>Ga0307928_10002142_pt1 | contig 15119 bp, 20 predicted proteins | sample AceLakmetagen232_FD_201815 | JGI IMG/M metagenome (GOLD analysis project Ga0307928, IMG submission 201815) | Saline water microbial communities from Ace Lake, Antarctica - #232 | ecosystem: Environmental > Aquatic > Non-marine Saline and Alkaline > Saline | place: Antarctica: Ace Lake... | reverse complement strand
TTTAGAAGAATTGAATCATATTAGAGATGTAATAAGAGATTGTTCTTTTGAAGATGATTTCGGAGAACAATGTCTTAAGTATTGTGATTTAAACAATTTCTTTAAAGTTTTTGAAAGCAAGTTGAACAAACCAGAGGTTAATAGATGTTTGCCTCTGGATGATAAACAAGAAGGAGGCAACGGCATTCCTCCCACTATTGAAATAGTGGGTATCCTGCCTAAAATAATATGAGGCATATATTAAGTTTAAGCGGAGGAAAAGACTCAACATATTTGTTATATTTATTAATAAAAAACAATCTTCCTTTAGACGAAGTTGTATGTGCTATTTTGCCATTTGAAGAGCCAGAAATGGTTAAGCATTTGCAAAATTTAGATAATTATTTATTTATTAAAAAGAAATTCAATATTACTTTTATAGAGAATAATAAATCTATTGAGCAATTCATGGCAGAAAAAACAAAAAAAGGAAAACATAAGGGTATAATTAGGGGATTTCCATTAAAAGGTGCGGGGTTTTGTTGGATAAGTAGAGATTGGAAAATAAGACCATTGCAAAAATATCTAAAAACAAGAGGACAGCATATTCTATATTTAGGATTTGCTATTGATGAGAAAAACCAAAATAGACAATCTAAAATTAAAGAATATATAAATGATCCTATAAAATATTTTCATAAAAATATGGTTTCCTATCCATTAGTTGATTTTAAATTAACTGAAAGTGACTGTTTAGATGGATTAAAGGAGTGTGGATTAATTAATAGAGTACATTTGCTATCTAATCGTTCTGGGTGTTGGTTTTGTCAAAAATCAAGAAAAAAAGAAAGGATCAAGGCAATTAATAGATTCCCAGAAAGAATTAAACTAATAAAACGATTTTGTGATATATCTAAAAGAGAGATTTATCCAGACCTAAACTACAGTGAAATTATAGAATTAAAAAAGGAAGTGAGAACCATGAAACAGATAGATGAAGACACAATAAAAAGACTACTGCAAAATAACCATACACTGATACGGCAAATGGCAATAGACATGAATGCACTAAAGCACACGCTAACTGAAGTAGGGCCTACTAAGTTTCAAAACACAGTTTATAGGGATTTGAGCGACAGATGGACAATGATTAGTGAACAGGGAAAAGAGATAGAGAGGATTATGAACAACCAGGTGTTATCACAAGCAGAATGAGTGGAGACTTTTATGTGTTTGGATGCCCAAACTGCGGAAGATGCTCAGTGAAAGAAGTGAGAATAGACCTGCAGAAGACGTCTTTTAAATGTAAAGTTGAGAGATGCAACAGGTCTCGGAAGCTGAAGCACAAAAAGATAATGGGAATCAACATAGACAGATGGGGACCGTACAAATTACCAAGAGAAGCAACAGAAAAGTGTCAAGAACTAAATAATGAACGGAGGCTATAATATGTTTAAAAAATTAAGATTAAAGATGACAATGAGGAAACAACTGTATACTATCATAGCAATGCAGGAAAAAATGATCAAGGAACTAAACAACCTAATAAGGTGTAAAGTTGATACAATAGTCCCATTAATCGAAGAACTAGATCAAAACAAAGTATATATTTGTACTGTAAACGAACAATTGTCAGGAGAATCTATAACTAGACTTAAGGAAATATTTACAAGAGCATGCAGACAAATAAAGTGGAATACTCCTATTATTATATTTACAAACAATAAAATGCAACCTATGTCAGATGAAGAAATTAACCATTTGATAAAATACCAAAAAAAACAAAGGAGCTGAAGCCAATGAAAAGATTTGTATACAACGTAAGATATGCTAAACTATTAATTAGCATGATAGATAGAATGGTTCAGATAGATGAACTAGCCAGAGAGCATAATAGCAACGCCGGACACTTGAGAATAGTGCTTGACCAATGGCACAAAGAAGGAATCATCCATAAGGATAAACCAGGAAGAGACTATCAAATAAAACTGACTAACAAGGGAGCAGCAATATGTATAAAACTTGCAGGATTAATAGAGATAGACGAAAACTGGGAAGAAAAACAATATACAACAGAACCAACGAGGGAAAAAGAAAATGAATCAACCACAACAAAACCAAGCAGCACCGTACAAAACAGATCCAAAAAAGCCAATAACAACTTATAAAGTACTTGAAAATGGAGATGTAGAAATCAATCAATTAATTGAGACTACTAGTTTTTGGCATGCAAGGGATTTTATATCACTTATGAGACAAAACGAAGAAGCTCTTAAAAATACAAGGTTCAATTATTCTGATGAATTCACTACAAAAATGCGTGACCAGGAGGAAGAAATCCTTAAAGAGATTGCAATAATGAAGCCAGTCCTAGAAGAAGCTGAAAAACTTGCAAAAGCAGAATACGAAAAGCAAAGGCACGAAGGACTTAAGACAAACTTAATTAAGGCACTTAAAGATAAAGAGTTTAATGTTTCATGGTGGCAAAACGTATGGTTACGAACAAAACCCGAGATTAGAGAACCAATTATAAAGGAACTTACTCCCGAGCAAAATACAGGATTTATTAAATGCGTCCAGAAGCTTAAAAGAAAAAATATACAATAGGTAGCAATAGCTACTTTTTTTTACAATGTGCCACTGGAACCCAAAAGCATACGACTATAGCTCAAAACAAACGAAACATCCAGATGGAAGAATAACCTATGAGAAAATAGGAACATGGGTATTATGTATAGCAACGACAGAGGAAATACTTAATGATGCAAGAAAAAAGAGAACAAGTAGCTAAAATATACAATACAATGGAAAACAAACCAAAAGACTTAAATACTCTCATAGTACATATAAGTACTAGGGATGATAATTTGCAGAGAACAATTAAAAGATATGGGATTTCAAGAAATAACCGCCTACTTATTCATGAAAGAGATGGGAAACGGAACCCGACTATTTGCTGATTACAGAGAGAAGACTAGGAAACTTTATGCGTATCACAATAAAACAATCATGCCTGAATCATTATTTAATGAGTTTAAGGCAATCAACACAATAGAGCGAGAAATGCTAGGAGATATATCAGCATACGCTTAATTACATTACTTAGGAAACACCGGAGACCAGGATGCTAGGTAAGATACAACACTGAACAATTGAGAACCACGTCGTAGAATATCCTCTTTTATTGATAACAAAAGATTTCTACTCGGTTGTGATGAGGTGTTTTATAATTATGATGGAACAAGATACGATGAAAAATAATTCTAAGGTGGGCAGATAGTGGTCAAGAGATTAAACGAATCGTTTGAAGACCAGGATCATCGGGCTATGAAGGAGGCCAAAGACAAACTAGCAATACAGCTAGGAGTGAAGCAGTTAAGTTGGGAAAAATATCTATTGCATATAAGCGGAGTGAGGTTATACCAGGTAAAATGACGCTAGTAGAAACAAAACACAAAGACAAGAAGACAAAGAAAGCTGAAGAATTCGAGATGCATGGAGACGAAGAAGAACTAAAAGAAGAAGATCATTTCATGAAGAAGTGTGAAGTATTTTATTCATTAAGGAAATTGGGCCATGATGTTATTACTGAAGCTATTTTTGAAAAAGGTGGACGTGCAGACATAGTGGATTTAAATCAGGGAGTAGTGTATGAGATTTTACATACAGAAAGTAGAGAACGATTTAATCAAAAAAAGAAAACTTATCCAAGTTGTTATGTAATTATTGCAGTTATGACAAAGGATGATTTAAAATTGGTGATACAATAATGAAAGAATTAGACATAGACCAGATGAATGATAGAAAAGTAGTTGCTTTAATATTAGAATCAAATGGTTACCAAGTAAATTATAAATGTGATAATACAATACTAGAATATGGTGAAAAATGATTGAACAATATGATGAATATGCAGTCAGTACAGATGTAGATGAAGTAAAGGCAAAAGAAGTTTTGAAATATTTGGAAGATCATGAAGATCTTTTTATTACTATTAAAGAGATATGTAAAGAATTGAAGATTAATAGTTGTGAAACACAAGGCATTTAAGGGGAATTATAAAATATTTAATTCAGCAAAGGAAGATTCCAATAGTTGCTTGTAATAGTGGCTTTTGTTATACTAGAGATATTCATAAAATACTTCATTATATTTCAACATTAGAAGATCGTATTACAGGAATCCAACAAAGAGTTGATAGTCTTATATTTATTAGAGAGAACTTGTAATGATAAATAAAAAAAACAAAGGATTAAGAATAAGAAAAAAATGTATTGTTCAACTTGAAAAGCTTGGCTATTTGATTGATACTGTAGAAAAAACTGGAAGGTTTGTGAAGCAAAAAGATATGTTTGGATTGTTTGATATAGTGGCAATTAAAGATGGTGAGGTTTTTTTTATTCAAATAACTACCAATCAACCTCATGTTCATCATGAGTATTTAACTTTCGTACAAGAGCATAAATTAATCAAATCAAATATACAACAATGGGTTTGGTATGATCATAAGAATTGGAAGATATGGCAGTATTATATAACAGGATACAAAAGAGTTGAAAATCGTGTTTTATGCAGGTAGATGTAGAAGTTGTGGATATTGGCAAGGAATAGAAGTACGAAGTCAATACACATATGTATTTAAATGTCGAAAGTGTAATAAATCAATTAAGTTTATGAAAGATACTAATAAGATAAACGTTTTTAGTATTGAAGTTCAAGGTCCATATGCAAGTCCAGTTGGTATAAATGAAATAGTTGCATTAAAGAATGCAGCAAACCAAACTCTTGGATGGACAACTCACAAATTATAATCGTATGTTATCACTAATATCTACGATAGGGAAGGGGTGTGAAACCAACCATTTTACGCAAAAATCCTCTTTTATCCCTTCCCTTTATATTCATTGGTGGGGAGAGAAAATGAAAGTTGATACAAGAATTGAAGTAAAAGAAACACAGATTTATGAAACAGAAACACATAGTTTAAGGACAACAGAAGAAACCTTAAATAAAATTACAGATGGAACTAACGCCAGAGAAAAGATGTATGAATATATTTCTGGAAAGCTTAATCTGATTAAAGGTCTTAAAGTAGATAGTGGTATTCAGAGAGATATTTCCCGTGATGCAATTTATAGAAATATTATGAATAATGATGAACCACCCTATAAGCAAGGAATAGAAGTACGAAGTCAATACACATATGTATTTAAATGTCGAAAGAATAATGTGGCCATGAAGGAAAAGAAATCAGCAAAGACATAAAACTTATGTGGAGTTCTGAATCGGTAACGACCAGACAGTTCCTAATAACTGCATAGCTCCACATTTTATTATTATAGGTAAGAAATACAATGACAAAAATAAAAGTGAATGGAAGAGAAATTATAATTACACCAACAAAATCTACATTTCGTAGTTCAGCAAGTGAGATGTCTAAGAAGATTTACAGATGTTTTGAAAAAATAGGAATAACAGCAGAATATATAGAACTAAATACTCCAAGAAATCCATTAAAAAAAAATGAAGTAGCCGAGATTTGTTGGTATGTTAATGAAGAAGATTTTTATTATTCATGTGATAAGCAAGAAAGATATATAGATAATCTTGGTGTTATTGCAAAAATAATAGACCAAGATACTTATGCAATTAGAAATGGCATGAAGTCATTTGCACAAGTTATGAATCAGTTTAAACTTGGATACGATGAGACTGGAATAAAAGATAAAACTCCAAGAGAAGTACTAGGAGTGCCAGATTACATGGATGATTTGAATTATATTAAATTCATGTACAAGAAGAGAGCGAAAGAAGTACATCCAGACCAAGGTGGAGCACCAGGTGACATGGAAGAATTGACAAAAGCATATCAACAGATACAAGACGAACTAGAGGGCAAAAATGGAAGTAATGCAAGTTAAAATTAAAGACTTAACGTACAACGAGAAGAATCCAAGAAAGATAAGTAGCATAGAGCAGAAGCGACTTATGAGATCAATTAAAGAGTTCGGGTTTGTTGATCCAGTAATTGTAAATAAACAAAAAGATAGATTCAATATGATCATCGGTGGCCATCAAAGAGTGAAAGCCGCAGAGAAACTAGGATGGAAAGAAGTCCCAGTAACATACGTCGAAATAGAAGAGGACAAGGAACATTTACTAAACATAGCATTAAATTCTATTTCAGGAGAGTGGGATGACGACAAATTAATGAAACTTCTTAAGGAACTTCAGGAACGAGGATCAGATATAACATTGTCAGGATTTGCAGAACCAATACTGGACGAGATGATGGCAAGAGACTCACTAGTAGAAAAAGAAAAGAATATCGACAGGACACCTGCAGTACCAAGTAAACCAAAAACAAAATACGGAGACGTGTGGACACTTGGAAATCATAAGGTAATGTGCGGAGACAGTACAGTGCCTAACGACTTCGACAAATTAATGGGAACAAAAGTAGCAGACTTATGCTGGACGGATCCTCCATACGGAGTAAGTTATACAGGAGCAGCAATCGAAGGAGCGAAGGAATGGGATCCATTGAAGAACTATGAACTACAAGGAGAAGCACTTAAGAAATTTCTAGAGGCAATATACAAGAACGTGTTTTTATTCACAAGATCAGGAGCAGCAATGTATACGTGCTATGCAAGCGTGAATCATATAACATTCGAACAATCATTAAATACAGCAGGATGGACAGTAAAACAACAGTTAATATGGAGTAAAGGGCATGTTTTAGGACGGTCAGACTATCACTGGTGTCATGAACCGATATTATACTGCAGAAGAGGAGAAGAATCAACCGAGTGGTATGGAGACAGAACCCATAAAACAGTTACAATGAATTCTAGTATCGAGCAGTTGCAAGAACTCAAGAAGGAAGAATTAATCGAAATTATCAGTAACATCAGAGAGAACGGAGATATTGTGGAAGAGAAGAAAGACAATTCGTCTGATTACCTACACAGTACCCAGAAGCCAGTAGGACTAAGCAAACGTATGATTAAGAACTCTACAAGACCAGGAGAAATAGTACTGGAACCATGTGGAGGAAGCGGTAGCGTATTAATGGCATGCGAAGTATCAGGAAGATTCTGTTATTGCATGGAACTAGATCCAAAGTATACTGACGTGATAGTTGCAAGATGGGCATTATTTACAGGGAAGGACCCAGTACGAGAAGACGGAGTAAAATGGAGCGAACTGAACAAGTAACATTTTTTAGTACATTTACTGGAGTCGGTGGGTTCGAGATAGGAATACAAACTGCAATACCAGGAGCGAAGTGTGTAGGAATGTCAGAGTTCAACAACCACTCGAGTAGCGTACTAAGATACAGGTTCAAAGGAGTGAAAAACTATGGAGACATCACAAAAATCAACGAACAAGATGATGGGAAACGCAGTAACAACTAACATAATGGAGGAAGTAGCGAGGAGAATATACTCTGCACTTTTGCACCAATGAAAAAAGATAACATAAACATAATACATGGAGACGCAATAGAAGAGATGAAAAAAATAGATGACAAATCTATAGATATGATATTATGTGATCTACCATATGGTATGACAAGAAATAGATGGGACATTATTATACCATTAGATGATATGTGGAAACAGTTTAAAAGAATAGTCAAGGAAAATGGTGTTATTGTTTTAAATTCAATGCAACCATTTTCTAGTAAACTTATAATTAGCAACACAGAGTGGTTTAAATATGAGTGGATATGGAAAAAAGAAAATGTTACTGGATTTTTAAATGCAAAAAAGCAACCATTAAGAAATCATGAAAACATATTGATTTTTTATAAAAAACAATGTAAATATAATCCACAGATGTCTCCTGCATTAAATGGAAAAATGATATCATCAACTGCAACCAAAACAAAAAATTATGGTAATATTAAAACAAAGAATACACTTAATCTTAACAAGAATAGATACCCAAAAACCATTATAGCATTTAAAAGAGATAAAGAAAAATTACATCCTACACAAAAATCAGTTGCTTTATTTGAGTATTTAATAGAAACATACAGCAATAAGGGAGCAACTGTGCTTGATTGTTGTATAGGATCAGGAACAACTGCAATCGCATGCATACAGTCAGAAAGAAAATGTATAGGAATTGAGAAAAATAAAAAGTATATTGATATTACCAATCAAAGAATTAAAGATGAATAGAAAGGAAGAGAAGGAAGAAAGAGAGAAGCTTATAGATCAGGTTATGGACATGGTCGTGACAGGATACACGTACAGAAGCATAGCAAAACAATTAGGAATAGGAGTAAGATCAGTTAATAGTTACGTCAAGAGCAGAACAGAAGAAGAGCTCACCATAATGAGAACAGATGCCGCAAACCAGATGGCAGAGATGGAACTAGCGAGGAAGAAGCGAAGCAAGAGACTGTGGACCATGGCAATAGATCCAGCAACAAAAGACAAGGACAAGATGAAAGCAATGCAATTACTTCAGAACGAAGAAATGCTCAAGATTAAACGTCAGCAGCTTATAGGACTTATTCCTGCAGAAGCTCCACTGATTGCAATACAGAACAACAGCACGCTTGAAATCAATACCATATCAGACTCAATTAAGAGAGTTCATCCAGAACTACTCGAGAAGTTCAATAAAAATAAAGTGGAGTTAGTAAATGTCAAACAAGAAGATACCTAGATCAATAAAAAAAGATATACTAGACGAGTTGACGAAGATTGATAAAGACATTAATATTGCCATAGAGACTCTGTTATTCCAAAATTCACGTAAATTAGACTCTAAAGATTTGTGGAATCAAATAGAAGACAAAGTACAAAATATGATAGACAGAGAGATCGAGAAGGCGAAGAAGGGATGGTAATGAATAAATCGATATATGTGTACTGTGTACACTGCAAACAAACCACAATAGGAGTTAGAAATGCGAAGGACTCTTTTCTTTGTGACTGCTGTGGAGGAGTATGCGGAGTGTCAAGAACAAGAGATGATACGAATGAGTAAATGCTACCAAGAAGCCATGAAGGCAAAAGAGATGATACGAATGGAAAAAATAATAATCAACAAAGAGCAACTGAAAGAATTATTGACATTTGGGTCAGTTGACATAATGGGATACAGAATACAAACAGCTATTGATGCTGAGTATGGATATCCAAAAGGAATGTATGAATTGGTTTCAAGACTAATCAACACAGACATACACCATATAGCGTGATTACCATGTGTGAACCAACAAGTCCAGGAACATGTCAATGCAAAGGATATTTAATTATAACTTGTGCATGCGGGATATGCAGGAAGTGCGGAAAGAAAGTGGTACTAAATACAAGACCACCACTTATAAATGTGGAGATGAATAATATATGAGTGATCAGGAGCTTATCGACTGGGCCATACGAAACAAACGAGTAGACATCTTAGTAAAACATAAATGGGGATTTGAACTGTCCCCAGGGCAATGCAACATCGTGAGAAAAATAGCATTCATGGAAGTTAGAAAACTCAGTGTGTGTGCAATGACAAGATACGGAAAGAGTCAGTGCGTAGCATTTGGCATAGCTTTATTAATAGACTTCGGGATTCCCGCAAAGATTGCATTTTTAGGACCTAAAGAAGAACAAGCCGGAATACTTAGACAATATCTATCAGAATTAATAGTGTCGGATCCTTCGCTGTTAGCAAAAGCAAATTTATTTGCAACCAGGGAAGAGAAGATAGGAAAGGAAGCGTCCAGGAAGAGAATGACATTTAATACAGGAGCAGAGTATCGTGTATTTTCAGGAGAAGGAGATGCAGGACGTCTTATGGGATTCGGATGTGACATATTAATCAGAGATGAAGCATGTTTAATCAGTCGAGCAGCATATACAAAAAGCAGTCGTATGCTTGGAGATAATCCAGAAGACTCAATCATAATAGAACTTTATAATCCATGGGACACAGACAATGTGGCATATGAACACACTCTGGATCCAAAATGGGAAGTAATACAGATCGGATGGGAGCAGGCAGTAGCGGAAGGAAGAACTACTAAAGGATTTGTCGACCAACAAAGAGGAGACTTTATGCCGCTTGAATTTACAGTTTTATATGAGTCGAAGTTTCCAGATCAACCAGAAGATAGTTTATTCTCATTGAAGTGGGTAACTGCATCAGAGGAGCTAACTCTCAAGCTTGATGAAAGCCTTGCAAAGTTGCTGGAAGAAATTAGAATCCTAAAGACACAGGTCACTCAGATGGGAGAAGGACAGTATCGAATTAAGACCAAGGAGCTCAAAGAAGAGCTTTATAAGTATACAAAAATAGTAGCGTGTGATCCTGCAGAAAAGGGAAAGGACGAGACAGTTATATACTGGGGAATCAAATACATAAACCAGTTCCAAGTAATAGGAAAATACAACGAAGCCAAGAGTGATCCCATGCGCGTAGTAGGGAAATGCATAAGCATAGCGGAGGACTTCATAGAGCCAGAAGTCAATGGGAAGATTAATATTGATAGAATCGGAATAGGATCAGGGCCATTAAGCAGAATTAAGGAAGTTCTACGAGAGAAGAAAATGACAAACGTAATCGCTTACGGATGCCACTATGGAGAAAAAGCCATGAAGAGCGACATATTCCAGAACAAGAAAGCAGAAAACTGGTTCAGTTTAGCAGATATCATGAGGGAGGGACTGATAGACATACCAGTCATAAAGAAACTTAGAACGCAATTATTATCAGAGAAGTGGGAAAGAACATCAGCAAACAAAAAGAAAGTAGTGGATCCTGACGACTCACCTGACTGGGGAGACGGACTGGTTTATTTCGTATGGAGAGACAAAGCAGGCCTATTATTTGGATTCGGTTAATTATGGGTAACCATAAAAAACTTTAAATAACAAACTAATAATAAATAGATACATTAACAAAAATTACTCCCGAGTTTCATATTTATGGCATCACTAAAAGACTGGCTAGGATTCTCAAAGAAATCTGTAATAACGGTAGATTCATTAAACGAAACTACAAGAGAAGGAATTAATAAAGCATACATTCCAAAATTTCTATATAAACCACCGTTCGGATATCCAAGATTTGCTAACATCACCTATATACGATATCTAGCACAAACTCCATACGTTGAAATGTGCATCGGAACGATTATAGATGAGATAGCAGGAATAGAGTGGGACATCGTACCAACGGAGGGAATGGAAGAAGAGTCTGATGAAGCAGAGATAGAACATATTAGGAACTTTTTTATAAATCCAAACACAAACAGGGAATCATTCGAAGAAGTCTTTGTAAGAATGCCAGTGCGTGATATTTTAGAAGTAAACTCAGCAGTTCTAAATAAAGTATTTAATATGAAGGAAGAAATGGTAGAGGTCGTAGCAAGAGACGGCGCAACATTCACAAAGAACCCAGACGTTCATGGAATGTATACCAACCGAGACGATATTATAATGCCTACGAGAATCGTAGACGATACAGTCGGAGCAGAATATTTAAATCCGTACACAGAAATAACAGCAACAAGTTCAAGAGAACGTGCGGCTTACTTTCAGTATGGATGGATAGCAGGACCAATACCTGTCCCATTCGGAAGAAGAGAAGTTATCTGGATAGAGAAAATGAAGAGATCCGATGATCACTACGGATACAGCCCAGTACAACTTCTTAGTAAATCACTGCAAATGCTTCTACACATGATAGAATCAGACCTAGAATACTACAATGACAATAACGTACCAAAGGGAATCATAGGACTAGACGAATCAGACGCAGACGAGATCAAGGCATTTAAAGAGCAGTGGTTCGAGACACAAAGGACAAAGGACGAGTTCGGTAACTGGAAGAAGATGATGAACAAAGTGCCAATCGTCAATAAAACTCCTACATTTCAACGGATAGAGTTCTCATCAACCGAAATGCAAGTAATAGAGAAACAGAAGTGGTATACTAAAATGGTATGGGCTTGTTTTGGAGTTACACCAACAGAACTAGGATACACAGAAGACGGATCGGGAGCAGCGAATCAGATCGTACAAAGCAAAGTATTCAGGAAGAAAGCAATCAATCCAATGCTTAGGAACCTAGAATCAAATTATAACATGAGCATAGTCTCAGAGTTTGAATACTGGGGAGAGATTAAGACAAAAGCTGGAAAGGTAATCAAACGACCAAAGTACGAGTTTAAATTTAAGAAGTTCGATGTTGACGAGGAAACAATCAAGTACGAGCTGTACAAACTACAAACTGAATCAGGATTAAAGACCATCAACGAAGTGAGAATAGCTGAAGGACTTGATGAGGTAGAATGGGGAGACAAACCACCAAACGAATGGATGGGAGGTGGAGACAGCACAACAATTAATAACGGACAACCTGACGAAGAACCATACGCTGAAAGAGAAAGGCGCGCACAGGATCCAGACGAAGGACAGGAAGATACTGAAGAAAAAGGACTTCGTGGACCACCTGAGAAACCAACAGAGGATCCTGATGCAGAAAAAGAAGAAGATCCTGACAAAGATGACCAGGATGATGATGCCAAAAAAAAAGAAAAAAAAGCACTTAGTACAAAAAACCCACTAATTCTAAAGGAAGGAGAAAGACCAACCGGATACGAAAGACTCGAGAATGCAATTAAATATGTTAACAAGACTCATGAAAATGAGATTAAGAAACTCCTGACACTTGAAATGGGAAAGCATACCATGAACGAAGTCAAGGGAATCAACGAGATTATAACCAAACTTAAAGCAATTCTAGGAATAAATATGGTTAAGGGTTTTGTGCAGAAGATAATTAAAAACAATTACATGAAGGGATGGGACGAAGCAGAAAAAGACCTTAATATTAATATTGTTCCTGATCCAGGAGCAATTGACTATATGAGCGACTACACATACGACAACATCAAAGGAATGAATGACGATATAGCATCAAGCCTGAGGCAAGTTATGCAGCGAAGCTTTATGGATGGCTCATCACTTGAAGAAACAAAAAAAGAGATTACGAAGGTATTCGATGTCGGGAACAACAGAGTGACCATGATCGCAAGAACAGAATCAAACAGAGCGGCAAACTTCGGAAGATTACATGGGTACATGAAATCGGGACAATCAGGTAAGAAAGTATACGACGCACATCTTGACAGTAGGACAAGTCCATTATGTAGGAGACTGAACGGTCAGGAGAAGAACCTAGACGAAGATTTTATAGATCCAAAAGGCGAATGGAAAGGACCAGTACCGCCTGCGCACGTTAACTGCAGAAGCGGATGGAACTTTAAACCAGTTGACGATTAAGTAACTGTTATTTAATGCTCAACCCTAAAAAACTTTAAATAAGCAACTTATCATAATTATACACAATGGTAGATCAACATAATAATGAATTTGTATTCTATTCTGATAAATTAAGCTATAAAACAACAACAGTCGGCAAGGAAAAAGAGTACTTTATCGAGGGGCATATCAGCACCGGAGATATTGACCTTGTAAACGACATCGTGACTAAATCTTGTATGGACAGCATGATAACACAATTTGATAAGAGATCAATTAAATTAGACTTCGAACATGAGACATTCCGAGGAAAGTCAAAACTTGAAGCTGAAGCAAATAAAACAAGACTACCACTAGGAAAAGCAATATCAAAACATAGAGACGAAAAAGGAGTAGTCGTAAAGTGGAAGATGAATCCAACGTGGAAGAAATTTGACGCAAAAGGAAACATCGTCATGACATTTAAAGAAATCTGGGCAAACGTAAAAAGCGAAATGCTTGATGCATTCTCAATAGCGTACGTTCCAACAAGAACAAAGAGCATGGAACTACAAGGGAAAAGTGTCCGTATGCTTGACGCAGTAAATCTTTTAAACGTAGCATTAACAGGCAATCCAATAAATCCAGCGGCAACAATGAGCGCAGTTATGGCAAAAAGTCTGGAGTTCATGAAAGGCAAAGAGGAAGACAAGATGGATGATATGGAAAACGTGGAAATTAAAGACTTCGATAAGTTGGACGAAGCACTTAAGGAAATTAAATCTAAATACATCAAACGAACTGGCGGACCAGGTAACTACAAATACACATACGCCGAAGACGGCAAACATGGAAACCAAAAGCCATCAGGAGATAAAAAAGAATACACAACAAAACAAGCAGTTGTAATGTCTATGGATCCAGATGTTTCTGCACAAGAAATGTCAGAGAAATTCAGTCCCGATCAATTACGTCAAGCATCAGAATCACCAATGTCAGAAAACAAAAAGATTACACAAGCAAGACTGCTACAGGAGAAGAAACCAAAGAAAGAATCTTCTAAGACAGAAACAGGAAAGCAGGTAGAAAAGCAATTGTCAAAAGTTGATGGAACAAAATACAATGACACTGTAAAATTAACAATCAACGGAGAACAGCAAACCGTAAAGAGTCCAGAACAAGCAGGAAAGTTAGTCGATAAGGCAGTAGACGCAGGATATGGAGATACCGTAGAATTATCTATAAACGGAGAATCTGAAAAATTGCCATCACAAGAACCTAAAAAGGGGGAGTTCAAAGAGACAGGATCCAAAGAAATCGTGCAAAAATTCGGAAAAGACAAGTATAAAAAAGCACTGGATAACGCTATGGCAAAATCACAAGCACACGCAGATGACTCAGACTATCATAACAACTTTGTGGTTCAACCTTCTGGAATTTCAGGAGATGGTAAGACATTCGAACTAGAAATATTGGATATTACAGATAAAAATAATGAAATTCACATGGAAGCAATCCAATATGACGCAGACGGTGACGAACAAAGTCCTGCAGGTGGAAAGCTGAGTGACGTTAAGAAAGAGAAGAAGAGTGCAGAGGACCTATTCAAGAGAGCTGTCGAGTTAGACCTAACAGTAGGAATGGCGGACAGATTTATTAAATCAAACTTATTAGACAGCGATGTCGATAAAGAAAATATGGGGTACAAACAAATGGTAAAAACAAAAGACGAAGAAGTACCTGAAGCTGAAGCTCAACCCCCTGAAACCCCAGTGGAACAAGGGAAAGAGCCTGAAGCAGAAGGAGCAAAACCAGAAGGTAAATCAATGACTCTGACAGAACTTAAATCAGTAGTTGAAACACTGGAAACAGACGTAA
>Ga0307928_10002141_pt1 | contig 15123 bp, 25 predicted proteins | sample AceLakmetagen232_FD_201815 | JGI IMG/M metagenome (GOLD analysis project Ga0307928, IMG submission 201815) | Saline water microbial communities from Ace Lake, Antarctica - #232 | ecosystem: Environmental > Aquatic > Non-marine Saline and Alkaline > Saline | place: Antarctica: Ace Lake... | reverse complement strand
TAAACGCTGGAAGTGTCCAGCTCTCCAATCCACTAACTCACTCATGGACAGCGTATGTACTGTGCGACCGGCTGCAGTGTAAAGAGCAGCAACTTCCTTCTGTCGCGCTTCCATCTCTAGCGCGTGCCAGTAGCACAGGGAGTAGTCGCATAGTTCCTCAGGATTGCGAATTGAGTATCGCAGATCGTCTGCGTACACACTAAGCTTTGTAGAGCAGCCTAGCTTGCCACGTCCTGGAATGGAGAAGCGCCTCCAAGCACTTAGTGCAATCTCCCTTGCTGGTCGAGTTAGAACAATTACATCTGTCTCAGGATGATGCTTTAACCACCACTCAGGTCCAGCCTTTAGAAAGGCATGTGAGATCAGAGCGAATGTCTCTACTTCTGGAACAGCGTTCATGAAGTTTAGCGCATTGTTCATGCCCTCTTCCCATTGAGGCTTACGCAGCATAGGAAGAGCTGGCGGCCCTTCGTGTGCTACACCTAGGTTAGAGACTAGTGTGAGTAAGCTGGCTAGATACGCGGTACCTGTACGACCTGAGCATGCTGTAAATATGAACCTCATGCGAACTTCTCCTTCATGTAGGCAATGGTCTTTAGCACACTCATATCGCAGAACTCAGTATCACGGTAGTGGTAGAGATGGTAGCCAATGATTGCATCTGAGAAGATCATCTGCGTGCCTGCTCGTCCAAGCATCTTACCAAAGTCACAGTCCTGACCCTGACCCTCTATCTTCTCGTCGAAGCCACCTACTGCGTGAAAAGCAGCACAGGGCACGATTAGGTTGCCACTTAGCGTGGCGCCGGTACATGGGACAGGAGTGGTGCTAGTCCAGCTCACTTTTACTCGTGTGTCAAGGTGGCGCTTGTGACCAACTACAAAGCGACCTCCGATTAGCTCTGCATCTTGCCCTGCGGTTCCATCTAGCACTGGAAGCTCGCTACGAATTATCTTATTCCAGCGCTTCTCTAGATCCTTCTTGGTAACTATCATTGGAGGTAGCCAGTCGTAGCGCCCACCTACTACTATATCAGGCTTTGCCTCTAGGAACGGGCGAATATTCTCTACTGCAAGGCGATTGAGCATCACATCACTATCTATGAACCAATAGTGTGTAAGTGCCTGTGGCCTACGACAAGCCCGCACACCGTTGTTTCGTACCCTACTCACTCTGTAGCCAAGGTGCTCATGCGTGGAGAAACGAACCTGCATCTGTTCTACATACTCAGCTACTACCGACTCAGGATCGTCCGTACTACCATCATCCGATACTACAACAGAGAAGAATGGGTCTGTCTGCAAGCTTAGAGCATGAAGTACTAGCTGTAGATTTTTAGCTCTATTGTAGACAGGTATGATAAAGGCTATCTTAGCTCCCACTCTGTCCTCCTCGTATTAGGGGAAGCTGCTCATCTTCCCCATCTACTATACCGAGTGCCTCAAGATCATATTTCTCTCTGATGTATGCGATGTTTGCTACTACGGAGAGCTCATTTGCCTTCTGATCTCGCTCGTGGTACATATGGTAGCCAATAGGTTCGGCTGCAAAGACTGCCTGGCAACCTGCCTTCTGAGCCCGTATTGCAAACTCGCAGTCCTCACCACCATGTCTATTCATGGCCTCGTCATAGCCGCCTAGTCTTTCGAATAGCACTCGAGGAACCAGAAGATTGCCGCCATAGAGTTCCAGACAGAAGTTATCTATCACACCCATTTCACGCCAGTTGAAGATTCCTGGGTGGCTAAGCTCTCGAGGATCCACACCTGTGATACCCTCTAGCTCCATACGATTCCAGGAACGACTGTGTGGTAATCTACCTTCTACTATAGCCTGCCAGTTTCCAATTATATCTGCAGGGGTGATTACCATTGGTGGTAGCCAGTCGTATCTACCTGCTAGTAGAATCTCTCCATTGGGTCTATGTAGGTTTACGTAGTGCTGTAGTGCATGGCAGTTCAGTAGAATACCAGAGTCAAGAAACACAAAGCCATTCGACGCTGGATCCGCTACGGCCGCCCCCTCATTACGACATCTATTAGCACCGAAGCCGTCATGGGTGTGCGTGATGTACTTGATATTCAGGGTACTGAAGTAGGAGACTACGATATCAGGCTCGTCGGTACTGCCGTCGTCTGCTACGATCACCTCGAAGTCTCGATACCCTTGACAGTCGAGCGCTGTGAGTGTAAGGTAAAGATGATCCTTACGATTGTAGATTGGTATGATAACACTTAGCATAGGGTCCCCTCCCTTACTACCTCTACCTCTTAGGCACGCCGATAGGGCCTTTGCCCTTCCCAGTTCCTCGGCCTTTGCCCTTTCCTCCACTACGAATCTTGCTTCCTGGACAAGGTCGTCTAGTTTTAGCCACTTTCTTTCTCCTTTAGGTTAAATAAGTGCTCGTCACAAGGCGTATTTGGCCATTTCTGTAGTAAAAGTGTACGGTTTCTCTCTGAACTTTCGTACACATGTTCCTCGCCTGAGCCGTGTTCGTAGTGGTATAGTACCGCCTCTGGCTGGTAAACTATCTTCCATCCTGCCTTTCTTGCCTTAAGGCAGAAGTCAATGTCCTCGTACTGCCCACCTTTGAACGCAGTATCGAAGCCGCCTATCTGGTTCCAGGTTTCTCTACGGATTAGCATGCAGGCGCCGGTAACTGCGTTAATCTCTAGTCGTCGTGTTACCTCAGGGGCGTTTGCCTGGTAGCACCTGAACGGATGGAACGGTGCGCCACCTTCATTGAAAGCTACTCCTGCGTGCTGTATCCGTCCTGCGTGTACAGTGTCTCGCGTAGCAGGGAATAGGAGTCTAGCTCCCACTATGCCCACTCGGGGTTCACAGGGCGCTTGAGCTGCCGACACCAGAGCCGTTAGCCAGCCAGGCATAACCTCGACATCCGAGTTCAGCAATAGAAAGAGAGCTGAATCCGTCATGGCCACGCCTCTATTGCAGTTGCCGGGGAAGCCTAGTCTGCGTCGAGCCAGGTGAACGTGAGCTCCCTCCTCCGCTAGCGACATCAGGAAGCCTCTTAGCCTTTCGTTCCCCTTAAGATCTACACTATTGTCGTCCATAAGAAAGAGACGGTACGGCCAAGTAGTATGATTGCGTAGTGTATGTATACAAGCACGTAGTAGATGATACGCGCCATAGACTGGTACTACTATGTCAATCCTTTCCATGCTGACCCCTTGGCTAAGCTACACGTAGATTTGCGGTACAAAGACTTTATCCATTGGATCTGAAACAGGTAGGGCAGCTAAAGCCTCTTGGAGCTCCTGGCCGGTGAGGAGACTCTTAAGGCGCTCACGCTCTTCGTATATGGCATGTTCGATCTGCTCTTCATATACGGCCCAAGGATCATGGATGGCTTGTCGGCGCGAGCCTCTACTCTGGGACTCAGAGAAGCTGTGAACTGCTCCTTGCACTACCTCTGTACTCTTAAGGGGTACCCACTCCCGCGCCAGAGAGCGAGCTCCTTCTAGAGCATCTAGAGCGTCGTCATGGGCGCCCATAGGATATTCGGCAAGTTGCTTCTTTAGCTGCTCCTGCCCTGTTTCATGTACCAATAAGTAGCCGTTCGAGAAGTCCGGTTCGAGGGACTGCAAGCGCAGCGCCTTATTAGCCAGCTGATTGATAGCCAGGATCGGAAGATAGGACGCCTCTTCCATGGCCGTCCTGGCACTTTCCGTGGCGTATAGAGCCTGAAACGCATTGCTCTCAATACCCCAGCGGAGGATAGAATACTGCTTGGCCCAGCGAACCTGTGTCTGCATTATTATAGCAGGTGGTCTACGCCGAGAGTCGTCTTCTAGTATGAACAGCTGATTGGTCGGAGCCTTAGCTATGATTGAGATCGACGCGAAGTCGGCTGAAACTGTTCGTCCCATCGAGGGATCAGTAAAGCCGAATATCGCGCACGCACTGAGTGGAACTGCGACTCCAGTTGTGTTTGGGATAAGCCAGACCTCACCTTCGTCGGCGGGTCGCCCTGGTGGCACTCGGTACTCTTTCCGATAGGACTGTACGTTCTTGAATAGAGCCTTCGTAGGGTCAGTCGGTTCATTCATCAACTCCATGGAGAAGGAGGCTTCACCCTCACTAACGCGCATTACCATTAGATCGTACACTGGGAATGCTTCTGGCCAAGCGCTGAGTGCACCAGCTAACATATCGCTTTGATGGTCTACGTAGAATTGCTGCGCCACCTCTTCCTTGTTAGCCAAGGAAAGGTCAGTAATGATTTCCTTCCATTCGTCCCAGAGATCCATCCTCGTGGGCCAGGTAACTAGTGCACGGAATATAAGACTACCGAACATGGGATTGGCGACCAGTCGTGCAAGAAGGCAGTCATGGTGTAGGAAGTTACCAACTACCAGAACCTTCGTGTCGTCCCATCCTGCCCGCATTACTGAGCGGAGGAACCAGTCGGATAGCGCATTACGACGCATCTCGGACTGTACTGCTACCAGGTTCTCTATGTCGTCTACGATCATAAGGTCGGGACGATGGTGACGGTACTTCCTACCACGTATCTTCATACGTGCGCCCAGAGCTACTAGCTTAACGCCGGTGTTAGTCTCTATCTCTGCTGCTTGCCATTTGGGGCCTTTCAACGAGCCGAAGTCTTCCCTAATTCGTGGGTTGTTTTCTAGCTCATCTTTCACAGTAGCGAGCTGCTCTTTGGCCTGGTCGAAGGAGTCAGAGATGATCAAGATGTGCCGTCTCAGTTCGTAAAGTGTCTTGTGGAGGGGCACGGCTAGCGTTGCGATAGTAGTCTTCCCATGTCCACGCGGACAGGCTGCTACGTCGTTTACTCGCCCCTTTATAGCAAACATTCTTTTAACTCTTTGAAAAAGGGCGAGATGCATCTTGGCCAATGGTTTGGTAAAGTGCTCGTGCAGGTAAAACCGCGAAAAGAAGCGCTGGTCTATCTCTCCAAGCTGGCGACGGAGTTCGCCATCTGGGGCTCTGTCAAGCCAGCCGCTGTCTTCTAGCTCTTGCAGAGTGAAGTTGCGAAGAAGGGCATCGCGTATGAGTTCAAGATCCTTCTTTGCTAGCTCCATTCTCCAACACCCTCACTTCTGCATCTATAAATTCTAGCTTAGGTTTTTTGATCGTTGTACCAGGCGGGAGTATAAGATTCTGCTGAAGAACTAGATCCCGTAGAGATGGGAGGGTCTCAGTAGATGGGAGAGTAGTTTCTGGCTTGCTAGCAACCGGTACTAATCCTAACTCTCCACGCAATTCCTCGAACTTCCGTAACATAGTCCAGTACCTGGCAACGAGCTTATGAGTGTCTGCAGTAACTGTTCCATCTCCTGACGTAAGCTTGGTAGCTAGAATAGCTACTGTCACTTCGTCCTTCATAAAGCGTAAGATAGAAGCCATCTCTCCAATAGCGTCTACTTCTACATCTACGTAGTTTGCGCGTTTCTGTAGCTCACCTGGTTCTAGGAAGTATTCCTTGGGAATCTGTTCTGCGTAAGCTTGGACGTCTTCTACAGCCAGAGTTGCTCCGTACCGCTGCTGCATGAGTGTGACAGTACGGGCCGGTGAGACACCAGAACAGAGCAGACCGAATACTTCTATCTTATGTTCGGACTGCTCTATAGCTAGTATATCGGTACTAGGTAACGCTGGGTGGTCTGCTATCATGGCTACATTATACCACATATGGGCAATAAGTACCAGCTTGAAACAGCCCGTAATTGCTGCGTGGAGTCTATAGCACAAGTGATAGCGTGCCTTTGTTTATGGGGCAAGTATCGGCAGTATAACTATAGTCATAGCCTGCTAGATCTAGACTGACATTTTAGTATAGCCAGTGACCCATTTCCGTGGTACAATGCATATGAAATACGAACACACGCACATTAACAAACATGGGCAACCACCACCCATTATACACCACCATTTGATACATGTTGTATAATCCCCACATCATCGAAAACGGGGATGATACAATGGCAAACGATACCACCACCAAAACGGTCATCACCGATAAAACGATATGGCGGGACGCAAAATTCGCCGCGTTGTATATCGGGGTTAAACGTAATAAAATTGGGAAATTATGTCGTGACGGAAACACGTTTCCCAACGCACGCAAACACCCACAAACGGGAACATGGACAATTCCCGACAACGATGTTAAAAACGCACGTATCACGCGTGAACGTGAACGTACGATGGAAATTGAACGTTCGTTCGCGACGGGCACCCGTCCCCGCCCAACCACGTCATCGTGCAACCGGATACGGAACGCGGTTCAACGTGATACCACGTTGAACGATGTACAAAAAACCATGTTTGTATCACGTATAAACGCGTATGAAAAAACATGGGATGACAAATACGCGAAACGCAACAACAAATAATGTGACGTGTGGGGATTATACACCATGTATCAAATGTCGGGAATCGGGGATAATTATGAACGAACGTATAACCGTATTGACGTTCAAATGCGGTTGGGGTAACATATATACCATATATGCAACATGTACGCCAACGGGTACCACGTATGAATTCGGGGTGGTATCCAATTTGAACAACACGTATATGGAAATTGACATCAACGAATTATGCCCAACACACCAACCGATTATGCACATATTGCATAATGCGGTTATGTGCACGGAACATTATACCAATGCCACAACACGGCACCGTCAATTGGCGATAATGCAACATCGTATGGACAATGGGTAACATATTATAATCCGACATTTGATACGTGAACACGTGCACGTTTGTGCACGTGTTTTTTTGTGTCCACGCCATTTTTATTATGTCAACATGCCACGGGGAACACGGGGAACATTATGTAAACCACCACCCAAACCGCATACATGCTATAATCATTATGTGGGTATACGTGCTTCCAATGGAAAGGCCATACATACAAACATATAAACAATATAAATAATATATAATAATAATAAATATAATAATACATACATACATCATCATCATATATAATAAAAAAAAGCATGTATGTAAAAAGATGTGTATGTGTGTGTGTATGTGTGTGTCGACAAATGTGTACATTTTCATCATTATATTATGTATTACATTATATTATATATATTTTATATCGTTTTACATAATTTGGGCCAATTTGACACAAAACCGGTTTTGTGGTATAATCGTATTACATATCAATTACCATATGCAATAAAAAACAACATGGGGGGTAAAAAACAAACGTGATAACAAAACATGATGGTATTACCAATTTTATACCCACATGCGCACATTACGACGCATGTGATAAAATGTGCATGGCATGGTCAAATTACGTACACAAATTGTCAACACCCGACAAATTCGGAAACACGTATTTCACGGATGATACAACATACGGTTATTTGGATTACATCGTTCAAAACGCACGTCACCCATGGTTGGGAACGGCACGCATAATTGAAATGACACCACAAAAACGCGCGGTGTTGGCCAATATGTCACCACCACCACCACCAAAACCGACACCGCGTTCCTCCAAACCATACGTGTACCCCAAACAACATGGTACGAAATTACATGATGATCGTTCAATTCGTAAAATGTTTTGTGTCACGTGCGGCATGGATTTTTACGACCACCATGATATTGGTTCACGTGTTGCAATTTATTGCCCGTGGTGCGAATCGGGCCACGTGTCGGAAACCGATACCCAATCCAAAAACAAACACGTGTTGCGAACGCGGTACACGCAACGAATGTACATCATCACCGACGAAAACGGCAACATTGTAAAATAACAACATGCACACGAACGCGTACCATACACACGAACAAACACAATTGTTCGTGTGTATGCACGTGTCCATGTGGGACACGGTACAACATTTTGTAACACGTATCAAAACGGGGGTATGTACGATGAAAAACGAACGTGAACGTGTGGAATTGGCAACGGTATACGTAATGGAGCCCGATGTTACATTTCGTGTTGTGTCCGTGGACGGTGTTGTGGTGTACGAAATTGAACATACACCGTATGGGGATACCGTCACCGATACGTATACCACACCATCGGCGATACCATGTATATGGCATCGACATACAATGTGCGCATTGATAAACACCATGTACGATTGCACCGGATATTGGGAATGTGCATGATGTGACCAAACGGTGTACACATCACCAACACGGTGGTGTGTATCCGTGTGTTCACATATGTGAACGATTGTTGTACGTATCGAAAACGGGGGTAAGCATGGAAAAACGGACGTGTGACAAATGTGGAGCATCGGTTTCAAAAACGGATACGTGGCGCGAAATTGATCCACGTACCAACAAACCGGTGTATGTATGCAATGGGTGTTACAGCGACCACCAAATCGCACGTGTACACGTATTGATGCGTGTACACATATTGGCACGCATGACAACATTGGAAATGTTGGAAATTTGCCCGCATACGTATGCATATCGTGTAACATACCATTTGTTCGATGACCACGTGCAAACCGAATACGATTACGACAATTATGCATCGTCGTGGGTTCGGGATGCGTTCACGAAAATGGACACCCTATACGACGATTTGTCCATCATGGATTGTGACATCGTATAACAAACGGGGGGTAACAATGGAATTGGAAACACATTCACGCGAGTTTTTACGTTCGTTGATCGAAACCATGTACCAACAAAAAGCACCGTATGCCGATGGGGCACGTGTGTTTGTGGCGGGTATGTGGGGTACAATTGCCGGACATCGTTTCGTGGACGGTAACCACGTCGATCCGGTATACGTGGTTATGTTTGACAGCGGGTACACAAACAATGCAGTGGTACATCATATGATTGACGTATCGTAAATCGACACCATGCACATAAACGAAAGCCGCCCGTTTGTGTGTATGCGTCGTGGTATGATACCACGTGGTCGGGGATGTAATGGTTGCAATTTATTGCATTCAGCTTCCAATGGGACGACGTAACCAAAATGGGGGTATGTTGTGGAAAAAATGACCGTATTGATATCGTTACGTGTGCACGATGGGGAAGCCAGTTGCGAATTTGACAACCCCGATGTAAACCACCAGCTGACAATCGAACGTGACGAACGTGGGGATATTTGGTACACGCATACCGATGGATTGATGTATACCGCAAAATCATACACCAACCCGGGATTACATGACACACCGTGGGTGCGAGCCACGTTCGCGGACATGGGACGGTGGTACAATGACCAGCAGGTATTGGCCATCGAACCGCCATTCGAACGGGAACCCGGCTTTTACCGGATGATACCACGTTTTTTGGCGTCCATCGAATAAAACGACACGCGGCTTCACGATTGCCCATCACCGATGTGGTGGCGGGCTTTCGTGTGTTCACGTGTGTACGTGGACGAACATGTATCGAAAACGGGGGTATTGTAATGGATGTGAATGCCATGCGTAAATTGGTATGCGCATACGAAGATGAACGTGCGGACGAAATGTGGTACAACATGCATACGGAGGAAATTGGTGTTGAATCGGAGCCCAGCACCAACGAAAAACGCGTGAACGTTATCGTGATGTGTGAGGCGCCGTATGGCACGTATTGGCATAAATGTGTATGTGTCAATATGTGGAGTGTGTTCAAATCCGCACGCATGTTCATCCGCGAATACATGCAACCGATTTACGATGCGTGTATCACGTTGGACATGCGCAACGGTGCGGCACGCGTGCTGCAATTTGCACGTGACATGTGCGCGGATGAAGGTGAGGGGTTCAACGGGGAGATGTTGGATACATTGGTTGCGTGTGGTGCAAAAACCGATACGGTATCGGTTGCCGTATACAATGCCGTGCGGGAATGGTTGTCGGAATTGATGTAACATGTAACCGAATACGCACAACCACTTACGGCATGGTTGTGCGTATTATTTTACCATACGTGTAAGCGATTGGGTATGATGTACGTACCATACCACGTGTGTGCAAATTGTGTTACCCCCGCGATTTGTGCACACGTGACATGGTATGTACCATGTGTCGGGGTTGTAATGACGTGATATACCACACCCGGCTTCCAGTGGAACACGTATTGAAAAAAGGGGGTACGATGTTATTCCAGGAAGGTGATCGTGTACGTACAGTAAGCAGGTTCAAAGCAGGTGTGGTGCGCCATGTTGTAGACACGCCCAACGGTAGGCTGTATCACGTATATAAGGGCAGTGCGCAGGGTCCGAACTTTGCTTGGCGTTGGGAGACCGTGTCCAATTTACAATCCGCTGCCGACGAAAAGTGGGGACGGTTCCATATGGCCCGCTTGTACGGGAAGAAGTATCCCGTGTACCATATCGATGCTACGGGACACATTGACATGTACGAGATCGAAGCCGATGTAAAGAGTTTGCGCCGCGCTGATCGGTCGGTATACGTGACACATATGGAGCTTGTTCGCAAAACGAAACACAGACACCCGATTGGGTGTAAGGGTATGTTTCGTGGTAAGAACCGCTATGTTCCGCAGTACGATGCCGATGAGAAGCGCATGCGTTCAAAGTGTATACGACCTACTCCACGTCCGTGCACTATCGTATCGCAGGACGCACGATATTCGTGGAGCGGATACACGGATTCAGCATACACAGTGAAGTTCACAGACGGCTCCATGCGTAGTTACATCATGGGTTCGCAGTTCATGCCCATATAGTATAGACGTGCGCCCATACACAGCCCAGCGTGTACGGGCGCACTGCTAGGCGTGAGAGAAGCCCACATATTGGTCAGCAGTACTACTAGACAGCTTCCAGTGAAAAGGAGAAGGCAATGCGGTGTAGTAGGGGTATGGCAAGGAAGGAAGCCATTGCATCAGATCTACAGTATGGCGACTTTGTGGTATACGGACACAGAATATCGCAGGATAACTGGGGGCAGCCATACCGTGTAGCACTAGGTTTCATGTGTCCGGTATGCGAGAGCTTCCACATTAGACAGCTCCGACACGGAGAGCATGTCCTATGCGGTTGTGGTCTCCGTATTACACGCTATGGAGACGAGCTGGAGTGCACATAGAAAGGAGGGTACAGTGTATAAAGTCGTAAGAGGTGACAGTGCACAAGCTTTGGAGTATAAAGTGGACTGTCTACGTGCACAGGGATACAAGTTCGTTGGTGGAGTGAACGCATAAGATTCGTAGTATTACTGCAGGCTATGGAAAAGGGGGGAGAGCAGTGAGATTCGAGATGGGAGACAAGGTTCGGGATTTGAGGTACATAGTTAGAGAGGGCATGGTGGTTAAGGTAACACCAGCCTACCTGGACGTGTACGTGCCTTCTATAGGGTGCGTGATGATGTGGCCAAAGGCAGAGACCGAACTTGTAGCCAAGGCTAACTATGTGAAAGGAGAGGAGTAGCAGGCTGTTGATGTCAGCTGTGGAAATGAAGACGTGGGCAAGGATAGCAGTAGAGGGATTGAAAGGGGTGCGAGCATAGGAGCTGAGCAAAGGCGCCTAAAGACGTGACCTTTGCAGCTCAGATTCCCCTTAACTTGTCAGGCTTAAGAGATGCAAAGTTTCTCACCTCATATGGATAGCAAGATCCAGGCTGCTACCGCACTAGTGGCGTTTGCGACAGCCAGGTCTCGTGGCCACGGAGCAGGCAAGGTTGGAGCAATACCCCCTGTGCAGCCGGTGGAGCCGGTTGAGATTATGGCGCTGTACTTCCCAGATGTAGAGGACGGCTGCACGTTTCACCTGTATCGTACTGAAGCTGGGGCTACGCGTACAGTATGAGTGAAGGTGAGCTAGAGGAGAGTATAGCTTCTTACGAAGGTGACGATGGAGCCTGTCGGAGGCTAGCTTGTAAGCGCGTTTCTGTACATCACTCCCTGTGCTGTACAGAGATGTGCGTATAAGTAGAAGGGGGTATATCTTATTGTTGCACGTGTAGTGAAAAGGAGAGATCAAGTGTAGTAAGTGTAAGAACACTGTCAAAGTAGAGATGTTGTGGTCACGTTCATCTGTCGATACGTCTAGGTGAAGTGTGGTGTCCGCACTGCTTACCTAAGGAGGAAAGCGATGAACAAGCTGTTGTTGGTGGAGCACAAGCGTGAGGAGACTTGTCACGGAGGGGCTGACTCTACTCTAACTGTTACACATCTGGTAGAGGTACATACACCGAACGTAGTCCGACCCCTGCTGGAGATACGTGTGCAGGAGTTTCAGCTAGTCTATACGGTACATGTGTACCGGAAGGGTAGAGCAGTACTGTTTATCAGCGATCGCTACTATCCTGTACTAGGGTGGCTGGGGAAGAAGTGGCATCAGTGGATGGAGCAGCGATTCATGCGAGCTAAGGAAGAGAAAGGCGTGCCGCCTGACCTTGACAGGTATGGCTGTATGGCTGTATGTCTAGGTGCAGGTAGCATGATAGTAATGTGCTGGTTAATCTCCAGTGGAGTAGCATGGCTATTAGGAGGAAGATAGAAATGGCTGGAAAGCGAGAAGCAGTTTTAGAGAAAGCGTGTCGCGAAGCTCTAGCACTAGTGAATTCGGACTACACAGGCCCAGGTGGCGAGTGGATAGGCGATGGTAGGTATCACGGGGCTCTACTGAAAGCCGCCCTGGAGCCAGAAGAGCCAGAGCTTCATGCAGGACACATGGTAGTAGACGACGCGGGCGAAGTATTCGCAGTGTGGGAGGTAGCCGCGCCTATGCTGGTTCGCCGTGGCGGTCTAATTATGCGTAGGGCTTCTGTGAAGTTACAGCTACTTACCTGTGCCACCTGTGATGCACCACTAGTGGCAAACGAGTTTCACTACATAACAGTGTCCAAGTGGGAGGGTGGCTATATAGAGAAGCGCCCTGACGAGTATGTGATAGCTATTTGCAGTACCTGCTATCGTAACAAAAGACATTCATATCCCAGCTAACTGCATAATGTATAGCATGGCTATTTCAAGCTTGACATTTGCCCATTAGTGTGGTATACTTTAGATGTTGAAAGCGGGAACTGCAGTTCTTATCGTAGTACTGTCCTAGGAGGGACACAAGATAATGGCTAAGATAGTCGATGGAAAGCTGATCGTTGAGATCAGTATCGGTAATGACGGCACTTTCGACGTTGCCAACGCTGCTCTATACGCAGACGTTGGTCGAAGTGCAATCCGCAAGGGCGTTCGTGAAGGTACGCTCGCTCACACCCTGGTTGGCAAGGAAGATGCAAAGCGGAAGACCACGCGCATTGCTAGGAAAGCTCTAGATCAGTGGCTGGTCGACTTCCCGCCTGGAACCCGTAGTCGCACCAAGGGACCGAAGTTGCCCTACAGGGCTAAAAGCCTGTCTCGTGTGCGGGGTTGGGTGGAGGCTACCAAGATGGACGCTGGTCAGAAGAAGATCGTAGTCGACGTGCTCAACAGCATGTTGGCTGATGCTATTGCAGCCGATGCTGCTAAGCAGGCGAAAGCTCCAAAGGTATAGAGGCATAGAGGCCAGCTAAGTTTTCGGGAGGGTGGCACGGGCTGCCCTCCCGTCTTCTATCCACTAGGAAAGTAGACAAACATGCTGAGAGAGACGTGGACACAGTGCCCCTTTATGTTCACTACCTTCTGCGCAGCTGGTGCGTGTAACGAAGAACTATCCTGCGCTTCTATAGCACAGCCCTCATGTGCAACCTGCACGGAACCTGACTGCCCATGCTGGTCCTTCTACAAGCCTCCTTTAACTAGAATAGTTGTCTTCATTTCCTGGTATCTAGCTAAGCTAAAGCTAGGTCGTGAGATAGACGACGAGACAGCATTTGCTCTAGGAAGGGCAGTTGGCTGGTTGAGCTCAGACAAGGAAGGGCCTAAGATACTAACTGACGAGGAGGTGGGTGTATATGTTAGACAACTCCCTGATACTTTCAAAGCGGGACTGGAGCACAGCAACGCCAACTTCTTTGAAGAGGGGGGAAGTTTTCTCGGTTCAGCTAGTAGCTATAGTCCTACCAGGCAATAGATGGACGTGTAAGGCTGGTGATGTATCCTGGTCTGTAGAGAGTATAGCTGAGCACGGTGTAGTCGTTACTTACGAGGAGGCCGTCTTCTTTCATTATCTGATGAAAGAGTGTACCTACGATGATGGCTAATATTATGTGGGCTGAGGCACAGGGAATGGGTGCTATTGGTCTACTACTGGTTGCTCATGTCTACATGTGTAGAGCAGAGACAGGTTGGTGGAGTCCCTCCGATGGCTGGAGAGGTCGATGTGTCTACCCACCTGAGTATGTAAGGATGTTAGCAACCTACGTTTTGGCTAATCCAAGCGCACTTCCCTGGGAAGAGCCATATTATTTTTTACTTTCAAAAAGTGATGTAGCCTACCTTCGATTCCCTAACGGGGATCTAGTAGTGTGTAGCCCAGACGGTACACAAGAGCTACACGCTTATTATAGCTGGCCAGGAGACAAGTAATGCTTAGTATGTTAGCTGAGTTAGCTGTAGCCACGGCAGTACCGCTGCTAGTGGTAGTGCTATTTGTAAGGTCGTTTACGAAGGAAGAAGACAAGAAATGCTGAAGTATTTAGTCCTGAAGCGTAGCAAGGTCTGACATGATCTAGATAGACCACAGTGGGCTACATCTTGCATGGCTGGCTTCCTGTAGACGGGCCTGGTCTGAAGATCCCAGCTGTGTGGTTTCTAAGTTCCCAGCTGACCGAAGATTGTGTAAGTTCTGTGAAAAGCGTAGACAGCGTAAAGGAGGTGATGCGGATGAAGTGGCGTAGCTGAAGTAAAGGTCGGAGAAACCCTTATAAAACAGAACGACAAAAAGGAGAAAGCATGTGAATCAGAAACAAAGCTTCAAGCACTACAGTGTAGTAATGGCACTGTTCGCTGTACTACTGGTACTTTCCAATACGGTAGCTACAAAACTGTGCCTGTTCGGTCCTTTCGTATGGACTTCAGCGATAGTGCTCTTCCCCATAGTGTACATTCTGGGAGATGTAGTCACTGAAGTCTACGGGTTCGCAGGCGCGAAGCGAATCTTTTACGTAGGACTAGCAGGAAATGCTCTGATGTCAGTGGTATATGCTGCTACGTCCCTGTTCCCCGCTCTAGATCCAGAGTTCGGTGTGATGTACACGACAGTTCTAGGACAGGTGCCGCGACTAGTTGTAGCAT
>Ga0307928_10002140_pt1 | contig 15124 bp, 9 predicted proteins | sample AceLakmetagen232_FD_201815 | JGI IMG/M metagenome (GOLD analysis project Ga0307928, IMG submission 201815) | Saline water microbial communities from Ace Lake, Antarctica - #232 | ecosystem: Environmental > Aquatic > Non-marine Saline and Alkaline > Saline | place: Antarctica: Ace Lake... | reverse complement strand
TTTACCTTTTCTATTTGCCATATTTATGATTAAGTGTTGTTATATTTTCTGTTAATTCGAAAAATAAATCTTTATATCGTTCCTCTTCATCTTGTTTTTGTTTTTTTAATTCTGAATCTAATCTTGGAAGCCATTTTTCCACACTTTCTAAACTCCAAGATAAATCTTTTGCCTCTAACAAAAAAGCAGTGAAACAAACTTTTTTACAAGTCCAGCCTTGTTCTACTATTCTCCCAGCTATACGAATATTTCTTTTTACAAATGAACCCCATTGTGCCTTATTTTCAAGTTTAGTTTTACTTAAAATGGAATAATACGCAAGAATTTTAAATTTTTTAGACACATCTGTGCTTATTTTATCACCTTTTTCGTTAAATTCATTGATATATTGAAAAAGTTTAGCATGAGTATCCCACACGACATCGCTGTCGCCCTCTTTAGAGGTTAGTTTATTTCCAACCAAACCCGAATGAAGTTTTTTTTCTTTTGAATGTTTGTCCGAGCTTTGCTCGGTAATTAACTTCTCTTTACTTATCTTATCTTTACCCCGTACTACTCCCGTACTACTCCCGTCTTTATCCTGTATTTCAGGTGGAGAGGGTATCTCAGAGGGTCTTTCCTTATCTTTTCTAAGTGTTTGAAAGGTACTAAATTTTCTAAATTGTAAAAATCTATCTCCATCAATTTCATATAAGATTATTAAGTCTTCTTCTTCTAATTCTTTTAAAATATTTTCTATTCGGTTAAGTGATATTTTTAACCTTGGAACTATTTGTCCTTTAATAATTAAAGAATCTGCTAAAAATCTTCCTTCAATATCTAAATGCGGTAACATCCAAGTATAAATTAAACGAGCTGTATCACTTTTAAGATTAGCTAATCTTCGGCTTGTAGATATATTTTTTTTAAGCATACGTCCTGTTGCCATATTTTATAATTTTAAAAATAAATTTCTGCCTATGAATTTTCACAGGCAGTGATTTATCATTAAAAAGGTGTTTCGTCTGGGTTAGCAACCTTGGTTTTCATCTTCTCAATAACTTCTGATAAGTCTGTTATTTCTTCGTCAACTACTTTTTGTTCATCTGCTGTTAGGGGTTTCTCTGCTTTTGTGGGAGTAACATTATATTCAGTCTTTAACTTTTCTCCAGTTTTTTTGATAACCACATCATAAGGAGGAATATCATCAAAGGCCCAATCTTCACTTGTCGCCAAGGTACCAAGCTGTTTAATAATAGAATACCCAACTTGTGCTATTTTAACTTCTCCATCAGCTCTATCAAGAACCCACATTAAAAACTTAACAGAACGTCTGCTAGTTTTACAATCCTTGTCTTTTTCATTTTCACAATAAACACATCCATTGTCTTTTCCAAGACAGACATAACTTCTATTATCTGCTACAACCCAATGATTTCCATAGGCTTCGTATCCACTGAGGACTCTAAGTTTATTTTCACCAGGCTCTGGTGTCCAAAAACCCTTACCACCAATTTTATATTCTTTGGCAGTTTTTTCGTGATCTGCAAATTTCATAAATTTAATGTTTAACAAATTAAATGTTTTAAAGACCTTTAATGTTTGAGATAGACAATATGACCTACCTCTCCTTAAATCGCCAGTATCGTAAGATAAGAGCGAGATAAGGGTATGTTTTATGCTTTATCTATTTTATTTGCTAGGTATAAAGGATAATCACGCTGTTTTGGTGATTTTCCATCATTATCATCTTTCCATAATTCATAAACATTTTTAAAAAGTTCAAATTTATCTTTATGTTCTGTAAATTTAAAACCATTTTTATTTCCACGATAACCAATTTGTAAAATAGCAAGTCTAACATCATCAACTGTTTTTCCTAATTTTTTTAATTTATCAACAATTTCTTTATCAAAGGATAATAAATGTTTATAATTTGAGTTCTGTAAAATGTGAGACATCCAAATATATTGTGATGTTTTTATATCAACTAACCAAACCTCATTATCAATTAAAAATAATCTATCTCCCGTTCCCGCAGAAGTATTTGAATATAAATTAAATTCAGAAGCAATTAATTTTATTGATTTTGGATATACAGGTTTAGATTTTCCATCAACAAATATATTTAATTTTGGTTCTTTTTCCCAACCTATATATGTCATTAAACACCAATATTCTTCAAGTGTTAATTCTTCTTCTTTTTGAGTAGTTGGATTTATATACTTATCATCAATTTTAATCTTTTTTCCTTCGTCAATATCTTCACTAGCTTTATGAACCTTCGTACCTTTTTCTCCAGCATCATTTTTTATTGCTTCTGCTTCGTCCCATCCTTTTCCAGCTAACCATTTATAAAATGCTATTCCCTTTGGATAATAACTAGCGATCCATGTAGTAGATGGCAAAAATTGATAATCAGGTAAACCAGTTTTTTCATTTGGAATCGATTTAGCATACCACCTTTCGTCAACTGTTGTAATTTGAACGATTCCTTTTTCTTTGTTTATAATTTTGATTTGTTTTTTCATAAATTTTTATTTAAGATTACTATTTATTATATTTTCGTTTTTCATTTTAAAAGAATCAATCAAATTTTTGAGTTCTTCTGTGACGAACATTAATGTTAATGTTATTGCTACTGACCAATGAGAATTTGTCCAAATAAAATAAAGAAGGACAACTGTTAATATTAATCTAATAACTGTTGTAACTTTTTTCATAAAATTTATTTAATTAATAAACAAAGCCGATGGCAGGACTCGAACCTGCTTGGGATACTTACAAGGTATCTGTTTTACCAGTTAAACTACATCGACTAAAATGCTTCTTTCAAAGTTTCTTCTTTATACCATTCTGGAAAACCAACAACAGAATATCTTAAAATATCTTCTCCAAAGTTTTTCCAAAGAAATTCTTTAATATGTTCTTTTTCTTCTTCCTCTACGTCTCTCTTAATTTCTTTTATAAGAAGTCCAATGTCATGAGGAAATCCATCTATCTTTCCTTCTTCTTTTAAATGTTGAATTGCCTTGTTCCATCTTGCTTCACTTTTAAATTTTTGTTTGAACATTTCAAATTTTCCTTTTCCAGTATGTTCTCTTTTCCAATCTCTATTATGAACTTCTTTAAATTTTTCTGAAACAAATTTTCCTGACCATAATGGAACAACTTGATTTCCTATCATATAATCTGTATAATTTTTCACAACAAATCCTTCTATCTTTTGTCCGCCAAGAACACTCAAAGTTTCTAAAAATTCTTGTAATTTTTCTATATCTTTAACCTTTCCATAATATAATAATGGAACAGGTTCTAAATCAATCATGGTTGCGTATTTTTTTAATTCATCATATTTGCTAATAAAATTATCTTTCTCGTCAGAGACTCCAAAAACAATAATATTATTTTTTGGAACCTTGTCGTAAGCCAAAACATTGTGTTTTGGTTTACTTAAATATTCACAATAAAAAATAGTATTATCTGGAATTTTCTCAACAACACTATTAACATAATCTACTCCTAACTGAAACATTCCTGGAGCATTTCCCTCTACAATTATTTGTCCCTTACTTCTTATGAAAAGTTCACCATTTACTTTTCCAAAATTAAATTGACTTCCATCAATTTTTTCCGTAACCTCTACTTCTTTATCAAAAATACCTACAGTATATTTACTTCCTAGTTGAAAGATTTTTGGAAAAGATTTAATCATATTGATATTATATCACAAAATTTAAGTTTTGTCAAGAAAAGTTATCCACATGTTATTAAGATACGAAGAGAGACCCAATAAGATCGAATCTCTCTTCACAGCACTAGTATCTATAAAACCGTATAACTAAAATTTATTTTTCGCTTGTTTTTTTAGTAAAGTAATAAGTAAATGCCATTAGACAAGCAATAATAAAGTCTTTTGCTTCAACAATTTTCATAAAAGTTAAAACAATTAAAGCAATTGTCATTAAAATAAATACTATTTTTGACGCTGATTTGAACAACGATGTTAAAATTTCCATCATAATTATTTTTTTAGTCCCCTTATCTTATTTATAATATTATTTAAACGAGTAAAAACATCAACTAACTCAATTTTTATTTCACTTAATTCTTTCAACGCTTCTTCAATAAGATCTTTCTTGGAAATCTTTGGTTTTATTTTATATAATTTACAAACACTACAATAAATAGCGTAAGCGATGTCGTCATTAGTTACTTTTTCTCTATCACTTTCGTTATCCAAAAAATAACATTCAAGAAGTGTACTCCAACAATTAGTATCTCTTATCCAACCATTTCTTTTAAAACGAGTTGTTGTATCTGATTTCGGCCCACGATTTTCATATCCAGTTTTATTACAATATTCATCTAATATAATTTGTGCTAATTTTTTTGATTCATTAGAATTTCCATAATATAATGTCTCGGCCCCAGTTCCACCTCCAGCATTGAGATGAATTGAAAGAGCTAATCCATCATTCAACTTTTTGACTTTTTTATTTACCCACTTAGTTGATTCAATAAGATTTAATTCATCAGGCACTATTTCAACTTCAAAATTTTGTTTAAGTAGTGGCACTAATAAATCTCTAATTTTCATTACTATTACTCCTTCTTTTTTATTATTAACAACAGCACCTGGGTCTTCAACATTATCTGTATCGGGATCATCCCAATGTCCAGCATTTAATAGAATTTTCTTTTTAATTTTAAGCATAATTTATTTTTAATTAACTAGTGATAGGAATCGAACCTATATCACAGGTTTCGTACACCTATGCTTTATCCATTAAGCTACACTAGCTTAATACCATCGAGGAGAATTGAACTCCTATTACATGATTGAAAATCATGCGTCCTAACCGTTAGACGACAATGGCTTATTTGGGGACGAGGAGTCGAACCCCGATTAGTGGAGTCAAATTCCACTGTCATGCCCTTAGACCATCCCCAATCTTTTTTAGAAAAGCCAGTGACAGGAATCGAACCTGCAATATTCTCCTTGGAAGGGAGTTGCTCTGCCAAATTAAGCTACACTGACTCAAAAACGGAGGGGGTGGGATTCGAACCCGACGGTACATTTCTGTACAACAGTTTTCAGGACTGCTCGATTAAGCCACTTTCGTACCCCTCCAAAATACATAAAAAATGGGGAGAACGGTGGGATTTGAACCCACTCCTCTTGTTTCACAAACAAGTATGCTGCCCTTACACCACACTCTCTATTTTATAAATTTATTTCTGGGTAAAAGGTAATAAAACTAGTATTTATCCCTTTGCTCGTGTTCAGGTGGCTTCTTGGATTTTTTCCTACCAGATAACACTTAAGACCTATGGAGCGAAAAAGAACTATTTCACCCAGAAAGAAAGTTATAAGTTATTTACATTATATCACAAAATTACCTTTTTGTCAAGATGGTTTATCCACCTTTTATCCACAGCTAAAAACTATCCTTAAATCCACCTTTAAATCCACCACCAAAATCAGATTTCATTAATTTAAAAATTCCAGAACTCTTTACTTCTTTTCCTTTTTCTTCTAATACATTTTGTCTATATAATAATCTCCAAAGGGAAGGATCATCACCTTTAATTTTATCTAATAAATATGAAACAAATAATTCTGGTTGAGTTGATGGTAGGCCAGTGTACATAGCGGCAAGAATTACAGAATGTTTTAATGCTTTTAATGCTTGCTCTTCATCTTTATTTTTAACAGCTTTTATACTAGCATTTATTGCCCAAATAAGACGATTAACTAATTGTCCTGGAATGGTTGAGAAATTAGTAATACCATAAGTTAGCATACCAAGAATATGTCCTATTCCAAATATTCCTAAAAATGGATAGGAAAGACATTCCAATATATCCTTCTTTTTTTCTGGTGGTCTTCTATGTTTAATTAAAAATGTGACAAAAGATGTCATTATAAGTGACCAAAAATTGTCCCACATAAATGTTGCTGTTGTTTTTGCAACTTTTTGTGCAGTAGTTCCAGTTTGTACTCTATAAATTCTATCAGGTCTAAATAATCTTGTGAAAGTATAGGTTGTTCTTTTGGTAACATAAGTTCTTAGACGTCCTAAAACATATTGAAGAAGTGCTCGTTCATTTCCACCACCTAAGATTCTTGGCATATCTTTTAATGTACCCATTGGCTGTGTCTCTCTTAAAACTGCCATTCCTTTTGCGTATGCCTTATCTATGCTTCCAGTTTTAGTTAATTCCATATTATAGGCAGTATATACTAATGGGATTACAACCTTATCAAACATTTTAGCAAGATATGTTCCACCCTTTAATATGTTATTTTTAATGTTTCCAAATTTAGTATTATCATGTATATTTTGAAGTTCTGCCATAAGTGGCATAAAAAATCTATCCTTTGCTTCTGGAAAAACTTCATAAACAAAATCTCTAACTTGTTTTGGATGTTTAACTGTATCACCAAATGTTTTAAGAAAATATGGAGTTGCTTCATATCCTAAAAATCCAATACCATGCGTAAAAGAAGCTGCCTGTAAAACTGCTGTAGTTCCTCTCGCTAACACAAATGAAAGAGAAACATTTCTACTAACTTTTTTAAGTCCTTTCTCCCATGATTCATTTGCACCTTGTTTGAATGGAGATATTAAACCTTTACTCCAATGTGATAATTCGTTCCATTTTGCTAAACCAAAATTTTCAACAAAATTTTCTTTAAAATATCTATCATGTAAAATAGAAATATTTTTCTTAATTTGTTCAGAGGCTTCAATAAAATATGCTTTTCTATCTACGTCACGAAGAATATCAGAAACAGCGTTTCCTATAACAGCTCTTCCTGTTGTAGTATCTTTTCTTTCTATATCCCATTTTTTAGGAACGCCTTTCTTTCCAACAGAAGATGGTTTTCCAAACATATCATAAATTAATTCATCCATGCTTACGAGTGGTTTACTCTCAACATATTCTCTAAATAGAGTAGAGTATCCTTCCTCTCCATCAATTTGTTCGTATCCTAACCTTTTTAATACAGGATTAATTAATTCTAAATATTCTTTACTTTTAGCTACCCACCATTTAGCAATTTCTTTTTCAACTGGAAGTGCTTTTTCCCAAATTTCTTCCATTGATGCTAAACTCATTTTATATGCTTTGTCTCCTGTACTTTTTAAAAGTATGCCATCGTTATATCCTCCATCTTCTTTTCTTAAAATGGCTAATCTTTTTCCTTTGTCATATTTGGCCAATAGAACTTGAATTCTTTCTGCCTGTGTAAATGATTTCCAACCTTTTTGTTTTCCTTTAAATCCAGTTGTAGTAGATATTTTACCTAATGAAGTTTTATATTTTTTAGTAATATCTTTCAATTCTGTTTCTGTATTTCTTTTCAAAACAAGATATTTATCAAAATTTTTATCATGTGAATCAATAAATCTATCAACAAGAGCACCAGTTTTATCTCCTATCTTAATAGAGATGTCTCTTAAAATTTGATATGCTGTTAAATGTTGATTGACAAAAGATGATAAAAGTTTATGTGTTTTTACAAATGCTTTTTTCTTTTGTAATTCTTTTAATTCTTTGGCTTGATTTAAAGCACTAATTGATTTTACACTTTTCCAACCCTTTCCGATAGTCATGATCTCTTTAATTTCTGAATCGTATTTTCCTTTTTTCACAAACCTTGTAGCTTTTCCTACTAAAGCGTTAATCAAATTCATCGCAGTTAATTTACTAATATCTTTACTGGTTGTTATTCCTATTTTCTTTTTTGCTTCTTGATATTTTTTTTCGTCTTTTGCTCTTAATGCTCCTATCTTTCTTCTTTGTGCTGGAGTTATTTCATTAGCCTTTTTTCTTTCTTCTCTTGTTGTAGCTTCAAATGGAGCTTTCTGAAACAATTCTTCAACCTCTCCTTCAACTTCCATACTAACAACTTCTTTAGCTCTTACTTCTGAAGAATATAATGTGTCATAAAATTTTTGGACATTATTTAACTCCTTTCCTAATCCAAACATTTTTTTAAGTCCATTCCATAAAGAATGAAAAAATCGTCTTAAATATTTTCCTTTTACATTATAATAAGCAGGCTTTCCTTGCTCTTTATCTTTCGCAAATTTTGCAAAACCAATAGCAAGTTTTTCTTGAACCTCTAAATCAGTCATTTTTTTACCACCAGTAATATCATTTAAAATAGCATTTCTATCTAAGCCTCTAAATGCAGGAATTTTTTCAAAATTTTCTTTAGTCCAAACAATATGAGTTATTTCATGATGTGCAGACCATCTTTCTATTTGTTTAGTTAATGTAATTGTTCCTAAGCCAGGTTGTGCCATGGCCCATGCTTTTTCTTTAATTCCAAAATAACTTCTACCAGTAAGAATTATATCGGTTAATTTAACTTTAATATCTAAACCAAGTCGTTTATTATACGACTTTATAATTTCAATGCCATAATTAGCATCAATTATTTTTTTTGCTTTTACTTTTTTTTGATATAATTCTAAATCTTTCTTTACTCTTTCATTTTCAATTTCTTCTAATGCTTTTTCTACTCTTCTATCAGCCTCTGCCTGTTGTTCCTTTTCTGTTTTTTTAATAACAGTTTCTTTGACTTTATCTTTGGCAAGAATTTTTTTAGATTTTTTCTCTTTAATTTCTGCTAATGTTTTTTTCCTTCTTTCTGCTATTCTCTTTTTTTTCTCTGTTTCAACTTTTCTTTTCTCTATTGATTTTTTCTTTTGTTCTAACTCATATCTTTCCTTCGCTTTATCTAAAGATGTTTTTTTCTTTGGTTTAAGAAGTTCTGTTATTTCTTTTTTTGTGAGAGTTTCAACTTCGCCTTTTCCTCCTCGTTGAAGAAAACTTTTGTAGCCTTCATAAATTCTTTGGCTAATTCTTCTGGTGTCTTCCCCTTTAGGGAAAGTAATACTATAGGTTTTTTCATAATAATATGGGGTTTTAATCTCTTTAAAATTTTTTAAATCGAATACTTTAAGTTGTTCGGCTTCATAAGCTTCATAGATAGTTTCAGAATTTATTTTCCCAACTCTTGAAACATCTATATAAATTTTTCCATCCTCCTCGTTATACCATGCTCCTAAATAATTTTTAGGTGTAGATAATTCTTTAATATTTTTTTTGATAAAAGAAACTACATATTCTTCAGTAAGTTTTTCTTTAGGTATTTTTTCTTCTGTATCTTTTCGTGGAGCAAAAGCAAGTCCTTGTGTCGGTTTTTTTCCTTCTAAATTAATAGTGATTCCACCGTTTTTTCTAATTATCTCTATTATACCATATTTCTTAACTTTTGTCAAGAGCTTTTCTGTAGGTTTAACTTCTTTTATTGCTTGGTTATAAATGTTAGTTAATTGTGATTTAATTACATCATTTGGTTTTTTAATATATACATCTATTGTTTTATCGCCATTTGCAACTGCTTGAAAATATCTATTGTGTCCATCATAAATAGTTCCTTTTTCCGAAACAATAATTGGCTCTGTGATTTTTTTACCAGCTTTTATATCTGTAAAGGTATCTTCCAAGCCCATAAGTTTCTTTGTTCCTGCTGTTTCTGTTGGAAATAATTTTGAAACTTCCATTTTTATTGGAATATCATTTACATAGATTATTTTATTAGCTTCACTTGCTATATTTCTTGTTGGAGTTCCTTTTACCATATTTTCCTTTACAAACTCTTCTGCACTCTTATATTTCCGAGCTTCTACTACTAATGGTTCTAATTCTTTAGAGATAGGTTTAACTTCTTCTACTGCTTGGTTATAAATGTCTGTTAATTGAGATTTAGTTTTAAGTAATTCTGGAAATGTTACAAGAGTTGATTTTCCAGTATTATCTGTAATTTGAATTGCATCATATTTTCCTTCTTCAAATTTATTCATTAATTTCCCATCACCATAATTAAACTCATTATCAAAAAATTGAGAAGGTGGTTTATCTCCAGATTTTATTTTAAGAACTTTTCTCCCTGTAAATTCTACTGGTGTGATTTTTGCACCATAAGCTCCTATTTCTTTTTTACTATTAGTTAAAAAAACCATTCCATCTGGAACTTCATAATCTCTAATTTGTCCAATATCTGTTCTTTCTCTTAATCCACCATAGTCAAAATTTGGGTCAAATTTCTTTATTTCTATTGTAGCTCCGTGATACCAATTTGCTTTTGCTTCCACAAATTTCTCTACACTCTTAAATTTTCTTGCTTCTACTACTAATGGTTCTAATTCTTTTGGTTTAATTTCTTCTTTCTTGATTGCTCTTTTCTTTTGAACTTTTTCTTTAATTATTTGAGATGGTTTTTTCTCAACAGGTTTTGCGATTTTATCTTTATAAAAATTCTTAATCCAAGTTTCATCTTTTACTATACTACCTTTAATTTTCTTTTTTAAATTACTTAATTCTATCCTCTCTAAAGTGGTTATTTCTTTTTTAGATTTTGCTAGTAATTCTATTTTTCTATTTTTAGCATAATCTAATATTTTATTTTCTGTAATTTTTTCTTCTGGTTCTTTTTTAATTTCTTCTCTAATAGCTTGAGATGGTTTTTCCTTAATACCATTCTCTTCAAAATATTTAGTAATAGAATTTTTAACATTTTTTGTAAAATCTTTTTGAGAACTTTCTGTATCTAATAATGCTGTATTACTAAAAGATTTAGTTATTCTGTCAATTCTTACTTTTGGCAAAACTTCCTTTTCAATAGTATCATTAACATCATTCTTAATATCTTTTATAATACTTGTAACAAGACTTTTTGCTTCTTTATCTGTAAGTCCAACATCCTTAAGTCCTTTTATTATTCCATTCCTTTCGGCAATATCATAAGAAATACTAACTGGTGCAGAAATAAGAGCACCCATTAACGCTGCCATAGCAACTCCTTCTACTAAATTCTTTTTATCATTCCAACCAACTCTTTCCCAAGCATTTCCACCAAGTTCCTGTAATGCTTCTTGAAGAGCTTCTGTTCCTATTTTTACAGCAATTGAAATAACTGGAGATGAGAATCTTCTTAAAAACCAATTTAATCCAATAAATTCTAAAGATCCTTCAGTTATACCAGCTAATGTTGAAAGAGAAGATGCTTTTTCAACAGAAACACCCGCTTCTCTTGCTCTTAAATATGTATCACTCTTTTGAAGTTGTCCAAAAGCAATAGATGCAGCGACAGGACTACCTGTAATATAAGTTGTCCCTAAGGCTAATAATAAACTACCCATTCCAGAACCATATTGAAAAGCAAACTTTTCTCCCTTAGTAGCATCTTCACTTAGAAATAATCCCATTTCTTCCATGTCTTTCATATTTTGTTGTATTTTTTCTTTTGACCAATTTATAATTTTTTCATCAGTTTCAATTTTTTCAGCAGTTGAATATTGTGCTAATCTTCCTAAATATCTTTGTGGAAAAACTATATCAACGGGGCCAAATGTTGGTTTTGTTCCAGCTTTTTCTGCCGTTTCTAATAAAAAAGTTTCTGCTGCTTGTGGAGTTCTATATATAAGTCCAGCTAATCCTTTCATTCCAGCTTTTACAATATCATAAGTTTTTTGAACTGGCTTTTGAATTCCATCTGGTAATTTTTCTATTGAAGATTTATTTAATTCATTTGTTTTCTTTAAAATAAAATTTAGTCCTTCTTTTAAACTTTCACTAATTCCAATAACTCCAGCATCTTTTAATGCCTTATTAGCTATTTCTTTTGCCTTTCTTTTATCTTCTGGTGTAAAAACTATACCTTCCTCGGTTATTGTCGTTACCTCTTCTGAAGGAATTCTTTTTCTTTTATCTAAAAAGCCCTCAATTGTAACATCTTCACCAGCTAAAGCTTGTTTTTGTGCAGTTACTGGTAAATTGATAAATGCTTCTGGTTCTTTTATTCCCATATCTTTTAATCTTGAATAAAGATTTGCATCAATTTTAGGTAAAACAAAGCCTTCCTGTGTAAGCACAGCAAGTTGTAAGGCATCTCTATCAAGAGTAGAAACATCTGTATTTGTGGTAATTTTAGCTCCTGTTATTTTGTTGTAAATTTTAGTAACACCATATTTCCAGTTTGTATCAGTAGCATAAGCTTGATTTAGATCGGCAATACTAACATCTACTCCAGCTTTATTAGCAAGTAATTCATTTCTGGTAAGTCCAGTCATTTTAGCATCTAAATCAGCATAAGAAGCTAACCAACCAACCTGTTGATTCGGAAATACTAAATGTCCCTGGTCATCTGTTTTTACTGAACCATCTGAGTTCTTAGATGCCAAAGAATCATGAAGCATACTGCCACTTTTTAGATTACCAGGATTATTATTTTTAACGGCCCTAATAGATTTAGGGTTTATAAAATTCTCTATACTCTCAAATAACCCCACTCTTTCTTCTTCTCTTGGTTTTCCTTCTACTAATGGAATAGGTTTGGGTTCTTCTATATATATATCTCCTCTCATAAAGGATTCAAATTTTGTCGATTTTTTTGTTTCCTCTTCTCCTGAAATTTCTCTTTCTTTTTCAGCACTTAGAAATGACTGAAATTTTGTTTGTTGTATGGGTTGAGGAGTAGAAACTCCAATATTTTTTTTATTCAAAAATTCTTGAAATTTTGTCATATTTATTTTTTAAGATGAATATTCAAACTTTTCTCCTCTCTTATATGTTACTCCATTATCAGTAAAATCTTTTTTAACCTCTATTATTGTTATTCCATCCTTTTCTTTTATATCTCTGAAATTATCTTTATATTTAGAATATAAATCGTTCCATTTCATTATATCTTCATGTTTTTTTTCAAAATATTTTTGTTCTTTTCCATAACCAAAGTCTTCTGGATTTAATCCAGCGGCTGAAATTTCCTGTCTTAATTCTTCATCTGTTAATCCTTTTGCAAAAGGACTAGCCAAAAAACTTCTCATATTTGCTTCTGCTTGTTGTGAAGCAGTTAATTGTGGCCCAGTATCAGCTTCTCTTCCTACTCCAGGAATAACATTTTCTAATTCTCCTGTTTTTGGATTAAATCTATAATAACCTACAGCTTCTGTTCCAAATACGGTAGAACTTCCATTTAATTTAGCTTGTGCGGCTTGTGTAGCAATACTAGCTAATGTTGGAGCCATACCAGCCTTGATTTCATTTAATATTTTATCTTTTTCTTCTTCAAGTTTAACTCCACCTTTTGCTAATGCTTCAGCAAGACTTTCATCAAATCTATCTTTCTTACCAGTATAAACATCAACTAATCCAGCAAGATTTTCTGCGTCAGCCTTTGTGTCTTTTTCTTGAAGTCCAGTTTTAACAACTATTTCATTCCATTGTCTATTATAATCATCTACTTGATTATTTCTTTGAATTGTTAGTTGATCTATTTCCTTATTATATCTTGAAATGGCTAAGGCTTTATCTCCAGTTATCATCCATTGTGGAATAACCTGACCACGAAGATCTAAAACTTCGTTATCTCTTTGTTTAGTTTTTACATCAATTTGATTATCTATTCCATCTATATCATTTTTAATTGTATTTAATCCAGCAGAAATATAAAAAGAATTAAAAGTATTAACAAGATTTGAATTTTTTTCTAAATTAGCTATTAGATTAGTTTCAGCATCATTAATAGCTTTTTCTGCCTTTTCCCTTTCGGCTTTATATTCACTTTCTATTTCTTCAGTTTTCTTAGACCAGCTTGGTAATTGTTCTGTAAAACTTGCAATAATTTTAGCAGAATCTTCAGCACTAAATCCAGCCTTTATTAAATCAGCAACCTGAATTTCGTCAGCAGATTTTCCTTTAATATCATTTATAGAAGTAACTAAGATTTTTTCGTCTTCTGTTAAATAATGTTCTTGGTCAGTAAGTAATCCTTTATCTTGTAATTCTTTCTGCTCCTCGGGATTGTCAATGTGTCTTATCTCTCCGTCTTCCGTTTTATAATATAATTTACCATCATCACCAACAAAAATGTCAGAAACAAATGGTTTTTTGTCATCAATTTCTTTTTGTGCTTGTGCTATTGTATCAGGATTACTAAGCCAATCACGAAGTTCAGTTTCGCTTGTTCCTGCTCGTAAATGATGTTGAGCAATACTTTCCCAAGTTTGTGGTGTTCCATCTTCATTAATTCCTGGCTCATAATCTTCTCCTAAAAATTGTTTATAAATTGCTTCCATTCCTTCTGGAGTAACATCAGTCATTTTCATTGGTTTATCAATACTAGCATCACCAGTTATAATTGAACCAACTTGTCCTTTTGGAATTTCACCAACAGTTTGAACTTGGCCCCAGTCTGTAGGTGTTCCTTCTTTCGCACCAGTAACTTTTCTATAAGCTTCTTCATCTTTAATGGGTTTATATTCTCCATTTATATACTGATAAACATCTGAAGCACCTTCAGTTTTATAAAAACCGCCCTCGGTTAATTTAGAACTAACAGCGGTTTTATCTAAAGTTTCTATTATTTTTCCTTGGACTCCAGATTCGGATATTCTTGCTACATTTTCGGGTCGTTGTCTCCAAGAAGTATAACCACTTTTTTCTTCCCAAATCCTTCGTTCTTCTATTGGCATATTTTTCCATCCACCTGCTCCATATTCTTTAAAAGAAATTCCTTCATAAGAACTAGGCCCAGTTGTTGGTCTTGATTCTCCTGATATTGGAGGAGTGGAATCTTTATGTCCAGCAGAAAAATCAGCAGGCGGTAATTGCCTATAACCAGAAGAATCTGGCACTGGTCTATATTGAGTATCTTTTCCTTTTTTAGCTCCAGGTTGTGGAGTTCTAATATCTTCAGGAGGATTAAAACTAGGAAAAGTAGGTGGTAATTGCCTATAACCAGAAGAATCTGGCACTGGTCTATATTGAGTATCTTTTCCTTTTTTAGCTCCAGGTTGTGGAGTTCTTATTTTTCCAAGCATCTTCGTGTTTTGAGACGCAGTTCCAGTATAATTACTTATTCCTTGTTGTTGAGCTAATTTTTTTCTTGAAGCATAATCGCTTGTTTGCCCAACCGACTTTAAGTAATCAACTACGCTTGTTCCTTTGTATGCCATATATTTTTTTTAAATTATGTTTTTAAAATTTAATTATTTTATTAGATTTTTTATGCTGATGAGACGGTTTCCCAATCTGAACCGTTATATACCATTATAGCTCC
>Ga0307928_10002139_pt1 | contig 15128 bp, 24 predicted proteins | sample AceLakmetagen232_FD_201815 | JGI IMG/M metagenome (GOLD analysis project Ga0307928, IMG submission 201815) | Saline water microbial communities from Ace Lake, Antarctica - #232 | ecosystem: Environmental > Aquatic > Non-marine Saline and Alkaline > Saline | place: Antarctica: Ace Lake... | reverse complement strand
AATTCGAGGTAGAATAAATGAGAATACTCGTAGCATGTGAAGAATCACAAGTAGTAACAAAAGCCTTTCGCGCAATGGGGCGCGAGGCTTATTCGTGCGATATATTGCCGTGCAGTGGGGGGCATCCCGAATGGCACATGCAACAAGACGTGTTGCCGCTACTCAAAGAAGAATGGGACATAATAATAGCCTTCCCGCCATGCACATATATTAGCAACGCGGGGGCTTGCAGGCTGTATCCACAAAAAGGCGTATTGAACCAAGACCGCTATAAAAAAGGCATTGAAGCAAAAGAGTTTTTCATGCAATTTTACAATGCGAACTGCAAACAAATAGCAATAGAGAATCCCATATCCTCTAAAGTCTTCAATATGCCAAAACACAGCCAACAGATACAGCCTTATATGTTCGGGCATCCGCACACAAAAAAAACGAGGCTTTGGGTTAAGGGATTGCCGCTCTTAATCCCAACGGAAATTGTTAAGCCCATCAGCCCGTATGTCCCATCTGGAACATCCCGAAAAGACAGAAGCAAATACGGGAGCGCAAAACGGGGAGATGATTCAAAAAATAGAAGTAAAACATTTCAGGGAATAGCAGACGCAATGGCAGCACAGTGGGGTTAAGTCGCCGAAAGTTTTTAGGCTTCGATATTGCGCAGGAATTTTGCGACATGTCTAACGAGCGCATTTCCGCAGTAAATACCGTCGTGCCAGTTAAAGAGGCGCGGCGTGGCCGAATGGCCGGGACTGGTTGAACCCAGAATAAAAATTCCTTGCGACGGCAAGTGCTAACACGTAGTCTGCAACCTCCGACCGCCGCCCACAATTTATTAACCTCTAACTTAATGGAGAAAGTTATGACGGTAGACAACTCTACTATCCAAGAAACGATTAGGTGTACTGACTTAGATTATTTAGATTTTGATTTATCTATGAAGTTGTTGTGCCCTGTTGCGGGGAGGAAAGTTATAACTTATTCGGTAGGCGGTGTTTGGTTACAGGGGACTAGATACCCTGTACGGGTGGAGATGAGGTTCAAGGAGAATTGTGCAATAGTAATAGTCTTTGATCCTTTATCTCGGAGTGCTAATGGATATATGCCGCGCATTGAACGGTATATATCTTTTGACTTTATTAGGCGTAGTAAAATAGATTTAATGCGTGAGGAGATTATGAAGGCGGTTGTTTCTCTCGCTACACCAGAAGAGGATCAACAATGAGAGAAGATAACAACGGGGCCTTAATAGTGTTGGTAACAGTTCATACTATTATTTTATTGTTGTTAATATCTTTTGATTGTCTCTTTTTTGGGGGAGTTGTACAGGAAAACAGAGAGATTTTGAAACAGATACAAGCAGGCATAGAATCTCAAAAACAACCGATTGAAGACCAACAAGAAAGAAGTAACATTGTAGAGGGGGATTGGGGTAGGATTGTTACTGTTGTAATACAGATTGAATCTTCTGGAGACCCCAAAGCAGTTTCACGTACAGGTGCAAGAGGCCTGATGCAGATAATGAAACCCACGTGGGATGAAATGACAGCAAAGATTTATGGTACTGCTTTATCTTTTGATAAGGCATTCGATCCTGAAATCAATCGTAAGGTGGGTACGTATTATCTTAGATGGGTTGATAAGTATCTCCGTAATAGGTTGGGGGAGAATTATACTTTAGCAGGCACAATTATGTCTTATAATTGTGGGATAGGGAATTACTGCAAGCATATAGAAAAAGGAAAAGATTTGCCAGAAGAGACAATAAATTATTTGAAAAAGTTTAACTCTTTGATAGGAGAATAGATTATGAAGGACACAGTTATTTTTAATCGAATAAAACAAGGAGTATACAGTGAGTAATGTTAATATAAAAATTGGTGAATACAATAACGGCAACAATATTTTGTCCATCAAAAATGTCAACGGGACTACAAAAGTAAGTATTAAAGACCCATCATCTAATACAAATTTATGTTGGTGGTTCAAGGATGATGGTACGTTTGAGTCTGTAGGCGCAAATACGGGCAGGGTTGTATTATCTGAAGCAGAGATGGCTGGGTGGGAAAAGAACTGCAAGGTAATTTTTGCCTGCCCACATATTTCCCCAGAGAGTACAGGCCAGACAGTTTTCTTGAGACATACAGAAAAGAATAGTATGCCCATACTTACTGTTGCATGTGAGAAGTGTGTAAAAATATCTCCTGAAAAGGATAAAGTAGTATTGTTTGATGTGCGGGTATGGGATGAGATCAAGGATAAGTTTCAGCTTATCCGAATAGGAGAATAGTATGAAAAAGAAAAACACAGTTAAAGTAAGACTTTCTCCATCGTTGGCTGCAGGCTTGGCTGAATTTGCCAAAGATGAGGGCCAGGCCGCTGGCGACTGGGTTGCCGGCAGGATTGAGCTTTTGTAAATATCTCGGCGAAACGGTGGTCCCTGTGATCCAGATACTGCCGATAATAGTGTTTCATGCATCGAATCTATTTTTGCTTATTTTGTTGAACAAGCAACAAACAAAAAATAAAACGAACATAAACTCAGGAGACAACAAAATGAACGAAGAAAGAAAAACAGTAATCAACGGTATAGATAAAAAAAATAAAACTATACGAAGAAATCAGATTAAACGAACCAAAGAAATTTTTTCTTCATGTAATCAATGCATTCATTATTCTCTCCACAATTCTTTTGATGGACAAAAATGTGACCCTGCCGCCGCACAAAAAGACTGGGAGCAATTCGCTTTCGCACGACTAATTGAACATGGGGATGGCCGATATACAGTAGTTATGCACAGCAACTCATGGTATGAATTGCAAATGAAAGGAGAAAAACAATGAAAAAACGATATGAGAAAATAGTTGGGACATGTTTGTTGTGCCCCGCTAAAAATTTAGTGGATTACATAGGAGTGCCTGCCATATATGGGCCTTTTTATGTGTGCTATAGGCATCAGCCTCCCAAAATTATATGCAGGGTAGACGACGAGCGTGTGCATACTATTCCCGACTGGTGTCCTTTGGCCGACGCGGAGGTAAACGAATGAGTGAACCCAAAAAGCCTGATTACGTGGAACTGTGGGAGCGCATAATGAAAGGAGAAAAACAATGAAAAACCAATCCACTATTAGGAAGGCTCCTCGAAATAAAACAATCAGTCTTTTGTCTGATGAGTTTGTGACGTACAGCAAGAGGCTTGTTCGTTTGACTCAATCAGCACAGTTAAATGCTGTCCTTAATAAAACTATCAATCAAGATATTTTTGAAATTCTGAGCTATTTGCCTTCTGATTTTGTTGATTTGCTTGTTATTGACCCGCCATATAACTTGAGAAAATCGTATAACGGCAGTGTTTTCAAATCCAAATCGAATGATGAGTACGCAAAATGGTTTGAATGTTGGTTTATTCCACTTTTGCGGATTCTTAAGAAAACCGCTTCGGTTTACATATGTAGTGATTGGAAGACATCGAGCATAATTCAGCCTATTCTCGAAGAACATCTTGTTATTCAGAATCGCATTACATGGGAACGGGAGAAGGGCCGAGGGGCAAAAAACAACTGGAAAAATTGTTCGGAAGATGTTTGGTTTTGTACGACATCTAACAATTATACTTTTAATGTGGACGCAGTAAAAATGAGGCGCAAAGTTATAGCACCTTACAAGGACGCGCTTGGGAAGCCTAAAGATTGGGAAGAATCTGAACAGGGCAATTATCGTACTACCTATCCATCGAATTTATGGACAGATATTACTATACCCTTTTGGTCTATGCCTGAAAACACAGAACATCCCACACAAAAACCGGAAAAATTATTAGCCAAAATTATATTAGCAGGTTCAAATCCCGATGATATTGTATTTGACCCCTTTTTGGGTTCAGGAACTACCTCCGTTGTTGCGAAAAAACTGGACAGGAATTATATAGGTGTTGAGATTGATCCAACATATTGTTGTTTGGCCGAAAAGCGGCTTGAAAGGGTCGAGTCTTGTAAGAGGATACAAGGTTATTCGGACGAGGTTTTTTGGGAAAGGAATTCAGTCCCCACCACCCCCGCCAGCAAAGGAGGGAAATAGAAGATTTGACTAATGCAATATTCGACAGATGCGACACGGCTGTATTGGCGCACCACGGGAGGGCGTAATGATGGCAGAGAAAAACTACTTAAGCGACGAACGTTTTACACCACAGGAAGCAGTAGCTGAGACTATTTTATTACACAATAATCTACTAGGTGAAGCGAAGGAGGGGGTATGATACATAACGAGAATTGCCTTGAGACTATGGGGAGAATGGACACCAATAGTATTGATTTGACTGTGACATCACCACCATACGATAATCTTAGAGATTATAAGGGATACTCGTTTGACTTTGAGAGCATTGCTAAAGAGTTGTTTAGAGTTACTAAAGACGGTGGAGTTGTAGTGTGGGTGGTAGCTGACCAGACAAGTAAATTCTGTGAAAGCCTATCATCTTTCAAGCAAGCAATATATTTCGTAGAGGAATGTAGGTTTAAATTATTGGATACAATGATATATCACAAAAGTAACTATGCACCAGCATATCCAACATTAAGAAGATATGCTAATACCTTCGAGTATATGTTTATATTTTCTAAAGGTAGACCAAATTCGTTTACCCCAGTCCAACAAGAAAAGGTATTAAAGAATTATAAGAATAAAAAATCATATTTTAGACAGAAAGATGGTTCACAAATACTAAAAGTAATTGATTGTGATAGAGAAACTAAAGATGCAGAGAATGTCTGGACAATATGCCCGACAAAAGCAAAAGATGCACAAAATCATCCAGCCGTATTCCCAGAACAGTTGGTAAACGACCACATCATATCTTGGTCGAATGAAGGTGACATAGTGTACGACCCCTTTATGGGAAGTGGAACAACAGCAAAGATGGCAGTTAAAAATAACCGCAGATGGATAGGTAGCGAGATAAGCAGTGAATACTGTGAGATAATAAAACAACGGTGTGAATTGAAGGAGGAAGATATGGATTTCTATGCTAATGGTATGTACAAATTTGATGAAGCGAAGGAGGAAGTATGAGCGACTTATCGTTGATACCAATAGAAGATTTGACTAATGCAATATTCGACAGATGCGACACGGCTGTATTGGCGCACCACAGGACTATTGATTCTGGTAACCCAGTGATATTTATAAGCCATACGGGTGATTCCACACTACATCTAACTTTGGAATCGAAAAGCCGGACGTTCGTCTTTGGATTGTTTCGCACTATAGCTAGGAAATAAAAAAAGATTACAAAAAAATGACTAGATACATGGCATAAATGTAGGCCCAAAAAGTATAATATATATAGAGCAATTGTATTTCCAATTATCAAGAAGTCTAGCAGTAAGTCTTATAAGAGCATAAGACACAAGAAGTAATAAATCAAAGCGATATAAAATCTTAAATACTATATAATATAGTTATCTATCTTAAAAATAAAAAATGAAAAAAACAGCAGAAAATTTAATAAACCAAATAGACAAAGTCCTATATCAAGTACCGTTACCAATATCCGATAGGCATGAGCTAGAAGACATCAGAGGAGATGCAGAGAAAGAAACAATGCAGGACAGTTTAGACTACTCCAATGAAGCAGCTATGTACGAAGCACTATCATCTGGTGACTGGGCAAAGGTAGGTGGAGTACTTGGTATCCTCTGGTACAAGTTTGATAAGTTCCTAGACGGGCTGAGGGGGATTACTAAGGGAGTAGAGAGCATAGATAAAGAAGTCAGAGCAATCAACAGGAAGACTTAGGATACTAATAGAGAGGGGTAACTGTCCGTGGAAAGCCGTACTTGTTATTATTGTAACAGATTAAAGAAAGTCGGAAGGTATTTCCAGTACGATAAGGACAAGCCTTACGTGATACTAGAAGACCTGAAAACACAGGAACCTCTCCTGATATATAAAGAGCATGTAGAATGTATAAGAGGCAAGGCAAGGACAGCAGCATTAGAAGCATACAAAGAGGTGTGTAGTAAATTGTATGGAGACAGGTATGCGATACATATACATGACGACCGAGAGCATTTCCACATAAGGATACATGTTCTGGGTAAGAACGAAGAAAAGAAACCACCAATTGAAATGGTGGGATCAGTGTTAATCTAAATTCGTTAATCTTAACTAGGAGTACAGATGAGGAACAATGCACGGGAATTACTACAAACAGTGGTGGTTCCTAATCGTTGGACAGTTCTGTTCCAGAAACAGGATTCGACCAGAGGCCCGGTAACTTATTATCACAAACTAGATTTCACCATTGAGTATGAACTAATACCCGCAGGGGCGTTAGGCGTGAACGAGGACTTGACTACCAAAGCACCTGTCCTTATTTACATACAGACTTCCGAGGACAAAGAAACTTGGACTACTGTATACCAACATGCTTCAGCTTTAATGCCGGGTGGTCAGGCTACGATAACCTATTACAATTATTACAAGTGGGTAAGGGTTATTGCATATAGTGCCACATCCGCTCAAATCACAGGCTCCCTGTATACTCCCGAAGAACATACCACTCCTCCGCTGGAGAAGGGTCTGTTGGGTAATACAGCTACTTGTATCTCTGCATGTGAGATGGGTTGTGAAACCGCATGTGAGGAGGGTACGAGTCAAGTAGAGTGTGCCTCGTTTACTGAAGTAACTCCGCTTACTGCGTGTACCTATGAGTGCGAAGCAGGATGTGAAACGTCTGAAGAGGCATGGGAATAAATCTTAAAGTCTCCAACTTATACCGAGGGGGGGAGATGTTTAATAAGTTTTTAGATGTCTCCCTTCTATTATAATTAAAAGAGAGTAAACAATGTATACACATGTAACCTACGACGATTTTTATAACGCTTTTCAAGCGACGCGACCCAATAATTTTACTTTAGATGGTTTAGAGGCTTTGTTTGATTATCTGGAAGACCTTGAAGATGATACGGGTGAGCCTATGGAATTTGATATGATTGCTACTTGTATAGATTTTACTGAGTATGAGAGTCTTGCAGAGTTCCAAGATAATTACGGTGATGATTATCAAACATTTGAGGATATACAGGAAATGACTACTCTTATTGAATTTGGTAGTGATGGTCATTTTATTATCCAAGCCTTTTAATATCAGAGAGTAGATAAACATGAGCAGCATAAATAAAAAGATTGATACTTTTATTGAAAAATTAATAGGTACCCCTAGAAGATATGAATCTTTGATGGGAGACCGCCCTAACCCTATAAAGTATAAAAATTGGGTTATTACGGCTGACTATGGTTCTTCTCTTGTTGACGATTATTTAAGTATGTACAGAGACTTTGATGTGATTAATGACGATGCACAATATGCTTTTGTTTTAGATATGATAAAGAAATTAGGTCAGCCCAATTATCCATCTAAGAATAATTGGGCTATTATTCCTATAAGCCCTGACTGGTTCTTTAATAAACGTGGAGGCCCAGAGGCAGAGTGGAAAACAGATAGTTATGATATTGTTTTACGACGAGAGGGGCAGAGTAGTATAAGAGTTATTGTTATTCCCTACGGAGAATTGGGGAAACTTAAAGACTCTGATCTGTTTATAGATGAAGTAGCAAACCCTTTTTTTAAAGAGTATTCGGACGGCCAGAGTTTAACTATGTATCATGCTCCGTTTGACGATGAATCAATAGAATAATAAGCAGACATTAAAATCAGAAGTATGGTATATCTTAAATTAAAAGAGAGTAGATAAACATGAGTGAAGATAATACGACTGGATTCTCTAATGAAACTTTTAGCCGGTTATACAAAGAATTAAAAAACTGGGCCAAAGAACCTCATGCGGATTTACCCAATAATTTTGAAAAGTATTTAATTTCTCCCCTACTGAATGCCGAATATATTGAAGGACTATCATTTACGACAGGGGGAGAGAAAACATACGACATAACTTTTGGTACAGGTGATAGGTTTGTAGTTACATTATGGGGTAATGTAGACGGTTGTGGCGTTATATTTGATGAAAAAAAGAATAACCAGAAAGAAGAAAACATGAAACCTATATATAATATATTTGATAAGAGCGGTTATCTGGAAGGTTTAGTAGGGGAGGATAAGAGTTTGAATGAAGGGGGTATAGTATATGATATTTCAATATATTATACAGCAGGAGAGGGAGACGGTGCTTGGGGGGATTATGCAGTAGAGATAACACGTTTATCTGATAACGAAACAGTTTATGGTACGGCAGGAAAACAAGAGTCTTTATATAAATTTGCAGAGTCTTTAAGTGGGCTTACTGGTTTTGATATGACTAAAATTAAGTATAGTGGGGCAGAGAAAAGTGATAAAAGTTTTGAGGCTTTTACTAGAGATTGGGATTACTTAGACAGAAACACTTATATAAATAGCCTAAAGTTAAGATTTGACTACGAGGAATCCTTGACTGAGGGGGGTGAAGATGTATTTACTTTACCTGATATGACCGAGACAGAGTTACTGAAAAAGGGGTATGAGCCTTTTGAGGGTAGGGATGATATAGCTACGGCTGTATATGAAGTAGGTATTATGGTAAAAAAGGGGTACAGTCATTCTGCACAGGCGCATACAGGTATCCTTATCTTTGGTGTTGAGAAGGATTGGGAAGGTATTTGGAGGTATTGGAGAGGAGTAGAGGGTACAACCAAAGGGATAAAAGAAGCCTACTTTGCTCTGGAAAGGCTTACTGGTGAAAAAGAAAGGTTAAGGAGATTGGGTACAGGAGATACGTTTATGGGTATGCCTTTGTCTAATGCCTTTGAAGTATTCCCGGATAAAGAATTTAATGAATCCTTGACTGAAGAAGCGGCAACAGGGCAAGAATCCGAGTGGAGAACTACTTGGGAAATTGTAGTCGTCCAGTCAAGGTATGACCGGACTAGGGAGTTTATTGAGGAGTTCCCCTCGTCTTTTTCCAACAAAGACGTGTGTAACGAACTGGGGCAGGAAGATGATAGAGTGGATGAAGAGGGAAACTTATTAAAATTTAGTCATGCCCATAAATTGTATTCAAATGAGATGTCGGAGTCAGATGTTTATGACTTAATGTACTCCGAAATTCAAAAATCAGATGCGGCGGGGGATACAGATTTAATAAATAAATGGGTTTCATGGTGGGCGTTTGGAGGAACAAGCGACCCAGAAAGAGATGAACGGGATATTTTTAGGCATGTAGGCGGGTATTTTGATGGAGGTAATCCATTAGATGAAATAATATATAATTATTATGCTGGCCCATTTGCATCTGGTAAAGATACCCCCGAAGAAGCTTTGGTAGAATTAAAAGACTTTTTAGATACTATTATATATAATTGGGAAAATGCCGAAGCAGATAACTACGAAGAAGAATCATTAGATGAATCCTCTTTAGCCGAAAAAAGTAAATATGAACCTATCCTTATAGATAAGGGTTGGAGTTATATAAAAAGAGGGGTAATTAAAAGAGGAAAATTTACATTTTATCCCGTAGTGCAGGCAGAGGGTATTGCAGTCTGGGAATGTGATACTGAAGACTACAGCGGTGCGTGGAGGATATTGAGCCAGTATAGTTATGATTGTGTTATTATTGCAAATGATAAGGCCGTTAGGCGAGTTAATAAGCGGTTTGTAGTTATCCCATTAGACACTTTTTTCAAGTTGGAATTGGATATGGGCGACTATGAAGATGGATTAGTATTGTTAAGTATGAAAATAGAGGATTTTTTTGTCGACAATGAAGGTGGGGCAGGAGAAGAATATTTCAACTCTGTTAGGGTTAATGAATCCTTGAATGAAGAAGATTACGAAGATGATGATGAGGACTATGTAGACGGTAAGAAGGAAGACCCAGAGAGAGTACTCTTCCGCAAGTGGAGGAGCGGAGATAAAGAAATCATAGCATTATTCCCTGACATGAGGGAGAATGATGGTACGATAGGTTCTTTTGAGCATGTAGGACAGCACGGTGGGGCAGATTACCAATTAGTCTTACGACAGACTACAGCTGCTACCCCAGAGGAGTATGAGGATTTGAAAGACGAGTTAGAGGATCGGGGTTATAACCTGAGAGTTATGAATAGGAATCAATCTCCTGAGGGCCAAACAAATATAGATGATACAGAGGGACAATACGAAGAAGAATCTTTAGAAGAAGATGTTTATTCAAAGAACCAATTAAATATAGCTAGGAAAGTTATCAAGAATAGCGAAGTAGGGGCTAGGATATTAGGCGGTATGAATCACAAGGAAGCAGTCTATGTGCTGAGGAAAGCGGGCGTTTCTGACAACAAGATTAGAACTGCGCTGTCTTACGCAGGACATGAAGATGACTTTATAACAAAAGTAATGTCTGAATCTTTAGAAGAAGAAGACAACATCCTTGACACAGGAGGACACGAAGGCCCAGAGCGTGTTATCTTCCGTAAGTGGCTTAATGTTAAGCATATAGTTGGGGAAGGTGTAATAGCCTTATTCCCAGACATAGACGCAGGCAGCGGCTACATTCAGAGCTATGAGCATGTAGGACAGCACGGGGGCGTAGATTACCAATTAGTCTTACGACAGACTACAGCTGCTACCCCAGAGGAGTATGAGGATTTGAAAGACGAGTTAGAGGATCGGGGTTATAACCTGAGAGTTATGAATAGGAATCAATCTCCTAGACGTAATAACAGATATGAGAGTACATCTAAAATGAAAAGAAATAATATAAGAGAATCTTATTTTAATACTACATCTTATAAGATAATAAGTGTTTATGATTTTGCAATGACACAAGAAGCAAGAAACTTGTATTATTTTTATGAAGAGGAAGAAGGTAAAGACTTTAATGATATAGATGATTTTGCAGACTATATAGATATATCTATGTCAGATGGCGACCCAGACTATTTGAAGTATAACGGGTGGCTTTCTGCTTTTGAAAGTCATGTTATAGGCAATACAGAGTATTTTGTTATTAGTTCTACCGAGGAAGACCTTTCTGTTTTTGGAGATATGATTGGTAGATTTTTCAGAGGTGAACTAACTCAGAACGATGACAAGCAGAGTTGGGATGCTTGGAAAAAGATAGAGAACGGTATTGCTTTTAGGGGGGGGCAGGGATATACGTATGCTATTTATGATGCAGATGAATCCCCTGAGGGCCAAACAAATATAGATGATACAGAGGGACAATACGAAGAAGAATCTTTAGAAGACATAGAAGGTAAGATAGATGAAATCTTAGAGGGTGATGATAGTTTAGATAGGGCCGACCTTAATGTAGAACAAGGGCAGTACGGCCAGTGGATAGTGAGTGCGATAGTAGATGCGCCAGATGGCCCTCATAGTGAACATAAACAATACTATGATTATACAGAGGAAGAAGCTGTAAATCTTTTCCTTAAAGAGTTTGGATTAAGAGAATCCTTGAATGAATCCCAAATAGATCGTCAGGTAGATACAGTAGTACGTACAATCATATCTTCGGTTAGCTCTAATGATTTGCCTGTGAAACTAGATTATTGGTGGGATTTAGAAGAGACAGATATTTATGCTGTCATGGATGAGTTATCTCGTTGGGGTGGTCTAGGTGATATGGATGGGGCATGGGAAGGTTTTGTAGACTATTTTGAGATACCCACAGGGAATGCTACGTTTTTTATGGACGAGGCTACAGACCTAGTTAGTAAAATCCTAATTAAAGTAGGAGAAGCGATAGGAGAGGAAGAGCCTGATTGGAAGAAGAAATATAATAATACAGAAGAGAGTACAGACATAGAAGGTAAGATAGATGAAATCTTAGACGAAGTAACCATGACAGGTAACATAGGTGGGTATGAAGTACCTTTAGGCGCACCTCCTATCAAACCTGCAAAGGTAAAGAAATCTAAAAAGAAGAAGAAAACAGATGAGTGAAAGTAAGAAACTACCTGAGACTTCGTATGCTTTATTAGGTATACTGAAACTCTTGAAGATACACATGAGAGATATAATCTCCTTGTTAGAATCCGATGAGATGTTACCTTTCATGTCAGGGGAGTCTGTACCTGATTGCAATGATACAGGCAAACCGGATGTCCCTTGCTTGTTATTAGAGGCAGGACACTATCTGGATTTTGTAGAACATATAGAAACTAGACTGGTCAAGTACCTTAAAGATAACTGTAATGAAGAGAAAGAACTATGAAAAAAGTTAAAGAAGATATAGATAAATTCATTGATGAGTTAATAAATGGTGGAGATATAGATAAAGCCATAGCATATCTTTTGAAAGAGAATACTTTGAAAGGCGGTGAGGGTAAGTTAAAAGAAAATGTATCGGGTACATATATAAAAGATTTACGCAGGTTCCAGACCAACATTAAAGATTTAGAACAAGAGGCAGGTAGATGGGAAGACGATAAAGAGATGAAGAAGATGTATAAGAAAGATTTGATAGCCTTGAGGAAGATATATAATGCTTTGAAGAGAGAAGATTACAGCACAGCGTTAAGGGTATCAGAAGATTTGGATACTGCTATTTTAGATGAGATACCACACCGACTCCTCAACATGATGACAGATAGAGGAGCGGGCGAGGATGTCTATGAAGAAGGCAGACTTGGGTTGAAGGAGGGAGAGGGCAGGTTTACTCCGGGTGGTGTAAAAGGTAAGAAAGGATTGAAAGAAATGAAAAGAACAGTAGAGATAGACGACAATTTAGATGGAATAGTAGATAATGCGATAGAGGAGGTAAAGACTTTAATAAGTACTTATCTCGAAGAGAATCCAGAGGCAGAGTGGAAGGAAGTATCAGATAGGTTAAATTATGATGGGGGGGTAGATGAGATTATAGATTCTTCTGTGCCCGTGTATACAGGTGAAATAAAAGGTTTGTGGTTTTTACATAGTAATGAGTTTGAAGAAGCCTACGAGAATGCAGGGATAGGGGATAACCCTATGGAGAATAATGGTATGGTTGGTATCTATTGTTATATAAGTGATAAAGTAAATAACTGGCTTTACTCTGAGGGTGAAGATTGGGTCAGTGTAGAGAAAGATCATTATGGTGAAGAAGATGTATAAGAAAGATGAGGAATTAGATGAGGAATTAGATGATGAGGAAGAGTATGAAGATGGTAATTATAAAGGGTATCGGGTGAATTTTAAAAATACAGTAAGAAGCCCCGGAAAAAATGATGGTACTTGGTGGATAAGCAAGCGCAAAGATTATGGTGAGGGGAGACTATTTTATTATGTTAGTAAAGATTATCAGACTAAAGATGATGCTAAAGACGCAATAGATAATGATACTGTTGAGTGGGAGGGAATAAATAGTCTACCAAAATCATGGGGGTTTGCGGACGAGGAAGGTTATGAAGATGATTAAGCTAGAAACATTAGATTCTTTCATAGAAGAAGTAACACAAGTAGGGGTGGATAATGTGGGTGTAGCCTTTTTCATAGACATCCCGTGGGCTAAATACGCAGACAGATTACAGGACGAGTACTCAGACCGCCCACAAGGGCATGGAGACGGGCTAGGGCGCAACCGAGATGAGAAGTGCATCATAGACAAGATACGTCTGTGCAGGACGTTGGCAGGCATAGCAGAGCGTTTTTCTAGCTTATAGGACACAAAGACAACTAACTTTTACATTGGAAAGGTTTTTATGCAAACTTTAGACTTTGTAGATCAGATAAAAGCATGTGATGAGTTAGAAGTTGTAGACATAGTAAAAGACGAAGAGTACATGGTAATAAAATATATACCTAAAGATCAACATTACAGGGTAACAGTGGCAGCGATAAAAGAGAATGAGTGGAAAGTATTAAAGGATATATTGACAGAGGTACGAGAAGCAATAGTATTAGATCATTTTGCTAGGATAGTAGGATACTTTTCTAAGGTCTCTAACTGGAACAAGTCAAAGTTAGGGGAGTTGAAGGACAGGCATGAAGGTGATTATTCCATACTTCCTGAAGAAAAGATAAAGACCAAAAAAGAAACACAAGTCTATGCAGAAGCCTCCAAATAAAAAAGAGTTCTTAGGTGGATGGGTAGCAATAGTGGATGGGGAACAGGTTGCTAAGTCCTCTAGCCATCGTGGTTTATATGAGATACTTGAGAAGAAGAATATATACGGGGCAACAGTAAGTTTTTATCCTCCGTCAGATGGAGAAGAGGTAGATTATATTTATTAAATATATTCAATTTTCCGTTTGACAAAGACGATATAATATAATATAGTATAGTATAGTATAGTATAGGTAGAGAAAAAACAATTACACAGAAAGCCGAGGATGACTGCTCAAATGTGCAAACCAATTAAAAAGAAAACAGGTCATAAGAGACCGTCCTCGGCTTTTACATTTCATCTAAAAGGTTAAGATTATGCCTGAATTTACGATGTTAGTATGGGATATATACTCTGTAGGTGAAGAAGAGGATACTAGGGAGTTTATAGGTCAAGAGGTGTGTCCTGCTGAATGGGGAGAGGCAGAAACTTTGGAGGAGCTGGAAAATGAGTATGGGGATAATATTGAGATAGAATATAATGAGAGGGCTACGAACGAGGAATATTGGGATCATCGCCGTAGATGATTAAATCGGGAGCCATATTGAAAGATAAATTAGATATTACTGAACTCGCAGAATGGATTTTGGATTCTTTCTATAGTAGTTGGACAGAGATGATAGAGAGTTGGGAAGACGGTAAAGGTAAATTAAAGCAGGCAGGATTTATAAAAGCCTTGAAGTATATGAAAGAAATAGAAGCAGTGAAGGAGAAGTATAAGAATTTACGGGATAAGTCTTTGAAGCTTATGGAGAATAAGTAGTGAAAGAACAAGTATTTAAAGAAGAAAAAAGGCCCCTCTTTAAGAGTACACTTTCTATATCTAATAGTATAACTAATTTCATTAATACAGATTGGGAGAGTATGAGGTCTGTATTGAAGAATAATTTAAAGACTATCACTGTATGGGACGAAGAGACAGAAGAAAATTACAAGAGGAGCATACGCTTATGTGGAGACTTAGAAACTTTAGCGTTTGAGTATGAAGATTTAAATCTCGGTATATTAGAAAAGTAATGATAAGGAGACTATATTATGAATACAATTACAGAACAGAAGAGAAGCCA
>Ga0307928_10002138_pt1 | contig 15131 bp, 15 predicted proteins | sample AceLakmetagen232_FD_201815 | JGI IMG/M metagenome (GOLD analysis project Ga0307928, IMG submission 201815) | Saline water microbial communities from Ace Lake, Antarctica - #232 | ecosystem: Environmental > Aquatic > Non-marine Saline and Alkaline > Saline | place: Antarctica: Ace Lake... | reverse complement strand
AAAATAATACAAGCTACAGGCATTGATATTTTTTTATGTATTTCCACCAAATATTTATTTTCCTGCTTAGTATGCTCACCATAAATTTTGATATTTGATTCTAATTTGTTTTTTAAATTGTTTAATCTTTTAATTTTCCCTTTATAGAATATAGATTTATCCTGAGTGATATTTGACTTTAACGAATCTTCCTGATAAGCTTTGATCGCTTTTGTCAATATCTTTTTTTTATCTGATAATTTTGATTTTGTAGTATCTAAATTATTTAATTTAAATTGATAAGCCATTCTTGACTCAATATCATTTTTATATTTTCTGCTTATTTTAACACGTTCAAACATTTGTTGAATGTTCATTTCTCTGTCACCGCGATATTTTGAATTTTTATGCTCTAATAATAGATCTGGAACTGGAATTACAATTTTATGTTTATCAAAATTTAGAATACGATAATTATCAGATTCATTTCTTTGTAATTCATGAAATTCTCCATCGTACAAATTAAGTATGACTTTATCCCCAATTACTTCTAATAAACCATTTTTAGCATAAATGGTTACTTGTTCGTTGTTTTTTGTAGTATGATAAATTAAAATATTTTTTAAAGTATCATTTTTCTTTTCTCTTATGAATAGATGATAATCGGGAATATCATCTAAAAAATAACCCGCCTCAATGCTAAGATCTGGATGCTTTCGTGAAATATCTCTTCTCAATAATTTTGCTTTATGATTTGCGTCAGGTAAAATATTATTATTAAAAAATATAAGAAAAATTGTTACTAGGGTTGCAAAAAGAAGTGAGGGGCTAATTATTTTACTAAAATTTATTCCAGAAGCTCTTAGTGCGGTCAATTCATTATCTTCACCTAATCTTCCATAAGCCATCAAAGTAGATATTAAAACAGACATCGGAACCGCCTGAGCAACTACCCAAGCTAAATTAAGAATAATAAATTCGATCATTACAAATGGGCTTAAGTTTTTTCCAACTAGTTTATCTAATTGTTGTATCAAATATTGTGCTAAAAATAAAAATGAAATAATAAATAGAGAGCCGAAAAAAGGCGCTAAATGTTCTCTAAAAATGTAAAAATATAATTGTGGAATTCTTTTCATAACAAGTGTAATATAATCAATTTCTTTATTTATTTAAATGTTTTATTTGAAAATATTGATAGAGAATAGAAAATGAAGACAAAAAACAGAAAATCACGAAGTGATTAAATTTAAATAACTATGAACGCATTCCACAGCAAATGAACCAGTTAACCAATCAATCAATTTTATTTTGTGATATTTCTCATTGGAAAAAATAATAAAAATTAATATAATACATACTTGAAAAGAAAATTACAGAATGAAAGATACAGAAGGATAAAAAAATGAAGAAATTATTAATACTTTTAACTATGATTTTATTTGTTACGGTTGCTTTTTCAGAAACGAGTGAACTAAAAAAAATCCAGCAAGCGATCATTAAAAAAGGTGCAAATTGGCAAGCTGGCGAAAATTGGGTTACTCGTTTATCCAAAGAAAAACAGAAAAAATTATGTAATTATAAAAGGGGACCACATCTATTACAAAAAGGGAAAGTAATTAATTTACAAACGATTGAAGGTTTACCAAGTGAATTTGATTGGCGAAATAAAAATGGTGTAAATTGGGTAACAGCAGTGAGAGATCAAGGAAGTGCTGGATCTTGCTGGTCATTTTCTACAACTGGTCAACTTGAAGCATGGTGGAAAATAGAAAATTCTATGCCTGATTCTGCGATAGATCTATCTGAACAATTTTTGATCTCTTGCAATCCCAATGCAGATGCTAATAGCGGTTATAATGTTGGTGAAGCATTAGATTTTATTATAAGTAAAGGTGGAATTGCACATGAAGAATGTTTTCCTTATCAAGAGAATGATGCTCTTTGTAGCGATTGCTGTGCCGACTGGCAAACTAATGCTGTTACTATTCCAGATTGGGGTTATATTACTTCAAATATTGCCGATGTAAATAATATAAAAAATGCTGTTTATCGTCATCCGGTTTCCGCTTCATTTACCGTTTATTCAGATTTTCCTGCTTATGTAAATGGCGTGTATGAACATGTTTATGGTGACGAAGTGGGTGGACATGCAGTATTGATTACCGGTTGGATAGATTCATTGGAATGTTGGATTGTAAAAAATAGTTGGGGAACAGATTGGAATTCAGATGCAGACGATTCTGGATATTTTAAAATCAAATGGGGAGAATGTGATTTTGGTGAATACAGTGAATTTGTTTATAACAATAAAATTTCTGAAGATGCTTTCACAATTTCCAAAAATGTAATAGATGTTTCATTAGCTCTCGGTGATTCGACTACAAAAACTGTTACATATTTAAATAGTAACGATTCAACAGAATTAGAATATTCATCAACGATAGAATATAACTCAAATCTATTCTATGAAACAACTGAAAAACATTTTCATGCTGATACATATAATTCATATAATGGTAAAAGTTGGTGGTGTGGAGATACAAGTATAAATGGATATGATAATCACTGGTTAGATTATCTTGAAACACCAATAATTGATATTTCAAATACAAATTCTCCAAAATTAAAATTTAAAGGATATTGGGCGGTTGAAGAAGCAGGTGAGGAATCCCCTTACCCTTATGACGGCTGGGACGGATGTAATGTTTGGATTTCCACAGACGGCGGAGAAAATTTTATTGTAATTGATCCGATTTCTCCAGGTTATGAGTGTGGACATTTATGGAGTTTTGGTCATCCTGGGGAAGGATGGAATATGGGAACAGATATCGCTGGTTGGGCTGGAACAAGTGTAGGTTGGGTTGATGTAGAATTTAATTTAATTTACTATAAATCAGACAGTGCAGTTATACGATTTGCGTTAGCATCCGATCTTGCATATTGTGTTACTGACGATGCTTTGCTTAAAGGGTATTTTATTGATAATATAGATATTTCTGATGGAACTACCACAATTTTTAGTGATACTTGTGGAGATGTAACGAGTATGACAACAAAAGGAATGGATTCAAAAGACCACGATTGGCTAACATTTACAAATGGAACTGGTACAATTGCAGCTAATTCATCAGAACAAGTAACATTGAAAATTAATACAAAAAATATGTCGATTGGTAATTATGTTGCTAATATTCCAATTAAAACTAATGATAATAAATCATTAAGTATAATTTGTAATCTTGAAGTTACAACTGATCCTTCAAATAATACTGATGAAGAGAAAATCATTAATAATTTTCAATTAAAACAAAATTATCCAAATCCATTCAATTCGATAACGAGCATAAATTATTCAATAAATTCTTCTCAATCAGAAAGTGTAAAACTAATTATTTACGATTTGTTAGGAAAAAAAATTGATGTATTAATTGACAAAATGCAATCAAGTGGAAATTATGAAATAATATTTAATGGAAATGATTATCCAAGTGGAATATATTTTTATAAATTGTTGATAGGGAATTCATTTTCAGATACGAAAAAGATGGTATTTTTGAAGTAGAAAAAATTTCATGTCCCGATACACTAAAGCTACAGGGTAAACAAAGATGCAAAGAAAAACAGAGTGTGCAAAGGAGGAAATGGAGCTTCGGTTTTCCGATTTTTGATAATAAACTTCGGAAGTTTAGTAAAATTAAAAAAATGCAAAAAAACTATTTGTATAACAAAATTATTTATGTATATTACTTTGCTTTTATAAAATGATGTGAAAAGGTCTGATGTTAGAACAATTAAAAGAAAACCTTGAAGGCATATTTAAAGATTTGCGTGGTCAAGGTAAAATAACTGAGAAAAATATTGACGATACTTTGAGAGAAGTGAGGCGTACTTTGTTAGAAGCAGATGTCAATTTTTCGGTAGCTAAAGAATTTATTTCTCGAGTAAAAGAGAGAGCATTGGGCGTAACAGTAATTAAGAGCATTACTCCCGGACAGCAAATAATCAAGATATTCCATAGTGAATTGATCAAGTTGCTTGGTAAAGGAAATGTTCCGTTGAAATTAGATGGATTGCCTCCGAGTGTAATTATGGTAGTTGGTTTACAGGGTTCTGGAAAAACAACATTTGTGGCGAAATTAGCAAAATATTTGAGAGATAAAGGTAAAAATCCGATGATGGTCGCAGCAGATGTATATCGTCCAGCTGCAATAGAACAATTGGAAAAATTGGGTAAACAGATTTCAATACCTGTATATAGTAAAAGCAGAAAAAATCCTGTAAAAATTTGTAAAAATGCTATAAAATCTTCAAGAAATGATAAAACTGATGTGGTTATTTTAGATACAGCTGGAAGATTACATATTGATGAAGAAATGATGAAAGAACTACAAAAAATCAATAAAGAAGTCGAACCGAATGAGATATTATTTGTAGCTGATGGAATGATTGGGCAAGATGCAGTTAATGCAGCAGATAAATTTAATTCTATGCTTCCAATTTCCGGTATTGTACTCACCAAAATTGATGGTGATGAGAGAGGCGGAGCGGCATTATCTATACGAGAAATTACAAATAAGCCAATAAAATTCATTTCTGTTGGTGAAAAAATATCTGATTTGGAAAAATTTTATCCCGAAAGATTTGCCAGTAGGATTTTAGGAAAAGGTGATATCGTTTCATTTGTGGAAAAAGCACAAAAGACAATTGATAATAAAGAAGCGGAAAAATTAGAAAAAAAAATAAGAAAGAATGAATTTGATTTGTTAGATTTTCAAAAGCAATTGAAAATGATAAGAAAACTTGGTTCATTGTCGTCTTTGATGGAAATGATCCCGGGAGCATCAAAATTTAAAAATGTACAAGTAGATGAAAAAAGAGTAGATAATATTGCAGCAATAATGAATTCTATGACAATAAAAGAAAAAGAGGCACCAAATATTATTGATGCAAATAGGAAAAAGAGGATAGCAAGAGGAAGTGGTTTAGGCGTTGTTGATGTCAACGGGTTGTTAAACCAATTCAAGCAGATGAAAAAAATGATGAAAAAGATGAATAAGATGGGATTTTCTAAGAAAGGATTTGATCAAATTTCATTAAGAAAGCAATTTTAGAGGAGGATTAATTTGGCAACTATTATGCGACTTACCCGAACTGGAAGACGAAATCGACCATATTACAGAATAGTAGTAATGGATTCAAGAAAACGTCGCGATGGTCGTTATATTGAAAAAATTGGAACTTATGATCCAATTAAAAAAGATGATAATGTAATAATTTCTGAAGAACGTGTGCAATATTGGTTGAATGAAGGTGTGCAGTTATCTGATACTGTTAAAAGTATGTTATCTCATAAGGGAATTTTATTGAAGAATTATTTAGAAAAATCAAATTTAAATGATGAATTAAAAAATCAAGAAATACAAAAGTGGGAAACATTACAAAAAGAAAAAGCAAAACAGAAAGAAGCTTTTAAGAAATTAAAAACTGAAGAGAAATCTGTTGAAAAGAAAAAAGAAGAAGACAAAGAAGATTCAATAGAACAAAAAGAGACAGAAGATAAGAAAGTAGAAGCAAAAGAAAGTGTTGCTGAAAAGAAAAAAGAAGAAAATGAGGAAGAATCGGTAAAACAAAAAGTCGTTGATGATAAAAAAGAAGCCGATAAGAAGAATAAAACGAAAGAGAAAACTGTCGAAAAGAAAAAAGAAGAAGACAAAAAAGATTCAATAGAACAAAAAGAGACAGAAGATAAGAAAGTAGAAGCAAAAGAAAGTGTTGCTGAAAAGAAAAAAGAAGAAAATGAGGAAGAATCGGTAAAACAAAAAGACGTTGATGATAAAAAAGAAGTCGATAAGAAGGATAAAACGAAAGAGAAACCTGCTGAAAAGAAAAAAGAAGAAAATAAGAAAGAATCAAAAAAGCAAGAAAAAATCAACGAGAAAACAAATACCAATAAATTGAAAAAAGATGAAACAGAAAAAAGTAAATGAATTACAAAAGGAGAGAGGTAATTATGAAAGAATTTGTTGAGTACATTGCAAAGCAATTAGTTGACTACCCTGAAGAGGTAAAAGTTAATGAAGTTGATGGTGAAAATAACATTATTTATGAGCTATCAGTGAAACAACCAGATTTAGGTAAAGTGATTGGCAAAAGAGGAAGAACTGCACAAGCGATTCGTACTTTATTAACTGCCATATCAGCTAAAAAAGGTCAAAAACGATGCTCTTTGGATATTGTTGATGATAACCCAAGAGAAGAAGTTTAAATAGAATGCAACAATGCCCTTTAAGATCATAGGTAGTATTGTTAAGCCATTTGGTCTTAAGGGCAATTTGTTAGTTAAAAGCGAATACATTACTTTTAGCGACTTTAGTTCTTTGAAAAATTTATTTATTGGACAGGGCGAAACACCTGAAGAAGTATTTGAAATCGAATCAATAAATATTCATGATAAATTTTTCAATGTTAAATTAAAAAATATTGACACGAGACGAAAGGTAGAAATGTTGAGAAAAAATAATGTTTTTTTACCTGAAGAAGAATTGTCAAAATTTAAGAATATAACAGTTGAAGAAGAGGAGTATTTAATAGGTTTCAAAGTTTTTGATAATAATGGGAAATTTCTTGGGAATGTTAAATTTTGTGATAAATATCCTGCTTATAAAATTTTAACGATCATTGGAAAAAATAAGAGAGAATTTATGGTTCCTATGGTTGATAAATTCATAAAATCAGTTGATAAATCAAATAATGAAATAATTATAAATGTTTTGCCTGGATTGATTGATGAAGATTGATATTCTTACAACATTTCCGTGGATGATCAAGCCAATATTAGAGAGTAGTATTTTGAAAATTGCCGCCAACAAGAAGATTGTTTCTTTTAATGTTATTGATATTAGAGAATATTCAAAAGACAAGCATAAAAATACAGATGATTATCCTTTTGGAGGTGGAGAGGGAATGATAATGTCTCCTCAGCCTTTATTTGATAGTATTCGTGGGTGCGTTGAGAACAATACGGGAAAAATTATTTTCCCTACTCCTGATGGTAATGTTTTTAATCAAAAAAAAGCAGAAGATTTATCGAATGAAGATCATATTATTTTTATTTGCGGGCATTACAAAGGAATTGATCAAAGAGTAAGAGAAAATTTTGAAATAGAGGAAATATCAATTGGTGATTTTGTGTTAACTGGTGGTGAAATTCCGGCATTAGCAATGATAGATTCAATAGTAAGGTTAATTCCAGGAGTTATTAATAATATAAAATCGGCCTTAAATGATTCATTTTCACAACCGTTATTAGATTGCCCATGGTACACAAGACCCGAAATATTTGAAGGGAAAAAAGTACCGGATATATTATTAAGTGGAAATCATAAAAAAATTGATGATTGGCGTCAGAACAAAAGAGAAGAAAAAACAAAAATACTTAGACCGGATTTATGGGAAAAGTATTTAAAACTAAAAAATAAATAAATAAAAAATATTAAAATATAAATTATTAAAAAGTAAATTCTAAGATTGGAGAAAAGACAGATGGATAAAGTATACAATGCAACCAAAGATTATTTAAGAAAAGATTTGCCAGATTTTCGTGCTGGTGATTCACTTACAGTTACAATTAAAATTACGGAAGGCGAAAAAACAAGGGCACAAGAATTTAAAGGAATATGTATTGCAAGAAAAGGTTCAGGTCTTGATTCAACATTTATGGTAAGAAAAATATCCCATGGCATTGGTGTTGAAAGAATATTTCCAGTTCATTCTCCGAAAATAATAAGTATAACAAAGAACTCTTCGGGAAATGTAAAAAGATCTAAATTATATTACATAAGAAAATTAAAAGGTAAAAAAGCTACAAAAGTGAAAGAGTTAAAACAAAGATAATATTCTTGTTATTTGTATATGTTTTTTGTAAACTAATAAACTATGTGGCCTGGTAGCTCAGTCGGTAGAGCAGGGGACTGAAAATCCCTGTGTCGCTGGTTCAATTCCGGCCCGGGCCACAATAAAGCTCCTAATTGTAAAATAGGAGCTTTATTTTAATATGGAGAAAGTGAGAAAGGAGAATAAAAGACTATGATTTTAGAAATAAAAAGAAGCTCACTTAATTTCTAAAACTCCCACCTGTCAAGTGAAACGGCATGTAGGTAAAATACAAAACCCTAACCCTCTTTTTCCACTGCATGAAATAATTATAATTTTATCATTGATTTTAATAGAAAAAATGGATAAAATTATAAGTTATATGAATGGGAGATTATGGCAAAGAAAATAGTAATAGCAAATCAAAAGGGTGGAGTAGGTAAAACTACGACTGCTATTAATTTGGCAGCATCAATTTCTGCTATGGAATATAAGGTTTTGGTCATAGATATTGACCCGCAAGCTAATGCTTCATCAGGTTTAGGAATTGATGTTAATAAGGGGAAAAACACAATATATGAAGTTCTTATAGAAGATTTTGATATTAAAAAGGTAATTAGTAAGACATCGTTACATTATCTGGATGTTGCTCCAGCTCATCCTCGTTTAGTAGGAGCAGAAATAGAATTGGTTAATATGATTGCAAGAGAGACGAAGTTAAAATCTGCTGTAAAATCAATAGAAAAGGATTATGATTACATCTTTATCGATTGTCCACCTTCATTGAATGTATTGACAATTAATGGTTTTGCTTGTGCTGATACAGTATTAATACCGATACAATGTGAATATTTTGCATTAGAGGGGTTAACACAATTACTGAATACAATTAGGTTGATACAAAAAAGCATTAATAAAAAATTGGATATTGAGGGTATTGTTTTAACAATGTATGATTCAAGATTGAATTTAAGTAAGTTGGTAAAAGAAGAAGTTGTGCAATATTTTGGTGATAAGGTATATAAAACGGTTATTGACCGAAATGTAAGATTAGGAGAAGCTCCGAGTTATGGAAAGCCAATCATCACTTTTGATATTAATTCATCCGGATCCCAAAATTATATGAAATTAGCAAAGGAATTTTTAAAAAATGGCAAATAAAAAATTAGGTAGAGGATTAAATGCATTAATTCCTGATGCTGGAGAAGAACCGGCAAATTCAAACATTAAAGAAATTAAATTAGATATGATTGATCTTAATCCTTATCAACCAAGAAAAGCATTTAATGAGGAAGAAATGAATGAATTAGCTGATTCTATTGAAGAAAAAGGAATTATACAGCCAATTACCGTTTGTTTAAAAGAAGATCATTATCAATTAATTGCTGGTGAGAGACGTTACCGAGCGTCTAATAAATTGCATTTATCTACTATTCCCGCATACATAATTAAAGTTGATTCTGATGAAGATTTAATGGAAATAGCCTTAGTGGAGAATATTCAGAGAGAAGATCTAAATCCAATTGATGAGGCGCTAGGATATTCTCTTTTGATTAATAAATATAGGGTAAAGCAAGATATTGTTGCAAAAAAAGTTGGGAAAAAACGTTCGACAATTACTAATAGTTTGCGATTATTAAAATTACCTCAAGAAATTCAAAATAGTGTAAGTTTACAAAAGATCACTTCTGGACATGCTCGTGCATTATTAGCTATAGAGAATAAAAAGAAAATGCTCAACTTATGGCAAAGAATAATTAATGATGAACTTAGCGTTAGGGCAACTGAGGAATTAGTAAAAAAAATAAATTCTCCCCAAAAAGATAAATCATATAAAAGAAAAAAGAAAGATATGAATTATCATTTAATAAAAATAGAGAATTATTTAAAGGTTAAATTTGGAACAAGAGTAAAAATAAAAGAACAAAATGAAGAGGGGAAAATTGAGATTTATTATTATTCACCAGATGATTTAGATAGAGTAATAAAATTATTTGAGAATATGGGGGAAATATAAGGGAATAAAATGAAGGATATAAGATATACATTCTATTTGATATCGTCGGATAAAACTACCAATAAAATGGTTGGTTTTAGCAAGAAAACATTTATATCTTTATTGAGTTTATTAGCAATTGTTATTGTTGCAATAGTTGTTTCTTATTTTATTTTTATTCCAAAGGTTATTAAATATCAGGATTTAAAAAAAGACATTTCCAAATATGAAAAGGAAAATGAAACATATAATGAAATATTGAAAAATTTTGATAAAATGAAAGCTATGAATGAATATGTTCGTGAATTACTGGGAATATCTGAGTCAGAAAATATAAATGTTGATTCATTGTTGGAAAATAAAAGTAGTAATGAAGTAAGTAATGTGGAAAATAATATTATCTCTTTAGATAATATTCCTACAAGAGCTCCGGTTAATGGAATAATAACCCAAGAGTTTGAAGAAGATATTCTTTATGGTGGGAATGTTCATAATGGAATTGATATTTCCGGAGCAATTGGTACGCCTATTGTTGCTGCAGCCAGTGGGTTGGTAGTTTTCTCAGGTTGGACCAATAATTTAGGTAATGTAATAATTATTGTTCACGATAATAAATATGTAACCGTTTATGGACATAATAGTAAAAATATTGTTAAAGAGAGACAAATTGTTAATAGGGGACAATTAATTGCATTGTTGGGTAATTCAGGACATAGTACTGGTCCGCATTTACATTTCGAAATATGGGAAAATACGAAGATAAAAGATCCAAGAAAATTTATAGCCGAATATGGGAAAAATGATTAAGACAATAAAAAAAATAATAGTGAGGTAAAAATGAAAGAAAAACCAACTTATACAATTATAGGTGAAGATACTGTAATTCAAGGTGCTATTGAAGTTAAAGGAAGCATAATGATCTCTGGTATTGTCAATGGAGATATAGTTGCTGGTGATGCAGTAAGAATTTCTCCTGGTGGGAAAATAAAAGGTAATGTTAAGTCAAAAGAAGTTTATTTAAATGGAGAGATCACTCAAGGGATAAATGCAAAACAAAAAGTTGAATTAGGGTCAAAAAGTATTCTTACAGGGGATTTAATTTCGCGAAAACTAATTGTTGAAGAAGGTGCTAAATTATTTGGGAAATGTGAAATAAATGATCAGGATAATTCTAATATTGTAAAAAATCAAACTAATAAATGATTGTTCGAATGGTCAGTAATAAGTGAATAATTTTGGAGAATAATATGGAAGTAAAATTAGAGAAATTGATCGAAAAAATTAAAAATGAAGGTGTCGGCTCCGCTCAAAAAGAAGCAGATAAGGTCATTAAAGATGCTCAGCACAAAGCAAAAAATGAATTAGAATCTGCTCAAAAAGAGATAAAAACACAGGAAGAAAATTCTAAAAAAGAAATCGATTCATACAGATCAAATGCAAATAATTCTATTAAACAAGCCGCTCGTGATACAATTATTTCGGTAAGGGACGAAATTAAAAAGTTGTTTAATAATGTATTAAATAAGAAAATTTCTAATTCATTTGATGAAGATTTGATAAAAAATATTATTTTTGAGATTGCGAAAAATTGGTCGGAAGGTAAAGATCTCGATGTTGTCGTTAATGGAATTGATGTTGATAAATTACAAAAAATGGTTACAGAACAAGTTAGAAATGAATTAGAAAATTCAATTGAGATAAAATTGGATAAAAAGATTTCTCACGGTTTTAGAATCGGTATCAAAGGTGAAGATATGCATTATGATTTTACAGATGAGAGTATTCTTGATACATTGAAATTATATCTCAATCCAAAGTTAAATAAGATATTAAGTGAAAAATAATAAAAATTTAATGAAGTAAAGATATGGATAAATATTATTATTTTGCATCCCAATTGCCATCATTATCTTTCAAACAAGGTAGCTTTTTATCAAAGCAATATTTTTTGGAAGAAGCTGAAAAATGGTTAAGCAAAAAAGATATTGATGTAATTGTAGAGTTAAAATTGAATAATTATAAAATTCAAAATGAAAAATTATCTTTTTTGAAAAAGTGGCTTGATTTTGAAAATAGTTTACGAACTGAGATTAGTAAATATAGGAAAGCGAGATCAGAAGATTCTCAATTTACATCTAAAATGTTCTCTTTATCTATTTTAAAGGAGAAAACTCCATTACAGATTGAAGTGATGTTTTTACAATTGAGATGGAATTTTATTGAAAAAATGAAATTTGAACATTATTCTGATTTACAATTCTTAGTATTATACTATTTACAATTACAAATTCTTGATAGATTAAGTTTGTTTGATAAAGAACAGGGTAAAGAAAAATTTGAAGAATTGATCACAATTAGTAAAAATGATCCTAAAAAAGAACAGAATGTTAAAGAAAAATAAAAGAATGTCGAGGTGATTATGGATAAAAAAGTGATTGGTATTATAAAAGGTATAAATGGAAATATGATAAATGTTGAATTCGATGGTAGAATTATCCAGAATGAAGTTGGTTATGTGATTAAAGGTAAAGAAAACTTAAAATCAGAGGTAATAAAAATTAAAGGTAATGTTGCTTTTATGCAGGTATTTGAAAGCACGAAAGGATTAAAAGTTGGTGATAAGGTTGATTTTAATCAGGAAATGCTATCGGTAGAGTTAGGTCCGGGTATTCTTGGGCAGATCTACGATGGTTTACAGAATCCATTACCGGCATTAGCGGAAAAATATGGCTTTTTTCTACCGCGTGGCGTAATTTTAGATGCAATAGATTTTGATAAAAAATGGGAATTCACTCCAATAGCTAAAAAGGGAGATGTTGTATATAAGGGAAGTTTTTTAGGTAAAGTCCCTGAGGGGATTTATGATCACAAAATAATGGTGCCTTTTGATTTGAACGACGAATATACAGTTGAATCAATAAAAGAAAAGGGTAAATATAAAGTATCTGATATAATTGCTGTGTTAAAAGATTCTAATAATAATAAAATTGATGTAAAAATGTTCATAAAATGGCCTGTAAAAATTCCAATAGATGCCTATAATGAAAAATATGTTCCAAAAGAACCATTAACTACAAAAGTCAGAATTATTGACACTTTTTTCCCTGTTTGTAAAGGGGGAACTTATTGTATTCCTGGTCCATTTGGAGCTGGGAAAACTGTGTTACAGCAATTAACAAGTAGATATGCCGATGTAGATATTGTAATTATCGCTGCCTGTGGTGAACGAGCTGGAGAAATTGTTGAAACACTGAGAGAATTTCCTAAATTGAAAGATCCTAAAACTGGGAAATCATTAATGGAGCGGACAATAATTATTGCTAATACGAGTTCTATGCCGGTTGCAGCGAGAGAAGCATCGGTTTATACAGCTACAACTATTGGTGAATATTATCGTCAAATGGGATTAAATGTTTTAGTATTGGCTGATTCTACTTCACGTTGGGCACAGGCTATGAGAGAGGTATCCGGAAGATTGGAAGAAATTCCAGGCGAAGAAGCATTCCCTGCTTATTTGGAATCAAGGATTGCCGAATTTTATGAACGAGCCGGTTATGTTAAATTGAACAATGGAGAATATGGTAGTATGACAATTGGTGGAACTGTGAGTCCAGCAGGTGGAAATTTTGAAGAACCGGTAACTCAATCAACATTGAAGGTAGTTGGTGCATTTCATGGATTATCAAGAGAGAGATCCGACGCTCGTCGTTTTCCTGCAATTGATCCTTTGGAAAGTTGGTCAAAATATCCTGGTATCATTTCTAAAGATAATGTAGAAGATGCAAAAGACATTTTAAGAAAAGGTAATGATGTTCACCAAATGATGATGGTTGTAGGTGAAGAAGGTACTTCAATTGAAGATTATACGCTATATTTAAAATCCGATTATTTTGATGAAGTATATTTACAACAAAATGGATTTGATGAAGTTGATGCTCAATGTTCACCTGAAAGGCAAAAATATGTTTTTAAGAAAATACGAAATATTTTACACTCTGATTTAGAATTTGATACAAAAAAATCGGCAAGAACATTTTTTAATAAATTACGTCAACTAACTATTGATTGGAATTATATTGAAAAAGATACGGATCAATTCGTTGAGAAAGAAAAAGATATTGATCAACACTTGGATAGTAATAAAAAATAAATTGCAAAATAATATTCATAATATTTTGTAAAAAATGGTAAAACAGGAGGAAGTGATAATATGAAAATTGGAATTATTGGAGGGACAGGATTATATAAACTGACAGGAAGCAAAAAAAGCGAAAATAAATCAGTTGAAACTCCTTATGGCGCTCATTCGAAACCTATTACAAAAAGTAAATATGGTAAACATGAATTATACTTTTTACCAAGACACGGGAAAGGGCACCATTTTTTACCTTCTACAATAAATTATAGAGCCAATATTTGGGCATTGAAATCTTTAGGAGTTAATACGGTTATTTCGGTTTCATCTGTCGGGAGTTTGAAAGAAAATATTCATCCTAAGGATGTCGTTATTATTGATCAATTTTTTGATCGTACGAAACACAGAAAAGATACATTTTTTCAAGATGGTTTAGTCGGACATATTCCATTTGCATATCCAATCTGTAAAAATCTTGCCGAGCAATTATATAAAGCAGGTAAAAATGTTACAGACAATATTCATAAAAAAGGAACTTATGTTAATATGGAAGGTCCACAATTTAGCACATTAGCTGAGTCGAAATTTTACAGAAAAATGGATATGGATGTAATTGGAATGACAAATATGACGGAGGCAAGATTGGCGCGAGAAGCTCAGATGCATTATGCTACTTTGGCAATGGTAACTGATTATGATTGTTGGAAAGAGGATGAAATAGTTACGGTTGAAAGAGTATTAAGTAATTTGGCACACAATACCGAATTATCGCAAAAAATACTTCAAGAGCTTTTTCGGATCATTGAAATAAAAGATGATTGTGGCTGCAGAAGTGCTTTAGATGGTTCAATCCAAAGTGTTGGCGAAGGATTGGATAAGAATTTGCAGAAAAAATATGAATTATTATTTAGATAAAAAATTAATAGAGGGATTGAATGTATAAATCGGTATCAAGTAAAGTTGATTTTATAAAACTTGAACATAAACAATTGGATTTTTGGGAAAAAAATAAAATTTTTGATAAGTTAAGAAAACAAAATAGTGGTGGTGAAAGATGGTCATTTCTTGATGGACCAATTACCGCTAATAATCCTATGGGAGTTCATCACGCTTGGGGAAGAACATTGAAAGATGTGTTTAATCGCT
>Ga0307928_10002133_pt1 | contig 15143 bp, 22 predicted proteins | sample AceLakmetagen232_FD_201815 | JGI IMG/M metagenome (GOLD analysis project Ga0307928, IMG submission 201815) | Saline water microbial communities from Ace Lake, Antarctica - #232 | ecosystem: Environmental > Aquatic > Non-marine Saline and Alkaline > Saline | place: Antarctica: Ace Lake... | reverse complement strand
AATAATGTCCCCGATGAATTACACCATAGGCTGAAATACCGAAAATTTTGGAAGTTTCATCGACAATCATATATGCACCACTGCGGCCAATATCGACTTTGGTGTACTTTTTGCCGGGTTTAGTAGTTACTTTGCGGTCAATAATGTTTGCTTCGCAAGCTAAATCGTCTTTGACAAGTTGTTCAATCTGTTGTTTTTCAAGCAACTTGCAAAATGCGTCTAATCTATCTTTTGTAATCTCCATTTTTCAATCTCCCTTAAAGTTATTCAAACCATTACGCCTACCGATCCGCCACAATCGGCAGGAGTGAAGGTTTTAATCTTCTTAATATTGTTCTTCTGGATATTCTTGTGCGTATTCGACTCCTTCCCAATACAAGGCACTTAAAGCCTTTTTTCTCTCTTTTTCGGACAATGATTCATCGTCGATAATCATTTGTTCTTCGTCTTCATAACTCATGATACAACTCCTTATAAATAGTTAATAAATAGTTAATAAATAGTTAATGATTAGTTATTGATTAAGTGTTGGTTTTATGTCAAAGAACTTGAAAATGCTTGTAAATTCTATCATACCAAAACCCAACCTTCATGAATTTTTTGACGGCCTCTTGTGGAGTGTATCTTGTATCTTTGACCTCTATATATTCAGGAAGACAGTCCTCCGCCAACTTGTCTTCACTCAAACACTCATAAATAGCAGTCTCTAACGTACTTGCTCCACTATAACAACCGCCGCCTTTTTCGTTAACAGTTGCAACCGACCATCCGCGTTTTGATTTTGTTATAACCGACCAAAATTTCAATCCTGTAAACATATTCATTCTATCACCTCATAAAACAGCCGTCGACAAATCATCAACATCTGCTTGCGTGTAGATTTGCCAGTAGCTTAATTTGTGTTTGTTTAATTGATCCGCAAGCAATCATAATATTATTATCGGTTAAATAGCAATATAAGTAAAGGAAAAAATATAATAAAAGTTAAGTCGAGGCTAAACAAACACTTATAACGCTTATTGCAGTATAAGCAGGGGTAATCAATGAGTAATCCTAAAATAAATTGAGAAAACTGTTGACAATAAGCAGCTACCAATATAGAATACGGTATAAATTAAATGGAGTTAAATATGAATATAACAGCGTTGGTATTTCCAAGTTTGATTAGAGTTACCGGCGCTGTTTTTTTAATACTTTTAATCAAGCGTGGAAAAGCATAAAGTGAAACAACGGGCAACCAACATTCCAGCGTGTATAATAACAGAGCAGTCAAGGTGTGCCTGTTATAACCTTACTGGAAGCCCGCGCCAACACCGGGTAAAATACAATTTGGCTATACTTTGTCACTTACCGAACAATATAAGGTTTATGATAAACAAAGCTTGAACCTAAGTATCCAGCAGGTTGTTCTATTACCCTGTTGGAAGTTGTTAAAAAGGCATACACTACTAAAAAGGTGGGAATTAGAACACAATGGATGATAAAACACAAAAAAGACTTGACAACGCTTGAACGTATGTTATAATTAAGGTGGATAGAGTATGATCCACAAACTAAAGTCAAACGACAACTACAACGGAGATCAACAGAATGACACAGGATACATTGAACAGCCCAATAGAAGAAGAGACTTAATAACTTGGGGACAGCCAGCAAAAGAAGCAATCGCAAGGGTAGACTATGAATGTCCAATATGCAGAGAAAAGGATAAGACGATATTCAGCTGGTATCGAGATAATGACGGGTTTAACGCTTATTGCTATAATTGCGGCTGGACATGCTAAAAACAACGCTCACAATTGATTCTAAGCCGCAATAATTAAGAGTACGATACAAAGTATAGACGAAAACAACTAAAAATGCCTGATTTACGTAACCAAAGCACAATAAACTTAATAGCTCAACGTTTCTGTGATAACGGACGAAAACAAGAGCAAGCACTGATTGACGCAGGCTATAGTAAGGGATATGCAAGGAGTAATTGCGGGCAAGCATGGGCAAACAAACGTTTAATAGCTGCAATTGAGGGTATAGACGCTAAAACAAGCGTTAAAATTAAACATGATAAAGAATTGGCCGTCAAAAACCTCTACGCAGATTACGGTCGTTTAGAAGATGCTGCAAACAGCGGCAATATCACAGCTATCAACGCCCGAACAGCCATAAACCGTGAATTAGACTGCATTAACGGCTTACAGAAGCAGACTATCAACACCACTTCAGACGAGCCGGCAGCAGTTTACAGCCCTGAGCTGCAAGCAGACATTGACGCGGCTATGAACCGGGAAGCTTTGCGTAAAGCCAATATAGGTGGAGACTTAAAGATAGGGAGTTGACATGAATGAGTGTGTAGTATGTGGTAAAGAATGTACTGGAGTATGCTGTAGTGGTGCTTGTAGAGCCAAGTTATCAAGGCGCACGGTTGATACCGTTCAAGCGCACGCGCACGGTAGCGCACGCACTCAAGCGCACGGTCTTAACATGGCTGAGTTAAGCACACCTGAACACAGAGTCCACAGCATCCAGCAGCTTGCCAGACATGAGGTAGACAGAGCTGGCAGGGCCAACAACACTATGCCACCACTGCCAGGTGATGATGACTATACAGGTGTATGTCATAATGTCGATGGCAAGTGGCAAGTTAAGCCCGAATACCAAGGGCCACTAACGCCAGCCAGCATACAAGCCACAGTTGCCAGCAGCAGGGCCAAACAGATGGCAGGATAAGTACAGGGATATATTCGCAGACTTAAAATGGATACCAGCAGGCATAAACATTTAATTGACGACCCCCCATCAAGGGAAGGCGGGGGGTAGGCAACATATATACTATCACTTCCCTGAAATATTATATTCTGGAGTAATGTTAAGATAGGTAAGGGAAAAGTTAATTGACGGCGATATTGAAGGGTATATGGAATGAATAATAAAAAGCTACCGGAGGAGATAAACGTTCGATGCCGGATGGACATGGGCAAATTATGTTTTGGATGATATTCCCGATATATGAGTGGTACAATCACATTTATTACTGGTGGAGTATGAATTGACGAGTGAAATGGACACAACTGATTGGTCTGATGAGAAACGTATTCTTTTTCTTCGTGAGCAAGTTAAGTTAATGCGAAAAATGATTGAGTTTGCGCACAAAGAGATAGCTCGTAAGGCTCGTTTACCGTCATTCGTTTACGATGTTTATTAGTATTGGGATCTGAATTGAATAATACAGCAGACCAATATTTTGCAAGAAACTCTTTGATGTGGGCTGACGCTAAGAAGTTAAGTCTTCGTGACGGCATTACGTTCACATTAAAGGACATGTCTTATCTTTTTGATATTATCAATTGTGATAAGAAGGTAGTGAATTGCAAGAAGGGTTCGCAGATGTGTCTGACGACCGCGTTCTTCATTGACTCTGTACATGCCTGTAAATTCAGACGTTACCATCAGAATATAATGTACATGATGCCTACCGTAACGGCTGTTGAGCGTTTGAGCAAGGTTTCTTTTGACCCGATATTCCAATACAACCCCTGGATAATGCGTAAGGGTGATACTAACACTACAATGTGTCGTGAGATAAACGGTCGGTCGATTGTCATGGTAGGCGCTCAGCCGAAGAAGGTTGGCGGTTCAGGTACGAAGGACACTGATAATTTGAGGTCTATTCCATGTGATAGGATTGACAGGGACGAACTTGACCTCATGGATGCTGACATGGTCTTCATGTCCAACCAGAGACTATTGAGGTCGGAGTTTAAGCAAATCAATAACTTCGGTTCTCCGACTTATCCCGGTTATGGTATTGATCTTTTGTATGAGGGAAGCGATCAGCGTCGATGGCAGATTAAATGCGAAGGTTGTGGCAAGCACACTTGCATGGCGGATACCTTTCCTGAGTGCATTATTCAAAAGAACGGTAAATGGATAAGGTCGTGTATTCATTGCCAGAAGGAAATCTTCGTTAGGGACGGCAGTTGGCGTGCCTCTTTCCCTGATAGGCGTGAAGCTGGTTTTTGGGTATCGGGCCTTTTGAGTCCTTATGCTAACCTCGACGACTACATGTATGAGTTCAATAGTATTGAAGGCTCTAAGATGTCGGAGTTCATGCGTTCACGGCTTGGTATAGCTTCTACTGAGGCTGAGAATCAGCTTGACATAACTACTGTACTATCAAGATGTACTTCCGACCATAACCAGATGGTCTCTATTGGCGAGACTGTTATGGGTGTTGATATAAACAAGAAGATTAACGTCGTCATTGGTATCAAGACTGCAAGGGAAGCGTATGAGGTCTTGAACGTCTCTCGTGTGAACGATTTGAATGAGTTGCATGATTTAGCACAGAAGATGAACGTTCACATCGCCGTTATAGATTCCGGCCCTCACGACCACGGTGTTAGGGAGTTCCAGAAGAAGGAACCTTATACCGTCTACTTATGCCAGTATTCAGAGGTCCAAACCGGCAAGCCCAAGTTTGATAAAGAAGGATTTGTGAAATGCAATAGAAACGAATGGTGCGACAAAGTCCACATTACTTTTACCGAGAACAGAGTCAGGATACCAAGAGAGTCTATAGAGATTAACGAATTTGCTAAGGAAATGTGTTCTACGGCCAAGGTTATTATAACCAACCCTGAGACTGGAACAATTAAGCCACGATGGATAAAGATTGGTTGTGACGATTATTTCCACGCATTTTTATATTTCTTAATAGCTTCAATCAAAACAAGTCCACGCCCTCGTGGTGGTGGAAAAATTAACAGGCCGCAATATGCTACAAATCGGTGGAAATGACATGACAATTAAAACATATTAACTAATGCAATAAGATATTTAGATTTTACAGGAGAATAGAAATTATGGAAATAGGAAAGTGTCGCAACTGTCAAAGTACCTTATCGGAAATGAAGAACGATAAGGGTAAGGTTACGTGCCTGAGGTGCTTGAAGTGCCATCCAATAACAGAGTATGTTCCCACCGAGAACAACGAGTCGAGGTATGTAGATGTTCCTTGGACCGAAGATCGCATAATTGAGATTATTGACAGGATTGTTCCCGATATGGTTCGTGGAATCATAGAGGGCTTTAATGCTGTTAAAATACCTGACGAGTCTGAACCAAAACCTGACACTGGTTGGCGAGAAAAGGCAAAAGAGTTTGGCATATCGGTTTACGACAAAGAAGCCAAGAGGCCGAGACTGAAGATTGATGTATTAGAAGATATAGAGCGTTCCAGCGTGGGACGCTCAGATTAACCGCCCAGTTAAATGGGGCAAATTAACCACCCGTAAGGGTAGAAAGAGGTATTACAATGGCAACTTATGCTTCAAAACTTAGGGGCACGGCGATAGATGGAACAACTGTTCGCCTGAACAACAACGGAACGATAAGTTCTAATGTTCCAATGGAACCGATTGGCAAGGCTTTTTATGTCGATGCGACAAATGGCTCTACCCAGAACGATGGCCTATCGTGGTCTACGGCAGTAACTACTGTAGATGTGGCACTTGCTAAGTGTACCGCAAACAAAGGCGATGTTGTGTATATAGCTCCGTGGCATGCCGAAACAGAGGCAGGGGTAAACACTGCAATATGGACAATGAGTAAGGCTGGTGTTTCGCTTATTGGTGTAAAGCAGGGCAGGCAGATGCCAACCTTTACATTCACAGATGATGGTGCTTTGGCTTCTGTGACAGGAGCAAATTGCCTCGTCCAAAACTGCAAATTCGTTAGTGGCATTGCAGATTTGGCTTCAGCCTTAACGCTTGGTGCTGCGGCTGATGGAACTACGGTTGAAGGATGTACTTTTACTGATGGCGGAACTGCTGTTCTTGAGATGGTAATTGGTATAAGTATCACGGCGGCGTGTACTAATGTAACAATTAATAACTGTTTCTTCAATACGTTTGTTGCTGGCACAGGGACATTGGCTGGTATTCACGCCATAGGCGCTGCTGACAGGCTTCGCATAACCAATTGTGTATTCATTGGCGACTGGAACACACAAGCACCAATAGATATACTCGATGCCAAAAGTCTTGATGTTTATATTGCAGACAATGATATTTTCCAACTTGACGCTGCTGCTGGACTTGCGATTAGTGTTTGTGCTACAACAACAGGTCTTATTGTCCGAAATCTGTTGTTTTCTGGCAAGGATACTGTTGCTGGACTGTCTACTGCTGACGCTTGCGGACAACTTGAGAACTACCAGACTACGGTTGAAGCTGAATCTGGCGATCTTGTACCTGTTGCAGGCACTTGGTCAACTTAATTTACTTAAACTTGGTGAGTGTCTGTAAAACGGCACTCACTATTTTTCGGGATATATCATGTCACCAAACTTGTTCAATATAGGCGATAAGCAACGTCTCGATAGAGAAGAGTCTTTGGCAGAGCAACTTCCAAGACAAATGACCGAGACGGCAAATGAAAGCATTATGAACACAGAACGTGAAGCTGAAGAGTTTAGCGAAGGTGGAGATATGGATTTCATCTTTGAAGGGATGCTTGATGCTTTAAAAAGGAGAATGGCATAATGTCTATTTTCAGAAGTCCAAAGAAATCGGATTTACCACCAGTACGTGAAGAAGTAGAAGAAGTTTCAGTAGTCCAAGAAGATGCCGAAGTTGCTGCACGGAAACGTAAGAAGAAGATTCTGAAAGGCGGCAGACGTGGTACGATTATAAGCGGAATTGCAAGTGCTTTAAAACGTCGGCTGGGAGAATAATGGCTACTAATGTAAGAACTAAAAACGACAGTATCGCAGCGGTTCTTGAAAGATACGATAGAGCTAAGTCTCGCAAGCAGGAGTCTGACGGTCTTCGTCAGGAAGCCGGTCGTTACTCATGGCCTAACGCATGGCGGCAGGTTCACAATATAGAGCAGTCTGAAGGCGAGCAGGACACTGTAGATCTTTACGATTCTACTGCTCTTATGGCGGCGTTTACTTTAACTTCGGGATTATTCTCATTCTTAATGCCTGCCGGTGCTTTTTGGTTTGGATTTACAGTCCAAGACCAGAAGTTAAACAAAGACCCTGCTATATTGAAGTGGATGTCAATGGCTTCGTCTGCTACTCACAGGGAGATATGGCGGTCTAATTTTCAACGTGAAATGTTCATGACGATACGGTCAATGGTTGTTTTTGGTACTGGTATAATTTCAGTTGAGCTTATCGGTAAAGATTTAGTATTCCAATCACACCACGTTGGATTCATGGCGTTTGATGATAATAATCGTGGCGAAATAGATACTGTATATAGAAAGATATTTTATACCACAAGGCAGGCAGTTCAGGAATTTGGTATAAAAATTAACAGTAAGACTGTCCAAAAGGCGATTAAGGCTAATAAGTGGGACGATAAGTTTGAATTTGTTCACGTTGTTTCGCCGAATAAGGATTTTGACAAAACAAAAGTAGGCGCAAAGAATAAGAAAATCAAATCTCAGTACATAATGATTGACGATAAGACAGTCGTTAAAAGGGGTGGTTTCGACCAGTTGCCTTATTTGGTAGCAAGATTCGCCTTAGTTCCCGGCGAGATAATGGGTCGTGGCCCAGCTATTGAGCTACTCCCTGAGATTAAGATGTTGAACCGTATGAAGTCGTCATTTATCGAGGGTGCCGAGAAAGCTGTCAGTCCACCTCTTATGGCAGAAGATGATGGAGTAGTTGGTCAGCCATGCACAGAACCTAATGGTATGATTTATGTTCGAGCCGGTTCGCAGTTTCCACAGCCTCTTAATACCGGAACTAATCTCCAAATGAATGCAGAGGTACTTCGTGACCAGCAAATGGTAGTAAAAGAAGGTTTCTTAATCAATAGATTCAATAGTCTTGAAAACAAGAGGAATATGACAGCTTACGAGGTTGGTGTCAGGAAGGAAGACGATCTTACAATAGTTTCTCCACAGGTAACTCCTTTACATAAAGAAACTTTAGACCCGCTAATCACAAGGTCGCTTGAACTCTTAGTGAAAGCAAAGAGAATCGACCGACCGTCTCAGACATTTGATTTTGATATTGCCTATCAGGGCAGGCTTTCATTGGCTATGGCAAGCGTTCAGTCTAATGCTATGGAGGCCACATTAGCCAAATGGCAACCTTACGGCGAGATAACACCTGTCTATGAGAACGTAAACTTCGACGAAGGATTCAGGCAGTCATGGTTATCGGCAGGAGCGCCTGCTGACGTGCTTACTGATTTCGAGAAGATGATGGCAGATAGAGCGGAGCGTGATGAATTGAACAAGGCTGCTGCTCAGGCAGAGGTTGCCGAGACAGCGTCAAAAGCACTAAAGAATGTTCAGGCAAAGCCCGAAGAAGGTAGTCCTGCAGAAGCATTAACAGTATAGGAGCAAAGAAATGACAGAAGCAGAAGTACAGAGAATAGAAAATGAAAAGAAGAACACTGAGCTTGCGAACTGTTACAAACGTATGTCTCAAACTGATGATGGTAAAAAAATAATGCCCGACCTTGAAAGATATTGTGGGCAGAACAAATCAAGTGTATGCCGACAGTCACCAAATCCGTACCAAACATCGTTTTGCGAAGGAATGCGAAATGTGTACCTGTATATTAACGAGAAGATAAATAGGAAGGAAAAGAAAGATGACTAAACTATTGAACGTTACACCAACAGTAGTACCTGATACAGTTGTGCCAGCTTCTACTCCGTGGATGAACTCTGAAGGAGATTTCGGTGAAGGTGTGCCGGAAAAGATTCAGGGTTTGCTTGAAAAAAAGAAGTGGACTAATATCAATCAGTTGGCGGATGGCTTCACTGAATTAGAGTCGTATAAGGGTATTGCCTCCGGTAAGCATATTGTCTTACCAGAATCAGTAGACGACATTGATGGATGGGATAAAGTATTTACAGCGATAGGCAAGCCGGAAAGTGCTGATAAGTATGAGTTCACTAACGAGACTGGTATAGAGTTAAGCGACGACTTAATGAACGGCTTTAAGGAATTTGCCCACAAGGCCAATTACACACAGGAGCAACTTACTGGTGCGATACAATTCCAATTAGAAGCAATTAAGGCTGGAGACGAACTTTACACCGCACAGCAAGTAGAACACAAAACTGAAAACATCGACGCTATGAAACAAAAGTGGCAGACCGATTACGAACCTACAATGACAAAGATTGACTCGACGGCAGAGAAGCTTGGCGTCAAAGCGTACTTTGAGAAGATGGGCATAGACAAAGAGCCTGAGATTGTAAACATGCTCTTAACCATTGCTAATAGTGATTCAGAAGACATACTTAATACTAACGGCGAACCGCCTCCGGCGCCAACTACACTACAGGATAAGTTGGCAGAGATAATGAAGAGTGAAGAGTACAATCAGAGATTTAATCCCGGTCACAAAGCCAAAATGCAGGAATTTATGGAGTTAAACCAAGAAATTGCTAACAGTGGTCACGGTCGCGCTCCGCAATAAAAAAATAAACTATAGCAGATAAGCTGAATAAGCCCTGCAATTAAAAGTGAATAAGATTGATGGATAAGGCTGAAACGCCCCCGTTGACCAGCAGATAACTCTGCTCGGGTACTACACGTAAGGTAGAAGTCAATGGCCTCCTAAAGAGACAACCTAAGGCGAGTAAATTAAAGTTGTTTTGTTATGGAGGCCAATTATGACTACACGTGCAAGAAACACGAACAGTATTACTGGGTATACGGAAGCATTTTTCAACTCCTATACCGCAGGGTACGAGCATGTCCTCCAAGAGCGGAAACCTCAATATCAGGGACTTCTGCGTGAAGAGCGAATAGAAGGCGAGAACGAGTCTTATGACTTCCTCGGCACTATCGAACTTGACCCAAAGACCACTCGGTTTGAGGATATTCCAATCGAGGACATGACACACAACCGTAGGTGGATAGCACCTAAATTCTTCGAGAAGGGCATATTCGTCGACAAATTAGACGATATAGCCATGCACACCGACCCGACAAGCGATTACATTCAAGCGCTTGCTAAGGGTGAAATCAGAAGGCAGAATATTACAGTAACAAATTCTTTCTTCGCAAATGTTAGTGGCGGCAAGAGTCCTGGTGACGATATTTATACGTTCACTGAATCTCTTTACGTTACCTCTACAAATACCACTACTGCCGGTCGTGTTGTCGCACATGACGTACAGGCCGACTTCACAGCAGGTGGTGTATCTTCAGGTCTAACTATCGAGAAGTTGGTACTTGCTCGTCAAGCACTAATAGAGCTTGAGAACGACCCTGACGATATGTTTTATATCGCAGTATCACCCAAACAGATGTCAGACTTACTTCGTGAAGCTGAGACCCAGAGTATTGACACTAACATCATACGTTCACTCGTATCTGGTGTTGTCAATGAGTATATGGGATTCAGATTTGTTGTTACTAACAGAATCGAGATAGGTTCGAGTAACGACGTAGACGCAGACACTAACGTTTACGAAGTTCCTGTTTGGACAAAAGAGGGAATGCTTTTCGCTAAGCACACTTCCCCAATCTTTAGCGTCGACAAACTGCCGCGTAAGCAGATTTGGCAAATTTCCGCCAGAGTCGGCATGGCCGCAATCCGCATGGACGAAGATAAAGTCCTTCGTATCGAATGCATCTAAGAAAGGAGACTCATAATGGCTACCGGAACTTATGAAGGTGATGTGTATGCTGTGCAGGAAACTGCTGTTATTGGCTCAATTCCTAATGCAAAACTTGCTGGCGGGAATATTTATTGTTCTGTTGATAGAACTGTTGCTGCAACCGGTGACGGACTTGACTTAGGTTCGACTCATAAGGTAGGAAAGCTCCCGAAAGGCGCGATTGTTCTCTACTCTATTGTCTATCCTATAGCTACGGCTACGTTTGATGCACCTGACGCTACCACAGGAGCAACTACTGCAACTTTGGGTATATCTGGTGACGCTAATCTGTTTGGTGCGATAACAACGCTTGCTTCGGCTACTCCTCAGATAATTATGCCATCACCCGATGGTACTACTTACACCAACAGAAACAAGCCGTTGCAAGAAGCCGTAGATGTAATAATGACTACGGCCGCAGTCAATTGGACAACCGCCGAAGGTGCTTGCGTAATGATTTTTTACACAATGTAAAGGAGATAACTTATGGCTACTGGAACTTACGAAGGCGATGTATTCACATTGCAAGATACGCCAGTTCTAAGCACTCTCCCGCGAGCAGCACTTGGTGGCGGCGTAGTATATTGCTCAACTGACAGGTGTATTCCTGATGGTACTGGGCTTGACGCTGCTTCGACTATTCACGTTGCGAAGCTTCCTAAAGGGGCTGTAGTTCTGTATTCTTTGGTTTATCCAATAGATTCGGCTACTTTCGATGCCCCTGATGCCGCCACGCTTGCTGTTACTGGCGAACTTGGCATTACTGGCGACACTGATTTATTCGGTGATATTGGAGATATTAACGCTTCGGAACTTCCTCAAGTTGTTATACCAAAGCCTGATGGCACGACCTATGTTGATAGGACGGACCCATTAGAAGATGACGTTGATGTTTTTATAACAACGGCAGATGAGGCAATAACAACCACTGAAGGAATAGTTGTTCAGATGTTCTACACAGTTGCGGGGAAGATTTAGTTTTAATGGGGCAGGGTTCGCTCTGCCCCTTATTTTTACAGGAGTTTATCATGGCTTTATCGGCGGCTGAAGTAGTGCACAATCTGGCACTTGGTAGAATTGGTGAGTATGGCGTAGAAGATACTACTGCGTCAAGGGCTTTGAAGCAGAATCTACTTTGTATCCGATATTATGACCAGGCATTATATATAACCTTACGCGCCCATCCGTGGAACGAAGCAAAGAAGCGAGTGATAATCGCACAGGATAGTGATGATGCTGTATTTGGTTACGACAGGCAATACACACCTCCAACTGATTGCTTGAGGGTTCTGTCGGTAAATGATATTACTGGCGCAGACCCAAGGAATAGATCGGCTGGTATTTATGCTTGGGAAGTAGAGGATGCGAAGATTCTTACCAATGCAGGCGAAGCACCTCAGACATGGGCGACTGATACAAAATACGTTGACGGAGAGTTTGTCTCTGCAACTGCTGTTGTCTGGGCTACAGGAACGGCTTATATCGCCGACCAATTCGTAAAGACTGGCGGGTTGGTTTACCTTGTCTTGAACGACCATACATCAACTACGATAGCAGCGGATATAACAGCCGCAGATTTACAGGCAGGCGTACAAGGCAGTACGGGGACGTATGAGGTTGTAGATAGTCATATTTCCGATACGTTACTTGCTGATGTTGCGTCAAGTGATATTGAAGCTGTTGGTTCTGAGTCGAGGGTTATTTATGTAGAATATATTTACGAATTAACCACAACTTCATTATGGTCTTCTAATCTCACTGAAGCTGTTGCTACTCAATTAGCAATTAAAATCGAACCTGGAATTACAGGCAACCCAGAGGCAAATACTAAATTGATAAATGAATTTGAGCGATTAACAATGCCAAAAGCAAGGTCGATGGACGGAGCAGAGGGCAAACCGAAGCCTATTTTTAATTCTCAATGGAAGCGAGCGAGAAGTTCAGGAACATTCGGAAGTAGAATATAATGCACGAAAAAGCAGAGTTCACCGTAGTCGATAGTTATAACGAAGTTAAAATCATTACTGCTACTTCCGCACTTCCTACTGAATTTCCATTTGGTGTTACTTCTGGCGATATGGATTTGCTATCAGCAAACAATGGGGCTATAGGAACAGAAACAAGAGCGTACAGATTAGAGATAATAATGAAGGGTGTAACGGCTGGAACTGCTACGGTAGCGATTACTGGCGCGTCTGAGGGTGGGCCAGAGGAACATATATGTTCGATGGGCATCAGTTCTGCTGCTGATGTAGTTGAGTCTGGAACATTTAGAATTATAGATACAATGACATTGACTTCAACTCACTTAGCTGGATGCAGTATTGCAGTTGCTGATAGTGGCAACGATAGGGTGGCAAAGTTAGGTTTTGACGCTATTGGCTATCGGTTTATAAAGTTTTATGTACCAACATTAACAACAATTTCAGACTTACGCATATTCGCAAGATATTTTTAGGAGTATATCATGGCAGCAAAAAAAGGTGATTGTGGCGGAAAACCACGAGTAGGTAAGGTTGGAGATGCAAAGCCCAGTAGGGGCGCAGGACGAGGCGGTGGCAGAGGTAGAGGCCGCAGAAGATAAACAATTAAATCGAGGTGAAATACCATGATAGTAGCACATTGGAAATGTAATGATAACGCCGCAAGCACAACGGTAATTGATAGCGTTGGTACTGCTAATGGTGTTTATACGGACAATGCTACAGGTGTCAATACTTCAACTGGTAGCGTAGCATCTGGTTCCGGCGTTGGTACAGCTCTAGACCTTGATACTGACGAATGGATTAATATAGGTAACGCAGGTATGACCGTAAAATCTATTTCTCTATGGGCTAAACCTGACAGTGTAACTGTCGTAACAACAAATTTTCTTGACTTAAATGGTACTGACTATTTTGGTCAACTTAATGGCACGATTGTGGGGGCTGCATTTGCTACATATGTAGTATATGTTAATGGTGAGCTTGGCACAACTATAACAACTGATTGGAATCATATAGTTATTACAAGCACCGGCGGTGGTATTGCTTCGGATTTAGATATAGGAAGATTAGAGGCCGCTGGCCCAATTTATTCCAATGGTTTGAAAGATAACGTAATGTTATTCGATACAACCTTAAATATAGACCAAGTAAAAGCCCTCTATAATGGCGGGCGCGGAACAGAAATACCAGCGGTTACAGACATAGACCGCAGAATACAAAGGAGATAAATATGGCAACGTTAACTACAAGATTATCGGCGTACAAAACACTACATCAATGTGCAAGTTTGCATGATACACCAGACATAGACTTAGCAGCGGCTACTGATTACACCATTGGCAGGCCCGCCACCTTAGCGGGAGTTGACTCGGTTGATTTATGGACACTAGACGGCGAAGGCAAGCATTTGAAAGTTAATAATATTTCTATTATTGCTCACGCTACAACTGCGGCAAATGGGGATACGGTAACGGAAAAAATTTATGGTGGAGCAGAACAAGGCCCGCCCCAACTTATAGCTTCAATTGTATGGACTATAGGCTTGGCTAGGGTTGTAGCCGCTACAGCTACTAGCCTATGGGCAGACCAAGCGGTTGTTACTTCCACGCATATGAAAACTATTACTGTAGCGGATGGCGCAGGTGGTGGAGACCGAATATGTTCCGTTACGCTTGACCTGACTGGATATAGATATATTTTAGGACTATGGACTGCCGATACGGGCGACCCCGTTACAGTAACTTCACTTTATAGGTCTTTCTAATGCACAATATAAAAACTAACTTTACGGCGGGCGAGCAAAGCCCTTACATGGACGGGCGCGAAGACGTTAACAAATATCATAATGGTGCTTCCAAAATGATAAACGCAACCGTCCTTCCTCACGGCGGATTCGTTAAGCGGCCTGGAACTAAGTACATTGCTACCGCTCCAAATAAGGCCAAATTGCTTCCGTTCGAGTTTTCCGTTGACGATGCGTTAGTCTTGGAATTTAGTGAAGACCTGCTCAGATTCTATAAAGACGGAGCATCGGTTTTAGGAGATGCCGGTACGGAAGTCGATGCAACTTACGCCGCTGCCGGTACGGTTCTCTCTCATTGGAAAATGAACGACGACGCAGCTAATACTGCAATTGACGATACTGCCGCAGCGCATGACGGAGTAGCAAGTGGTAACACAGAGGACATACGTGCTACTGGCCATGTTGGTACGGGTTGTATGGATTTAGACGGTCAATACGCAATAGCTGTAACTGATGGTGATGACGCTGACTTTACTTTCGTTGAAGGTACGGATGGTGATTTTTCTATTGCCGGTTGGGTTTACGTTACAAATACGGGTGCAGACCAGATTATAATGGCTAAGTGGGATGAGACTATTGGTTCACAGCAAAGAGAGTGGAAACTTCTATTAGACCCAGACCTTAAACTAAAAATGGTAGTTGCAGATGAAAGTCTTTTACTTGATTCAGATTTAGTTGCACATTGGAAATTAAACGATAGTGCAGATAGT
>Ga0307928_10002131_pt1 | contig 15163 bp, 13 predicted proteins | sample AceLakmetagen232_FD_201815 | JGI IMG/M metagenome (GOLD analysis project Ga0307928, IMG submission 201815) | Saline water microbial communities from Ace Lake, Antarctica - #232 | ecosystem: Environmental > Aquatic > Non-marine Saline and Alkaline > Saline | place: Antarctica: Ace Lake... | reverse complement strand
GTTTGCGAAGAAATGGATAAAGTAAAAGAAAAAGTTTCCAAAACAATTCAAGTATGATATAAAAAAAGTAATGAAAAAATTATTAAACATTCTCGATTTCGCTAAAGGCTATAAGACAAAAGCCTCTGGGATATTTTTGCTAGTAGCATTGCTGGTCAATTCTATGGGGACTGCGAACTTCTCTGGTCAAGAATTAAGCGATATTTTCTATAATATAATCAACCAGTTAGACGTTATACTCGGAGCTTCTGGGGTAATCTATGGAGCCATTATGAAACTAATTAGAAAAAAATGAGCAAAGAAAGCGTCCTGTTAGCCAGGGTTGACGAAAAAACTAAGTACATAGCAGAAAAAGTAGATTCTCTACATTCTTTCGTGGAAAGGGGTATTTCTGATTGTAATGATAGAATAAATATCGAAGCGAAAAGGACCAAGGTCTTGGAGAATTGGAGATCATTTCTAACAGGTGGATATGTAGTAGTGTCATTGGTAATAACTGGTTTGTTTATAATTATTTTTAATTAGAAAGATAATAACTTGATTTTTATTATTCTATATGAGAGTATCAACTCGATGCCATATATTAACACAAACCCAAAAGAAGTTGAAGACGATCCAAGTGCTATCAAAGCAGAGGATATTTTCTTATTCTTGAGTAAGAACCTTAATACAGAATTCGCCCTAAAAGAGAAGAGACAGCCTGCTGACGGCAGAGTAGTTATTTTTATTGTGAAACGCTCGAAAATTAAAAAATGTAGAATAGGGGGCATCCTTGCAGTTTTCCATAAAGGGTTTAAGATTAATAAGGACAAGCTCTTAAAGGAAATGAATGAAAAAGTAGTAAAAGCCAGGAAAGATTTTATTGACCAAGAAAATTTAAAAGATGAAAAAAAGTGAAATAATACAATCTCTAGCGAAATTCAATGACTGCTTCGGCTTAAGGGACGAAGATGGAGGGATAGTCGATTTCCCTATAACAGAATATCTGAAAGGAAAGAATGCTGACATTGGTGTTATCGCGAACATAATCAAGACTATTTATCCAGACATCTTCATCTTAACGAGACACTTCGCATCAATTTCAATAATGGATGTTTCAGAGGCAAAGTTAACACCAGAACAAGCATACTTCCTGGGAGTGCAGAAAAGCCTAGACATTATGGAAAAAATCATGAAAGAAAACGAAGATAGAATAAGACCGAATATTGCTGAGAATGATTAGATAATCATTTGCAGGAGTATTCACTCCAAGCTCTTTTACATCCTAACCATATTAAATTATGAACACAAAAGTGGACGACACAGCGTCCTCTGAGATTCCTGTTATTGGATATGATGAAGGTACACCAGATGTACCAGAAGTCATTGATGATGCAGTCGTAGTCGCAGATGCCGCAAAAGAACCCTCCATTGGTTCTGAGGATACCGTTGAAACGGTAGCCGACCCCGCAGTAAATCCAGTAACTCCCGCAGCCAAACCTGCCGCAGTGAAAGATGAAACGGAGAAGTCTTTTGACGACGCGATTGAGAAATCGTTGTCTAATGAAGAAAGTGTGCAAGTTGATAAGACTAAAGCTGAAAACGTAAAAGTTGACAGTGAGGTATCTAATCAACTAAAAAAAATTGGTGAATCCTCATTCGAGGAAGCCCAAGAGTATGTTAAGAATATTTCATCGAGACCCTCGAAACTCGAAAAGCTAGTTGGCAAGATCAGCTATCAAGACGACGACGGGAGTACGAAAATACTGGAAACGGTAGATGAAATAAAGAATTTCTACGAAATATCAGAGAAAAAAGAAGTGGCAGTAGTCGAAAAAGGCGAAAGCGAAATCAAAGTAGCGGAAGCTCTACAAAAACAACTTGGCTCTGATGTGAGTATTGACGACATAGTTCAAGACATACGCACGCGAAAGTATGGAAAAATGATTGATAATTTTGCAAAAGAAGTTGGTGTTGATCCAGATATAGTCAGAAATGACAAAAATCTTTGGAAAGACATCGAATCTTATTCAGAATTTTCAAACAACGGTCAACCACTAAAACCTTCTGAGAAATTATCTTTAGCACTAAGGAAGTCAAAAACCATTAGAAAGTCTATTGATGAGTTCAAAGGTAGTGCAGCCAACGCTAAGAAAGCTGTTGATGCTGCAATACCAGACAGCGGAGGTGGAGGATCTGCCGAATCACTGCCAGAAATGACAGAAGAAGAAAGCAGGTTGGCTGGGGAAATATAGGAGCATTTTTTTAGTCTTAAAAACAGAGAAAAATGAACCTGAACATCACATCTGATACACCGATTGCAGATTCACTGAAAACAAAGTTCTGGAAAGAACTTTTGAAAAACACGTTTGGACAAATGGTCTACAATATGTTTGGAAAAAAAGCAGTGATCGAGAAACGTGGCGGTAAAACCGTTCAATTCAGACGAGTGGGGAAATTCACTCCAGATCTTACCCCTTTAACTGAGGGTGCCGCTCCAACAGGGCGGAAAATTGCAGTTACTACAAATGTGGCTACCGTTACTCAACACGGAACAGTTGTAGATTACACTGATATGTTTGATGAAATTCTTTACGATAATCTTATCGGAGAAATCATCAGAGAGACGTTACCAGAAAACGCAATTGAAACATTGGAAAAATTAGCAGCAGCAGTTTACTGTGCTGGTACCAACATTCGATACGTAGCTGGTGACACTCGTGCGGCACTCACTGCTTCAAATATTTTAACGTTAGCGGTAGTCGACTTAGCTGTTAAAACTTTGAAGCAAGCGAACGCACCATTGATTAATGGGAAATATATTTGTATCGTCGGACCAGAAGCGACTTATGACATTCAACAGTCTGCTGATTGGAAAGATCCCTACAAATACGCAAACCGTACAATGGGTCTGTACCCGTCTGAGATTGGTATGTACAAAAATGTACGATTTGTTGAATCTACTTACGCTCACGTATTCAAACACAAAGGAGCGGGAACTGGTGCTTTGCACACAACTCTTGATGCAGCAGCAGCAGCAGGTCAAAAAGTAGTACCTTTGGCAGCGACAACTGGTCTAGTGGCTGGAGACGTCTGTCAAATTCGAGACGCTAGCGGATATTTTGAAGAAGAGGTAGTCCTCGCTTCTGTGTCTTCTGGAGTCTCAGTAACTCTAGTGAGCAATCTGACTCGTGCTTTCGCTGCTTCTGATACATTCGATAAAGGTGACGACGTTTTTGCAGCTCTTATCTTCGGAAAAGATGCTATGGGAAGCGTTAGCCTTACTGGAATGCGAGGTGGTAGAGTAGTAGGAATCTCGTCATTCGAGATTATCCAAAAAGCTTTAGGAAGCGGCGGAACTTCTGATCCATTGAACCAGGTTGGTACGGTGAGTTGGAAAGCAGCTGTTGCCTACATCCGATTGGACGAAGAACGAATGGTAAGAATTGAACACGGAGCTACAGGAGAAACTAGTTAGTAGTTTCTAAATATTGGGGGAGAGAGATCTCCCCCTAGCTCTTATTTTTTTAAACATCAAAACAATGCAACCACTGCGAAACTTAAATCGAAGCCACTTAGATCCAATGGAAATTAAACCGGTTATCATTAATGGCAAAACCATTTGTGAAATTGGGAATGGAATGACAATCATCCTCGGTAAAAAGGAACACCGAGAAATTGCCAGACAAGTCGCCCAAGAAGCTGGGATAATGTGTACAATCGCTAGCCCAGACGAAAAAAATAGCGATCAAATCAAAGACGAACTTCTCGCCGAGCAAGAAAAGAACAAAAAGCTTCAAGACGAACTGGAAAAAGGAAAAGGTTCTAAAAAACCTGCCGAAACCCCGGTCAAAGAAGCAAAAACTGCTGACGACGAGCCAGTTAATGAAGACGAAGCAGTCGTTGAAGGAGAAGTACCTATCGATGACGAAGTTGTCGACCCAGTTCGGGAAGATGAACCAAAGCTGGAGACAATCGGGCAAGCATACTTCCGAGTGTTTAAAGCAAGTCCTGGTGGCAGAAACAAAGCAACTGTTATCTCTTTGTTGAAAGAAAAGGGAGAAGTAGGACCTTTCAAGGAATAAAAGCTTTACTCTTGTCAAAATTTGGCAGGAGCAAGATTTTTATATAAAATAAAAACAATGATACTACTTGATTGGGCTGCCGATTTTAGGAAAGTAACTGGTGACGTGCTGGATGGCACCACCAATGAAACACTGTATTTATTTTTAGCAGATGCCATCGTAATTCATGATAGGTTTGTAAAGGACAGAGTAAGGACTGACGAGGAAAGGCGAAAAGAATTGACGTTTGCAGCCAAGTCATACGAAATGGCTCTACCAACCGATTTCGATCGTTCTTTTGGAATAAATATTTATTTGAACGAGACTGATACGTATCCAATTCCAACGGACCTATATCAAATAAGTTTCGGGAAAATAAATTTCAATAAGGAATATGCAGTTGGTGATAGCATTTTTATTGACTACACACCGAAGCCAAAGGTTAGGAGTCTATTTGTTAAAACCTACGACTGCGTGGAACTTGATGACCCAAAGACAATGATCTTGTTGGAGGGAGAAGTTAAAAAAATGGTAATAGCTGTTGATGATGGCTTTGAGTCATCTAACGCAACCGATACAATAACTAACCAAAATAACGCTCTTCAAGAATGACGTACATAAAACCAAGTAATAATGCGAGATCGCAAAAAATAAGGAAAAGATATTTTCCTTTTAATTACTTGATGAACTCAAAGGAATTGAATGGAGTTGGTGCTAACATCGCAAAGAATTGTGAGCTTCGAGATGGAATGGTAGCAAAAACAAAAGGAGAAGATTTACTTCTCACGTTAGCCGGGATAAGTGGATACTTATATGCCTTTGAGTACACCAAAACAGATGGCACTACCCAGGTCATAGCAATCTATAAGTCTGGATCAATTTACTTGCTTAGGGCGATAGAAGAGGACGGGACAGTTGTGGTACCTGGAACAGAAGCCACTACCACCAAGACCGGAACAGTCAGTCTCACTAGTGGTGGTTCTGCGGTAGTTGGTTCTGGAACATTGTTTACTACAGAATTTTCAGTTGGAGACAGCGTTAGGACTGATCCTAGCGACGCGCTTTACAGAAAAATACTAACAATATCTGACGACACTCATTTAACATTCGATACAGCATGGAGCGGCTCGACTCAAGCTGGGGCTGATATTATTTTAGTAACCAACCCAAAGGGGATCGGGGACGTTGATTTTACGTCTTCGTTGTTTGATTGGGATCAAGTACAAAGCAGGGGTTTTATAATGAACAATTCTCTTTCTACTCCATTATACATGTGGGATGGAGCATCGTTAGCGGCAGTTGCATCAACTTCTGCAATACCAATAAGATCTCCTATTTGGGCTTCTAGCAATGGAAACAGGGTGTCATTAGGATTCTTAGACAAAAAGCCTCTCGCTTCTGGGGATGAAATTGAGACTTCTTCGTCATTCTCCTCTGGGGCGAGTGTCCATTCTGGTGCAGAATACTCAACAGGAATTCCTAGAAGTACGGGGGCTATTTCGACACCATCTGGAATGATAATGTTCGGAGTAATGGGTGGGGAAAGGCAAAACATAAGAGAGAACTACTCTAGTAATGACGTTGACTCGAATACGAGAAGTCTTAGTTTTGGATATAACGGAAAAGGAGTTTTGAATAGCCAGCAAATATGTCTTGGTGATTACTATATTTACATAATTAACGATACCGGAATAATCGAAATAGACCAAAAGTCTGGTCGATCAAGGAACTTAACCGAAGACGGGAAGATAGCTGAGTATTTCAAGAAGTACGACAAGACCGCTGCGACAATAAAATATGACGCAATAGAACAAAAGGTTGTTGCCTTAGTTGAGAATGGAGCAAGAAATGACACACTATTAATTGTGGATGTTTCACAAAGAAAGAAACCAGTTTCAATAAGTGACAATCATTACTACTCTTCGCTTCTCACGATCAAGGGAAGCGTTCACGGGTGCAGTGCTATTGATGGGAAAATAATTAAATTATTCAGCGGACTTGCTGATTGGGAGGGAAATTCTAGGGCGTACAAATTCATAACTGAGTGGAACGCATTTAATGGAATACAATTTAAAAAAACTCTCAAACAAATATCGATATTCGCTAGCGTGAATCCTGGAAAAACATTTTATGTAAGACTTTATAAAAACGGATCTACCACTCATTTTTACGAAGAAGAATTAGAAGCAAAGGTACTGCCGTTGCTAACCGGCACAAGTGCTCCGTTTTCAAAGTACGTACTTGGAATAGGTGCGGCAGATTTGGTAGTTACAAATAAAGATGATTTAAACTTGTTCAGAAAGAACGAAGGATTTTTATCACTGGCTATCGAAGTATTCCAGGACTCTGCTGACGACTTCGTACTTCAAGACATAATGGTTGAGTACAAAACGGCTAATAAATTATCGAAAGATTTAACGATGCCTACTTCACTTTTTTCTTAAAATATAATAATATCTAAACAATGGCTAAAGCAATTCTCGACAACGCACAATTTGAACTAGTTTCAACGCTAGAATCTTCTGACACTGAAATCGATATGGTTTCAATTGATGACGATTATAACTTAGAGGATCAGAAAACTGGGACAATCCCACAAACTGGTAATCTAATGATAATCAACAAAGAAGAAGAAACGCAAACTATGAAAGTTCGATTTTCAGCGGCTGTTGAAAACGGACTAATCGGAACAAAACAAAGATATACAATAACAAAGGCAATCGCTAGCGATGCTGCGACTGTATTGCAGGGACTCGTAAATTCTGATGATTTCACTGATGACGCTGATAATGCTGATTCGGGTTTAGTAATAGCGTCATTCCCGATCGGGTCATTGGTATTAATAACAGTCGATTCCGCATTAATGAGATATATGATTAGATCTATAGCAACTAGGTTTGTGCAATTTCCTTCTTTTGATAAAACAACAGACGTGACGGTCGGGAACGGAAGAGATATTTTTGTTACTCCAAAAAAATATAACGGAGACGAATTAACTATTGCTAATGCAGTAATCACTGGTTCCGCTGGGGTTACGGGAGACACTACGATTAATATTTACAATGTTACAAAAGCACAATATATGTTATCTACTGCAATAACTATTGCCAGTGGAGCAACTACTGGTAGCGGTGTTGTCGACACTGCCGCAGACGATATTGACACAGGAGACATTCTCCGCGTCGATGTTCTGACAGTCAGTAGTGGGACGGCTCCGAAAGGATTAAATGTTAACTTAGAATTTGGAGAATGACAGCAATAGACACATTTGGAGACGGTGGTGATGGAGCCTATACTGGAGGAAATCTAGTACGAGGGAACACTTATAATTTCACGTCATTTGATTTGAATGCAGCAATTGATATAACTGGTGGCACTGGATTAACTACTATTTACGTACAAGGGAATTTGTCTTTGGGTGCCTCTGCTGTTATCAATGCAATAAAACAGGCTATCGGAGCAGCTCCAGGTGATATAACTATTTTTGGAGGAAAATACAATGCGAATAAAAATGCTGATGGGGATACTGGGAACGGAGGAGCTGGTGGGGGTGGTGCCAGCCCTTACGGTCCTCCTTATACAGGTGGTACTGGAGGAGCAGGAGGAACTGATACGGTTGATGCTGGCGACGGGACCGATGGATACAGTGCTCCAAGTAGAACCGGAGGAGTCGGCGGAACGGGCGGAGGAAAGAATGGAGGGGGTGGTGGCGGAGGAGGGTCATCTAATAATGTCTATAACGGAGGGAATGGTGGTGACGGTGCCGCTGATTCTGCATCAATAACAGAAGAGCAACCAACAATATTATTTATAATCGGTGGGAACATAGAGATAAACGCATCAGCGACAATAAATGGTGCTGGTGTTGACGGTGTCACTGGAACTACTGGTAGTGCTGGCTCAGCTGGAGGCTATCCAGGACTCTACGGCGGAGGAGGTGGAGGAGCAGGAGGGGGTGGCGGAACTTCTGGTGTAAAAATCTTATTCTATTACGCTGGTACGTATTCAAATGCTGGAACACTGGATGCTGATACAGGAGCGGGGGGAACTGGCGGACCAGGCGGATCAACGGGCGGCGCAGGTGTAGCGGGATCTGCTGGGGCACTGGCAGGGATTATCACAAAAATTAGTGGAATAATTATAAAAGAAATTTTCGCACTACAGGCTAACGCTGTAGCTGAAATGGACTTTGAAGGAGGAATCGCTTCCACTGAAAGAGGATTCGTTCACAGCTTAACAACAGCACCGACAATCGCCGACACCAAAACGGTGGTATCTGGTTCTGGAGAAATGGATGCTCCCATCACTGGGTTACTAGAGGATACGACATATTATATTAGACCGTTTGCAACAAATTCCGTAGAGACTGTTTACGGTACAGAAACATCTTTCAAAACTCACAAATCTTTTATTCCAGGAATAATAATTGGTAATTAATTAAAGTAATTTTTAAAACCCCCATAAAATGATCGAAGCAAAAACCAAAAACAGCATTAAGGCAGCGGTAAAAATAATTGACGATAATGTCATGGAAACTGATTGTCGTGTTCCAGAAAATCCTACGCTATCTTTTTACGTTGACGAAGTAGAGAATGGGTGGAGTATAAGCCTACGAGGGAAAAGATTTAATGCCAAAGATGGAAAAGAAGCACTATCAATAATTGAAGAAATATTTAAAGCAAAAAAATAAAATGGAAAAGAAATTAAAACAACCCGTCATCAGTTTGTCTGGCACAGCCGGTAGTGTTGTGGACTTTGATCCAGAAATATCAAGGAATGCTAAAATTGCAGGAGACAAAGCTCTGGCGAAAAAAAAGGAATTAGTAATAAGACTTAATGAATCTTCGGAAGATCCAACTAATCCTGGTTTTAATAATCCAAAAACAACAAATGTCACCAAAAAAGATGATGTTGTTCCAGACGAAAGAACAGAGACCCCTAGGGTTGAGCCTGTGGTCGTTAAAAAAGATTTAGATGTCATTAGGGCGAAGAACAAAACAAAGCTCAAGGAGGACCAAATAAATAGCAAATACACTGGCAACCTCACCGTTGCTCAGAAAAAGCAACGTGATACCGAATTAAAGGAGGCAAAAAGGGAGGAATTGCTTCTAGAAACTTCCGATCAAGAAAAAAGAAAGAACGAAAGAATTAAAAGAAATAAAGATTTGGAAACAAAAAGATTTGAAACTGATGTCGAATTAAAAAGACAAGATATAGAAGACAGATTTCCATCTGGAAGTTTGAGTCTCCAAGACCAAAGGCAAAAAGAAAGGCTTCTGTCGGAGCTAGACAGAAAAGAAAAGCGTGGTACTGAGGATTTGGCGAACAAATATTCAGACCTAGAAACTTCTTCTCTTGATTCGATTGAGGCTCGGCTCGCTAGTCGAAAAGACAAGGAACAGCTCACTGCTGCTGAACAGACGGCAGAGGATAAGGGAGTTGAAGAGCAGGCTGGGATTCTCGAAATCAAAAAAGAATATAAAAGAAAATACGGTCAGAACATTTCCACGGAGAAGGCTCAAAACATTTGGAATAAAAGGCAATCTTTCGATACCGATAAAGACAAAGCGACAGCGAGCCTTCTCGATGAAGAACGGATCTCTGGTGAGATCGCAAAGGGTAGCGAATTGGAATCTGCCTACACCAAGTTTGATGGAAACATGGAGAAGGCTATGGATTGGGCTGAACAATATATGCCAAAGTCTCAGCTAGAAAAGGAGAGGGATAAAATTTACAAGTCGTTAGGATATGACCAAGAGACCATTGATAGCGAAAACACGAGAGCTTCTTTGCTTGATGCTTACGGAATTATGGATGACCCAGAAGCAAGCAATTCAGACAAAACAATGGCTGCTAAAAAATTAGAGAAAGCTAGAGTAGAAAAGCCAGAAGATTTCTATGTCACGAAACAGGTAAACGCAAAACGAGAGAGTGGTGAAGACTATGACTGGCAGGACATACTTCGTTGGGAAAGCGAGGTCAAGAATTATATTAAAGAACAGGACGATTCGTTTGACGAAGAAGCACCATTACTTAAACCAGAAATTTCCAATTATTTTGACAATGTTGTTGATACAATTGTGAAAGCTGGGGAACTTGACGACGCACTTGAAGCTATATCCAGAGGTCAGTCTTCGTACACTCCGAAATCGGTCGACAAAGACACCATGAACAAGCTCAAATTGTTAGCTGGTGGGAACATAAGCCTAGGAAGCGATAATGATTTCTCTCTTGGTGGATCAGCAGCAGAGCAGGCTTATATGCTGAGCAAGTTACAAGATGCAAAGAAGGCTTCTGAAAGGAAGCCAACGAGTGTCTCTAGCTCTGTTGAAAAGTATTCTAAGAAATATAGGGTGCCATCTAATTTGATAAATGCCATGATAACACAGGAGTCTGGTGGACAGGCAGATGTTGTGTCTTCTGCTGGTGCAGAAGGTATTATGCAACTAATGCCAGATACAGCAAAAAGGTTTGGGGTAACAGATTCATTTGACGAAGATCAAAATATTGCTGGCGGTGTCAAATATATGGATTGGCTTTTAGAAAGATACGATGGATCAGAGGAACTTGCTCTTGCGGCTTATAATTCTGGCGAGGGAAACGTTGATTTGGCAATTAAAAAGGCGAACACTAATGACTGGAACGTTGTGAAGGACAACCTGGTAACAACTCCGGCGAATCAAAAGCAAACTCTTGGATATGTAAAAAACATAATGGCTATGAAGGACAAACAGGTCCAGAAAGAACAACCGGCTCCAGAAGTAATTAAACCAGATCCAAAAAAAGAAGAGAAAAAAGGATTCCTTAGTAAGGTCAAAGATTTTATTTTTGGCGAAGGTGATGATGAAAAATTTGGCAAGGGCAACATAGACTTGACAAAAAGACCGATTGTTAAAAATGAAGACGGTACTATTAGTACTGTTAGATCAATATCTTTCAGTGAAGACGGAAAAGAAATACTAATCCCAACTGTTAGCCCAGATGGGAAGATCCTGTCAAACGATGACGCAATTTCTCTGTATCAAAAAACAGGAGAATATTTAGGTAAATTTGATTCCATAGAGGCATCAAATAAATATGCTAAAGAGTTGCATAGCCAACAAGACAAACTGTATTCTGGGTCGGAGAAAGGTAATGGCGACGAAGTAAAAACAGCGTTAGACTCAGAGGAATCTAGGCTGGGTAGGAAACTAACCAGAGAAGAAGCAAGAGTTATTATTGACGGATTTAAGAATTAGTATCCGTACTTATCAAGCAGTTCGTCAGTTCCAGCTTCTTCTTCCCCGTATCCATATTCGTCAAGTATTTTGTCAGTAGCAGTTCCTTCGTTGAGCAATTCTTTTGCAAACTCTTGAGTCGCTTCCGCCTCTTCTTTTTTGCTACTTTTAGCTTCTTTGAATCGATCGGTTATCACAGATATTTTTATTGTGCCATCTGAAATTGTATCCAAATCAACAGCCTCAGATTCTCCGTGAGCGTCCAAGAATTTTTGCCATCTTTCTTTCGATGTAGACTCCCTAAACCCCCTCAGTGCAGAAATATCTCTGATTTTTGGATTAGTAGTTATTGTTTTCTCTATCCCAATCCCTCGGTAAAAACTATTCTTCCTAGCCATTTTCAAGTTAGTTTCAAGTCCATCTGCGACCAGGGATAAAACACCGCCCTCGAATTGTTCGTTATTTCCGTTTATAGCCGTGAACGCTACCTTATTCCTTTCCTCGTTTTCAGTCTGTAATCCAGTTTGGAAGAATCTAAAAAGATTATTGTCTTCGTATGCACCGGTAACGGCTCCGCCAAGTTCGTACATTTCAGATAGTGGAACAGGCAGAACTGCCTCAACGGTATCCGTGAAGTTTCTTGATTTAAACACACCCTCCCAATCGCCTCTTTGAACTCCTTTCTCGCTCATATCCTTCAAAAATCCCATCGTGGAGTCTATAACCTCTCCCATTATGCTGGAATTAAGAACTTTGTCTGTTGTCATATAGGATTGCAACGCTTTTGCAATCAGTCCAGGGTATCCATGATAACCAGTAATAGGACCAAGGAGTCCATATTTTGCAGCATCAGCAACATCATCTTTATCCAGGGTCCCACCGTTTGCCAGAAAAGATCCCATCAATCCAAACGAAGCATTCATAGTAAAGTTTACAGCAATAGTTTTTGATAGTTTGATAATGTTTTTTTTACTCGGTTTTCTTGAAACAGCTTGTGCATCTAAGATCATCTTGTTAAGCCCTTGATGTTGAGAAGTGGAAAACATTGTTATGAATCGGTTCGCACTGCCACCAGACTGATAATTTGATTGGTTCAAAGCCCCACTAGATTGTTGGTGCCTGTCTGTAAAACTCCAAAATTCTTCCATTGCCAGTTCCCTAGTCTCCTTCTCTCCAAGGCTTGGATTTGCTTTTTTTGTTTCGTCCAAAACTTGTAGATATTTAGGATACCCTCCTGTGACAATCGCAGTTTTGTCTCCGGCTCTCGTGAAAAATGTTCTCTGATCGATTGCTCTTAACAAGTCTGAGTCAGAATATTTTCCTAACGCTCCGGGCTGCAAATCTATATCAAGCCCGTTGGCATATCTAAGTTTCGCCTGTGCGGAATTTGCAATATCCCTCATTGCAGAAAATTTTCTAGAATCAGCTAAATATTTAACGTAATCAACCCCGGACATATCGTGAAGATACCCCCCGATACTAGATAACTGTTTTAAGTATGTCGCAGGTCTGAATATTTTGTTCTTAACAAAGTTAATTCTAATAATATCTAGTAGACCGTCTTGACCGGATACCGGCTTTCTCTGACCAGAGAATCTCTCAAGGTCGTCCTTGAGTCCCTCGGTAAAGGTCTTGTCTCCCGCGAGATCATTTAGTTTTTTACTAATTCTTTTATCGTCAAACATTGAATTAGCTTTCATCAAATCCTCGTCAAGATGGATCACCATGTCCTCGTTTTGTATGTTTCTATTAAAAATGTCCACGGCATCCCCGAAGACTAGTTCCCCCTCTCCACCTGTTCTCTCCCTCCTACCAGCGAATTGAATCTCAAGATTCTTAAAGTCTGTACGACCCTTCTCTTTGACCCCCTTTCTCTCTGACGGGAAGTAACTATCCTCAAACTTTATATTTACCCCATTCGTATTTAAGTTTGATTGGTTAAAAGCAGCTTCTCTTGTTTTGAATTCAGAGGACATAAAATCTCCGAGCTTTTTTTCGTCGACACTTAAATATGACAGAGCCTTTTCTATACTCTCCTCCGAGTATTTTTCAACTAGTTCGTTTTTCACTGATTTCCGTTTCATCATTAGGTAGAAGTGCAGCAAAGTTGATTTCGTAGCCTTCTCTCCATTTTTGTCAGTGAGAAAAATGGTGCTCACAGATCCGTCCTCATTAATCCTGTCTAGCCTCACGTCTAACTTTTGATTGAAAAATTGTTTAGACGCTTTTCTTCCCCCAATCAGCTCCTTTATTTTTACCTTTAATGCGTTCACTGATTTGTCAGTAGCAATTTTAGCCCTCTGTGTTTCGAATTCTAGATTCTTAAATACTTGCCTGTATTTATCAACCTCTCCGACGAGTGCTCCAATCTTTTCTCCAATATTCACCGCCCCAAATTGCATTTTAAATCTAGCTATTAAGGACTTACTCTTAACTGGCAGCTCGTCAGCAGCAGTTGACCCGCCCTTCTCAACCCTTGTCTCTAGTGGTTTTCTTATTTTAGACGAATCATCGTCTAGAGATTTGAAAAAGTTGTCTTTCTCCACTTGCACTTCTTCTTGTTTTTTTAACAAAGATTCCATTCCAGCCTCCCTAACTTCTTCTGTCTTTAATAGTAAATCTTCTAGCTCTGCGTTTGTTTTGTTTTTGAATCCGATAAAATCAGAATACTTAATAATATCGAGATCGGACTGAGAAAGTTTTTCCCCAGATCTCATTTTTACAACTGCGTCATAATACAAAGCTAGTCCGTCATCAGTCTTAACTCTTTTTAACTTATCAATTACCTTGACTGCGTCAGCATAGGAGTAGTTGTCTACCACCCCAGCCTTTAGCCTTTTTCCTTTGGTCTTTACTGCGTTTATTCCCTTATTTATTGCAGCCACTAATCCGTTCTTTTTTGTTCTATAAATAACGGAGTTAACATTTCTTATGGTTTGAGCAATCTTTTTGTCAAACTGTTTCTGCGTTTTTATTCCGGTTACATTTAATGAATTTATTATTTGGGAAATTTCCCTTTTATTTCCATCGGTGATGTCTGCTTTTTTGATTATTTCAAGAAGTTCTTTTTGCTTTCTGGAAATGTCCTCAACGGTATTCTTAACACCAACCTTAAACCCCTTTCCGAATTCTCTCAACCTATCTTTAATAACTGTCATTTCTTGCACAAGAACTTTTTTCTTGCTCGGAAATAATTCATTATCAATAATTGATTGAGTTTTAGTTTTTCTGGTCCCCACGCCCTCCTTCATGGCAACTTCGACAGATTCTTCGTTTAGAGGTTTTTTGGTGTCTTCGATCAATGGTGTCTTGGCAGATGCGTCAGAAACTTCTTGAATACTGGCACCTTCTTTTTCAATCTTAGCTGGTAAATCCATTTGTGTTTGCACAGATTCCGCTTGATTTGAAAGGTCTTCGTTGTTTTTTATCTTATTACTCTCGAACTCGACTTTTTTCATGTCGTTTTCTCTCCCGATCGAGATTTCTTTTAAAGCCCTTTCTGAATACTCTTTCTGAGCTTCTACAGAAAGTTTCATAAACTCTTCTTTTGCAAGCGGTGTTTTTATATACTTGGCAAATTTGAATAGCCCGGCAAAGGCGAGCTCTCCCCCAGCAGCAAATAAAAGTTCTGTTGCATATCTTTCTGCCGACTGATCTTTGAAAGTTGGAAATCTGGCGGTAGTTATCACAACATCTGGAAATAATCCACTAGCGATTGATGCCAGATATGGACTAGATTTCACAAATGCAACTGGCAACGCTTTTAGAGTGGCAAGGCTGGCGAGCCCAAACGTAGTAAAATATTCACCAGAAATGTCTGGTATTTCAGAAAAAGGAACGGTGTCGTCTCTTTTTAGCATTTCTCCTATCTCTCCTTGAATGACATCCAAAAATTCTATTGCG
>Ga0307928_10002129_pt1 | contig 15169 bp, 18 predicted proteins | sample AceLakmetagen232_FD_201815 | JGI IMG/M metagenome (GOLD analysis project Ga0307928, IMG submission 201815) | Saline water microbial communities from Ace Lake, Antarctica - #232 | ecosystem: Environmental > Aquatic > Non-marine Saline and Alkaline > Saline | place: Antarctica: Ace Lake... | reverse complement strand
AAAGAAAGCGATTAATCCAATGTTAAGATTATTGCAGCATAGATACAATGCTGAGATAGTCAATGAATTTGGCTATATTGGATTTATTAAAACAAAAAAAGGAAAAAAGATTGAAGTGCCTAAATACAGGTTTGTTTTCAAAATATTTGATATTGATGAAGAGAAAAACAAATACGAATTATATAAGTTACAGACAGAATCAGGATTAAAAACAATTAATGAAGTAAGAAAAGAAGAAGGCCTAGAAGATGTCGAATGGGGGGATAAAGCCCCTAAAGACTGGAAGGAAAGCGAAACATCTTTTAGTTTTGGAAATAATAAATTTTCAGAGAATCCAGAAGAAAAACCATTTAATGAAAGAGAAGAAGAAGCTATAGATCCTAAAGAAGAAAAGCCTTCTGAAGAAGGAAAAGCACAAGGCCCAGAGAATCCCCTTATTATGAAGGAAGGAGAGACACCAACCGGTTATAAAAGAATCGAAAAATCAATCAAGTATATTCTTAATGAAAGTGAGAAAGGAATAAAAACATTAATCGAGTCTGAAATCAAAGAAAATAAGATATCTGAAATTAAGGATTTGAATGGTATTATTGCGAGGATTACACAATTATTCACTGTAAACGGTTTAAAAGGTATAGTAGGTTCTATTGTTAGAAACAATTATTTGATGGGATGGGAACAGGCAGAAAAGAGCATGGATAAAAACTTTGTTCCTGAAGAACATGCAATAGAATATCTTAGTGATTACACTTTTGAAAATATCAAAGGGATGGAAACAGATATTGCTAATAAATTAAGACAGGAGCTCCAAAGAGGATATATGGATGGTGAGGGAATAGACAAGCTTAAAGCAAGAGTTAAATCTGTATTTGATGTTGGAGAAAACAGAGCTGAGATGATAGCAAGAACAGAATCTAATAGGGCGAGCAATGTCGGACAATTACAGGCTTATCAAAAATCAGGAGAAAAAACAAACAAGATATGGATAACCCATTTCGATAATAGAACATCTCCTTTATGTAAAAGATTAGATGGCCAGAAAGTAGATGTAAATGCTAAATTTAAGGATCCTAGTGGAACATGGGAAGGAATGAATCCACCCTCTCATGTCAATTGCAGAAGTACTTTGGAATTCGAGCCAATAGTCGAGAAATCATAATCATCAGTTCTTTAGGCCTGCTGAACCATTCCCAAAGAAGCAGGTCTTCTTTTGCTCTACCATAATAAAGTTTAAATAGTACAAAAAATATTAAAGCCTTATGGGTAATGAAGTTTCCTCCAATCAAGTGTTTTCTTTCCATTCTGATACAATAAATTTTAAGACACTTGAGGGAAAAGAGGGCAAAGAATTTTTTATAGAAGGTTATATTTCTACAGGAGATATAGATTTAGTTAATGATATTGTAACTAAGGCATGCCTGGATGATATGACAAACCAATTTGATGATAGAGTTATTAAGTTGGATTTTGAGCATGAGGCTTTTAGGGGCAAAGATGATTTTGAGTCTCAGCTTAATAAAACAAAAATTCCATTAGGAAAATCAATTAAAACAGTTAGGGATGAAAAAGGAGTTAAAGTAACATGGAAGATGAATCCTACATGGAATAAATTTGATGAAAAAGGCAATGTTACTATGACATTCAAGGACATATGGAAGAATGTTGAAGAAGGTTATTATGATGCTTATTCTATTGCTTATATCCCACTTAGCACTGCTCAGCAAAATGTAAAGGGTGTTGATGCCAGGCTTTTAGATAAAGTTAATTTGTTTAATGTGGCCCTTACAGGAAACGCAATAAATCCTAATGCATCAATGACTAACATAATGGCTAAATCTTTAGAATGGCTTAAAGAAAAAGAACTTAAAGGTTATGAGAAAGATGGAGCGCATGCGCATACTAAAGAAGAACCGCTTGGAATTCATAACCATCCAGAGATTGAAAATATTCTAAGAAAAGAAGTAGATTGGCTGAATGATCGTATTAATAGTCTTAGAGAACGCATTTCAGGAATTACAGATGGAGAAAAGGAAACTATACTAAAAAATAAAAAAGGTGATATAACCATGAGTGAAGAAAAAAATAATGATGCAAAACCAGAAGGAGAAGGAGTAAAACCAGAAGATAAAGGAAAAGCAAAGAAACCTGATGATGGCAAGAAGCCTAAAAAAGAAGATGAAGACGAAGAAGCAGGCAAAGAACCAGAAAAGAAAGCTCTTAAAATTGAGAATGATTTAGTTGAAATAAAAGCTCAATTAAAAGATATAACAGACAAAAACACAGAATTGGAGAAAGAAGTCAAAGACTATAAAGAGATTGTCGAAAAGGCAAGACCTAGTGGATTAGGCGCAGAGAATGCTGCTGAGAAAGATCCAGGAGCAGAAGTTAAAAGCACAGGTCCTTTAGACTTCATAGCTTAGGAGGCGAAAGAAAAAATGATATTAGCAAACACAGGAAGTATGAAAGGAGTTAATCCAGGAGCAGCATATGCTCAGGCTTTTGGATCATTGCCAGAGGGAACAAGATATTTAGATCCTTGGTCTCAGGGTTTTAATCCAAGTGAACAGAAAGCAGGAGAAGAACAAAAAAGTTCTGATATGAGACCACAGCTTAAAGCAGTTCTTGATACTGGAATGAAAAGTATTGCAACAAAAGCATTAGGACCAGAAAGCGGTGGGGCAGGAACAGCAGGATATGCTTTAGTGCCAGTTTATGTTGATCCAAGAATTGTAGATCAATCAAGAAAGTATACTCCACTTGTTGAAATGATTCCAAGAGTAACTAATATGGGATTGACTGCAGATTACAATATTATCACAGCAAAAGGATCAGCTGTAACAGCTAATCCAGATGCAGCTTTGACAGAAGCAGATGATACTTATGACAGACAAAGCAAACCGATTAAGTTCTTGTATTCAGTTGGAAGAGTATTAGGTCCAATGCAAGCAGCAATGCCAAGTTATATGTTAGAAGGTTTCCAGCCAACAGGAGCAGGAAATGTAGCAGGAACTACATTTGCACCGGCAGGAGCGCCTAATGCAAAACAACTTGAAGTATTGATGAAAGCAAGAGCCATGAAGGAATTGGAAGAAGAGTTAATTGTTAATGGTTCAATTTCTTCTGATGCAACTGAGTATGATGGAATTGTAGCTTTGCAATCAACTACCAACAAAACAGATTTAAATACATCTGCTTTGACATGGGATGATGTAGAAGAAACAGTCCAGGCGGCTTTTGATGATGGAGGAAGACCAAAATTAGCAATCGCATCTTCAAGTGTTGTAACAGACCTTAGAAAGATAATGATTGATACTTTTAGGTTTACACCAGACCAATTAACAGCAGGAGCAGCATTGCCTTTTGGAATACCACCTCAACTGGTATTACAGACAATGGTAGGGCCTATTCCAGTGATTCCAAGTATGAATCTAAGCAACACATCAGGAAGTAAAGCGATTTATTTCTTAGATACAGATTTCATAGAGATGAGAGTCTTACAAGATATGACTTACGAAGACTTAGCACATACCAACGATAGTTCCAAGTTCATGTTAAAGATATATGAATGTCTTATTATGAGGGCAACAGGCTTTAACTCATGGATTGGAGAGATAGCTTAGGAGGTGATGAAAAATGTCAGATGTAACATCAGATTGTACAATAATACATGAGGCACATCCAGCTGGACTTAATATAGTTATTATTGATTGCACAAGTTGTACTGCTGCAGACTATATAGATCTAAACGATCTATTGGAAGCAAACCTGCTAGGTAAAAGAGTTAAGTTTGTGCATTATGCAGACTCAACAGAAGATCCTTATGGAACAGCTGTCAAAAGACCAGTAGTATTGACTACAGGCTCAACAACAATCAGTGATAGAATAACAGTAGGATCAGGACCAAGTTCAGCAGCTGTAAGATTCATAGTAAAATATGAATAGAGGTGAAAAATGGCGTCAGATGTAACAGCATTGAGTTCAATAATACATGAATCGCACTTTGCAGGACTAAACTGTGTAGTTATAGCTGTTTCAGCAGGAACTAACACAGATTACATTGACTTGAATGATTTGCTTGAATCAAATGTATTAGGAACAAGGGTTAAGTTTGTGCATTATGCAGATTGTACTCATACTCCTTATGGAGTTGCAGTTAAAGTTCCAATGGTTTTGACAACAAGTGCCGCTACAATCAGTGATAGGATCACTGTTGGTGGAAGCATATCAGGTAACAAAGTCCTGAGAATCACTGTATATTACGAATAAATTTTTTATTTTTTTTATTGAATAAAAACAAAGGAGATGATAAATAATGGTATCAAATGGCTTAAGAACATCCAAAGGACCGGCGAGCCCACCTTATGCGCATGGCCCTTATGAATGGAACCAGATATGTATAATGCAAAAACCATCTGTGGACAGCTATAAGAGATATGTTCTAGAAGAGAACTTTCACAGAGTTCCGGCTGCAAGTGCTACTATTGACCAGGTATGGACAACAGAAGCTGCTAGAAATGCTAATATTGATTTTGAAACTTTAGGCACAGATTTCGCATCAGGAACAATATCATTTACAGCTACATTAGCTGCATTAACTATGACAACACATTCAACATCAGCAGATCAGATGATTGTATTGCCTCATTTAGATACAAATCAAAGTGCCTGGACAGGAATTAAATGGGGAACTGAGAACCAGGTTATCTGGGAAGCGATAATCAGAACCGGAGCATCTGTAGCAGATGTTACAATCTGGGCAGGATTAAAATTAACAAACACAAGTGTTGTTGTTACAGATGCTGATGCAGCTTACTTTCGATTTGATGGTGCGGTTGATAATTGGGAAGCTACAACTTCAATAGCAGATGCAGATGTTGAAAAAGATACTGGAGTGGTAGTTGCAATTAACACAAACTATTATTTCAGAATTGAAATTGATTCTGATAGAAAAGCACATTTCTTTATTAACAATAAAGAAGTGTATGTATCAACTGCTTTGACTAATGATGTGGATCTTATTCCTTATGTTGGGATTCAGACTACTACAACAGGAGCAAAAACAATGTATTTAGTAAAGGAAAAGATTTCAAGAATAATCTTTGAATAAAATGGTAACTAAAAACGGATTGAAAACACCAAGAGGACCTGCGAGCCCACCTTATGCGCATGGCCCTTATGAATGGGATCAGACACTTATTCAGAATAAGCCTACTGTTGATAGTTATAAAAGGTATGTCTTAGAAGAGAACTTTCATAGAAGGCCTGCATTGAGCGCAACTATATCTGCAGCTGGATGGGATACTGAAGCAACAAGGAATGCAAACATTAACTTTGAAATTCTTGGAACTGGTTCTTCTGATGATGATGTGACATTTTCAGCTACAGTAGCAGGGTTACAATTACAGACAGATGGCTCTTCAGCAGATCAGATAATCGTTCTGCCTCACTTGGGTTTGGCAGGTGCAGGAACAAGTCAGACAGCATGGTCAAAAACTCCATGGGGTACTGAAAATCAAGTAATATGGGAGTGCATAATAAGAACCGGTGCGTCAGTTGCTGATGTCACTATCTGGGCTGGACTCAAACTTACAAATACCGAAGCAGTAGCAACAGATGATGATTCTATTTATTTCAGATTTGATACTGGAGAAACTACATGGGAATGTGTTAATGCAATAGATGGTACAGATGTTGAGACTGCAAGTGGTGTAACTGTTGCTGCAAGCACTATTTATTATTTGAGAATTGAAATCGATAGAAACAGAATAGGACATTATTTTATTAACAACAAAGAAGTAGGAAGAAGCGCTGCTTTGACAAACGATATAGACTTGATTCCTTATGTTGGAATCCAGGCAGATGCAGGATCAGCAAAAGATATTGTTTTAGTCAAAGAGAAGATTTCAAGAATAATCTATGAATAAGATTATAATCAATTAATGGAGATGATAAAATGAGAAGTTTTGATATTACTGCAATACAAGTAGCGACAAAAGTAAGTGAAACTGCAACAGCTATGGGTTCTACTATTGATGTAAGAAACTATGATTATCTTATTATATGGCTTAAATACGCAAAAGGAACAGAAGCTGGAGCTTATATAACACCAAGCTATCTTATTGCACCAAGTGGTGATGAATATCAGCACATGGAATGGAGCAATGATAATGAGGCTCTTGTAAATCAAAAGAAATTCAAGCTTACTGCAACAGGAAATAATTACATAGTTCTTGATGTTAGAGGAGTGCCTATTGTCAAACTTTATCAGCATAAAGTAAGTGGAACGGTAACTGGGACACTTAAAGCTGATTACAGTCTTTTGAGAGCAAATATATAATGGCAGTTTTAAAAAACAAAGAAAAGGAAACAAAAGTATTTCAATTTAGTGATGCAGCTGGAGCTGATACAGTTGATTTTAAAGATATTGATGGATTTGTTAAGGCCAGGTTTGATTCAAAAGGCAATTTATTTTTAAGAGGGGCTATAAAAAAACTATGAAAAAAGCAATAATATTGATAAGTCTTCTTGTTCTATTTAGTTCATTAGTTTTTGGTGCTTATGTAATAACACCAACTGAACCAGGAGAATATACGATCCAAAACAGCACTACAGTAACATTTGGTGTAAATGCTACAGGTGATAATCATTCTTTTAATTGTTCTGTTTATTTAAAAACAGCAAGAACAGATAATCTTACATTCAATACATCATTTACAGTAGCTAATGCTACTGTTAATACTACTACAATTACATTTGATGATGGAGATAGGGTATGGTGGAAGATGGGATGTTTTGATATTATTGGAGCAACTAATGTAATAAATGAGACACCTACAATACCAGGAGCTTTGGCTCAAGTAGATTTAGATTATGATGATGATGGAGTTATAGATGTTTCAGTTTGGGTTAATTACACTCAATTAGTAGAAGATGAAACAACAACAACACCAGCCGAGAATGCAACAGTTCAATTGAATCAGAGCGATAGTCATAACTACAATGAAATTGAATCTGTAATATCAGCAAAAGCTTATAATGGAAGTGTTAATATTACAATGATAGAAGGAATTGATTACTCCTTAGGTGGGCATATTGTATATATGAACAGTTCAACATATGAAGGAAATACTAGTTATTGGGATTATGAGTTTTATAATTCTACAGTATTGAATGAAGATACAGACTTTAATCTTTCAAGTGATGAAATGGTTTATATGATGTTAGGGCAGTATGCTGGTGATGATAGCCTTTGGAATTATTCATATCCTGGACAGAATAATGTAAATGAAGTTAATACATCAGTTAGAATTTTTGATGTTGATGAATGGTATTGGGATTATCTAAATATAGATATTTCAATAAATGTTACAGGAGATATTATAGCATCTGGGAATATAACTGCAGATGGTTATAAAATAGGAGATTATGTTGGATTGACTGGTAATTATACAATAAATGCATCAACGTGTTGGATTAAATTTAATGGAGGGCTTGCAACTTCAACAAATTGTACTGCAACTTAAAATGATAGATAAAAAGAATTTTAGGACAGGAGCAGAAATTGTTTTAGTGTTATCGTTTATGCTTTCATTAGGGGTAAATATATCAGAAAAAGATGAAGGATATATCCCTTATTCTTGTGATAGTGAAACAATTCCTGATAGGATGTGCTATAAACTAAGTAGAGTAGGAGTTACAGGTGTACAACGAAATTGCTATTATGACAGAGATAATAGTAAAAAATATAAGATCTGTAGTGTAGGTTGGGAAAAAATATTAAATGTTGATGATTATATAAATACTTGTCCTAAAGTAAGAGTAGTAGCATATACAGATAATGGAAAATATTATTGTCAAAGTGAAGATGGAGATGCTGTGTGTGTGAATGCAAAATTAGAACAAATAACATACTCAGATATAATTTAAAAGAGGTGATATCATGAAATTTGTAAATGAAAATAAAAAAACAATTATGATTAGAGTTAAAGAAAGGATAGGAACTAGATGGATATCGGTTGGTCATGATGAGAAAGTTGAATTGCCTAAGGAAGTTGGAGAAAAGTATGGCCTTAAAGCTTTAGAAGGAGAAGACACATCAAAAAAGGCTAAATCAGATAAAAAGTCTGTAGAGGATAAGAAAGATAAAAAAGGAAAATACTCTAAGACTGACTTGAAGGATGCAGATAAAACAGAGCAGGTCAAAATCCTGAAAGAATTAGGTGTTAGTGATAAAGATATTCAAAAACTAACTACAGAGAAAAAGAGAGTAGATAAAATATTGGAACTTCAAAATGCCAAGAATAACAAATGATATCTTGGCTGAGAAAATAGATAACTTACATACTGTCTTAGAGGAAATCAAACCAGACATTAAAGCTAACACAAAATTTAGACATGAAGCAAAAGGCGCATTAGGAGTTCTAACTTTCTCAGCTGGACTAATTGGAGGAATTATTGTATTTGTTTGTGACAAACTATTCGGTGGAAAATGACATATATAACTGTAACAGATGTTAGAAGAGCATCAGGAGCTCCAACTTCATTAATTACAGATGCATATATTACAAGTATTATAGAAGTTGTCGAGGGGGAAATGGAGAGATGGGTTAATACTAAGTTCACACCGACTCAGACAATAGAGGCATTAGACGGTTCCGGAAGCAATAGATTCTTTACTCATAAAAATCCAGTGTTAGCAGTCAGGGGATTAAATACAAATGATACTGATATTACACTCTCGAGCATTAATATTTACAAAGAAAGTGGAAAAATAGAATTAGGTGGAGATTCAGAAACATCCCAATTTATAGCAAAGTCAAAAGATACAATAATCAAGTATCATTATGGCTTATTGGATGAATCAAGTACAAATACAACAACAAGTGCTGCAAGTGTAGCAGGAACATCAGTAGCTTTAAGTGTTGCTAGTGAAACAGGATTTGCAGATGAAGATTGGGTTGAGATTTATGGAATGGATGGAAATAAAGAAGTAGCACAAATAAATACAAATCCAACAACAGGAGTAATAACAGTTGATCAGTTGGTCCAGGCGCATGAATCAGGATCTATAGTTGTCAAATTACAGATTCCTTTTCATATCAAAAGATATATGGAAATAGAGGCTGCATTGTCTGTAGCAATTAATGCAATAGGCGCAACTTATGTATTTAATGCAAGTTATAGTTTGGGGGACTTAAGTGTTGTAAAAGGTGTTCCATATACACACTGGCAGAGTTCAGTTGAAAAATTATTAAAAGAAAGAGAGATGAGGAAATCAAGGATAAAGATAAGGCCTCATATTGTGGTTTGATAATATGGCCTGGGATGATACTAAAGTAGCAGAGGATGATTTTCTTTCATCAGATTGGAATTCTATGGTTACAGATCAGGCAACAAAATCAACTGCTAGTTCTGGCGCAGGTGCTCCATCTAGTACACCAGGCAAAGTAGGAGATATTTATATAGATACTACAAATTTAAAGATTTATATTGCTACAGCAGCAAGTAGTAGTGCCGACTGGAAGAAGGTGATATCTCAATGAAATCAAAAATATTATTTATAATATTTATCTTATTTATAATATCTGCAATATCAGTAATTGCTGGAGATCCTTATAGAATAGATGAGAATATGGAATTAGGGGAGAATGATATTTATAATGCAAGTGATATTAATTCAACAAGATTTTATCAGGATGGAAGTCTTGTCTTAGATATTGATGATATAAATGGAACAACTTTTAATTATACAAAATATGCAAATAGTTCTTTCTATTGGGATGATATGAATACAATAAATGCAACACAGATGAAAGGAACTGGCGGAACACTAAGTATTTTAACAACATGGTTTAGTTCTTTATTTGATACTTTGTTTGGAGCTAAAGATACAGATAGTTTAACAGAAGGCTCAACTAATTTGTATGATAATGAAAGTTGGAATGAAAGTAAAGCAGATGAATCATATTTGGACAAAACAGACCAAAGATTTAATGAGACAAATAAAACTACTGCTATTAATTCTTCCTTACAAGCAGAAATTCTATTAAGAGAAGGGAATGATACTGCGCATGATCTAGGCATATCTAATTTAGAAGATTCTAACACCTCAGTAAATGCAAGAGTGGATAACTTAGAGACTTCAAATACATCTATATGGCAGAATTTCTTAAATTATTTTACTAAGACAGAAACAAGTAATTTAATATCCGGCAACAGAACAGAGATTGAGACAAGCATAACAAACAACTTCACAGAACTTAACATTTCTAACACTACAAACTGGAATGCTATTGTAGAGTTACAGACTTCTAATGGAACCACTAACATAAGGATAGATAATATTATAGAAGATAATACAACATGGAATGAGAGCAAAGCAAATACTCTTTACCTGAACAGAACAAGTGAGGGCCTATACACTTCAACCTACAACTCAACCTATGCAGCATGGAATGATAGTGGATTTATCAAAGACTGGAGTTTAACATACCAAGAGGCTTGGAACTCTACTTACAATGTTACATATGAAGCAAACAATGTTTCAATGAAAGGTTATGTAGACGGACAGATAGATGGGCTTGTTAATTTAACTGAAGCAGAAGTAATAACAATAGTAGATGGAAGTGGAAACTTCTCTGCATGGGGATATAACTATGATGATATGGTTAATACACCGACTGCACTAAGCAACTTTTCTGATGATGTAGGCTATTTTAGCGACATAACAAACTTCACAGGAACTCTAACAGATACAAATTATTGTACTTATGATTCAACAAATGGAATAATAAACTGCACTGCTTCAGCAGGGTTATATGATGATTCCTGGATAAATTCTACTATGGATAATAAAGATACTGCAGTTAATGACAGCTGGAAACTAAATGCTTCTGACCAATTAGATTTAATAAACGCTTTAGAAACATCAAACACTACAATCTATTCAAGAGTTGATGATTTAAACACAACTGTTATAGACAACAATGTTTCAATCACAAATAACTTAACATCTATATGGAATAACTTTGACGACTATCTAAAGACAACGAGAATAAGTACTATCATATCTGGCAATAGAACAGAAATAGAAGCAAGCATAGATTCTAATACAACTTATTTAGAAGGATTAATTGATGATGTAAATAATACTGCAGGCAATTTATCATTTAATGAGAATTATACAAATACTTTGTATCTAAATAGAACAAGCGAAGGCCTTTATACAACAACTTATAATGAAACTTACGAAGCAAACAATGTTTCAATGAAAGGTTATGTAGACGGAGAGATAGGTGGCCTTGTTAATCTGACAGAAGCAGAAGTTATAGTAATAGTAGATGGAAGTGGAAACTGGTCAGCAGATAGTGGTGATTACTCTACAACTTCCGAAGCAGATATTTTGTATAGAAGAGAGGATTGGGATAACTTTACAGGTATTCCAACAAAAACCCCTGCAGATGGAGAAACAACAAGCCAATCAACAGCAGACCAAATATATGATTTTGTTGTTGCTTTTGCTTATGCAAGCATTTCTTATGTTAATGGACAAATAAGTGGATTAAATAATCTTACTCTTGTAGAAATTGTTGCTAATATTGATAACTTCTCTGCTTGGGATAAAGACTATGGAGATTTGATTAATGAGCCTACAGACTTAGGTGATTTTACAAACAATGCAGGATTTATCTCAGAACTTTTAAATGATACTACACCTCAACTTGGAGGAACTCTTGATGCCAATGGAAATGATATACAAATTGATTCAGGTAATAAATATTGTTTTAATGGAAGTTCATGCACTAGTTGGGTATTTGAAAATACTACTGGTGTTTATATTGTTTATGCAAGTGTTGAGAGAATTAAAATTAATTCAACTCATACTACAATTAGTTAAAAATGGTAAGATGGCAGGATGTTAATAAAAAACTTGTAACTTTGCTTAGTACAGGAGGGATTGGAGTAGTTGGTCTTCTTACTTATCTCTTTCTTTTAACTGGAGTGGACTATACTTATACAGGAGATTCAGCTTGTAATGGATTAGAATGTGAGGCTCATATCAATGTAACAACTTCTTACTGGACTGTATGTTTTGAACATCCTTCTGATAGTCAGAGAATTTATCTTGAGCTTGAAGGAGATACAAAGCTTCAAAAAACAACAATAGGAGAACATCCGGAAACTGTTGTCTATAAAAAAGCTACAAGAGGCAGAACTCTTTGGGTTAATCTAAACAATGTAGATAATGTAATTAAAACAGAGCCAGAGATTCCTGTTGATTGGTTAGTGCCTGCAAGAGGAAAAGATAACTGGAGAGAATTAAAAGACGGTGATTGCTGGAGTAGAGGAAAAGTTAATAAGATTAAATTAGTAGGACATGCAAATAAAGCACAAGTAATTAAATGGAATTTTGAATTAGATGGTGGGATGAATATTTCAATAGATCCACTTTGGATAAGTTATGATTACATCTATGAAAATCTAAGCAGAGAAGTTCCAATCTATAAAGATAATTTAGTTGTAGTAAAACCAGTTTATTTCTCTAATAATGATACCTGGACTGAGGGTTATAATTACACTACAAAAGAAATCATTGGTTATGAAACAGTTTATTATGATGGAGATAAGCTTGGTTTAGAGATAGGAGACAAAACAATAAATCATGGTAATGTTAATATTAAAGATGATAAATTAGTTGAGTGGTATTTTGATATTGGAGATAGAAACTTTGAAGAGTTTGGAGAATGTAGAGAGTATGAGGTTTCCAAAGGTGCTTGTACTGAGACTGATATTTTAGAGGTAGTTAAAATTAAATGAAACCGCATCAAGTAACAGAAGAACATAGAAAAGAAATGATTAGATTATATCTTATGGATAAAAAAATGTCTTTAAGAGAAATAGGAAGAAAATTAGGTTGCAGTGTTGGGACTGTATCATATTATATAAAAAAAGCTGGAATTAAAATAAAGTCAAAAAGTCAATTACTTAAAGGTAGGATTATTACAAAAGAAGCAAGGCAAAAAATAAGAAAAGCTTTATCACTTTTTACAAAAGAACAACAAGTAGAAATAATAAGATTATATATTGAAGAGAAAAAATCATGTAAGGAAATTTCTAAAATTGTTAAATGTGAGAGTGCGACAATTCTTAATTATTTAAAAAGAAATAATATTAAAAGAAGAAATACAAGCGATGCTATAAAACTTAATCCTCCATCTACTATTTTTAAAAAAGGAAGTAAAATTAATTTAGGAAGAAAAAGATTAGATATTACAGGGGAAAATAATAAATGGTGGAAAGGAGGAAAATATACTACTAAAACATATACTTTTGTTCTTTCTAAAAAACATCCATTTTGTAATAAGAAAGGTTATATGTCGGAACATAGATTAGTAATGGAAAAGCATTTAGGGAGATATTTAACACCACAAGAGGTAGTACATCATTTTGATTTCAATAAACAAAACAGTCAAATAGATAATTTACATTTATTTAAAAATAATCCAGAACATAGTAAATATCATCATTTTTTAAAAAGGTTAATTTTAAATGAAAAGCAGAAAGGAATGTGTAAGAAAACAAGCATATTGGAACTGACTAAATGAAAAAACTAAACTTGATTTGGATTATTGGATTGATGTTTATAGTTAGTGTTATGTCTGTTTCTGCTCATGAAAATTACACTCTTCAATTATATGATGACTGTGTAGACGATAGTATAGCAACTAATTTTGATATTTTTACAAAAACAGGCTACACCACAAGTGCCTATTTTTTTAATACAGATGAATATTTCCATCAAACAGGCGGTTATTTACATGGTCATTCATTGGTAAGAAAAATTACAACTAATGATATAGATGGTATTCAATATAGTGTAAAGTTAGATAAACATGGAACTGGTAGCAGGACTACAATAAGTATAGGTAATGGTTCAAACCTTGATGGATCTTTATATTCTTTTTGTAATGGTTATAGGTTATTTCTTACAGGTGATACTACTGCATCTTTTGCAAAAATGGTTGCTTGTACTGGTACAATATTAACTGATAATATAAATACGACTGTTGCTATAGCTGACTTATCTGATGGAAATTTTCATAATCATACACTTTTAGCATATAATACTTCAGGTACACAAACTATTGAATATTATATTGATGATATTTTGGTTCATACAAGTACTGATACCTCAATTAGTATGGATGCTTTGAAAGATTCTGGTGAATTTAATGGTGCTTGGGCTATGTGGTATGATGGATATAATGACTGGTATGATTGTCACATAAACAGTGTTTGGGAATTATCTTCTGATACAACACCACCAGTAAATTCAACTTGGAATGTAACAAGTAAAAACTTACCAGTTGGAGAAAATAGTTCTGTTTGGAATGGTGGAGGACAATATGTAATAAATGTTACAAATAATACTCTTGCATTAACAGTCACTACAGATGAAAATTCTAATGGTTCTTGTGCAATAGGAAAGAACTGGAACTATACTACTATGATAGCAGATAATGCAAATTATAAGTTTGCTACAACAGAAACAACAAGTCATTCTTATTTAATTTATGATAATATATCTGTAGGAAATCAATGTTTATACTGTTCTTTTATAGATGCAACTGGAAATGAGTTTGCTAATTCAAGTTCAGGATGTTTGAATTTAACAAGAACAATACCAATTACAGGATATGTTCAAGATAGTTTATTTAATTTAATTGAAGGAGCTATAGTTTATATAACAAATCTATTTACAAACATAACAGAAAAGGTAACAACAAATGTAAGTGGAATGTATGTATCAAGCCAAGGTTATAAAGAAGGAATACATTTAATCTCTGGTTATGACCCAAGCAATTATAGTTTACAGCCAGATGCTCAGTTGGTGAATGTGACATCATGAAAAAGATAATATTAATAGCATTGATAGGGGTATTGTTTTTAAGTATGGTTTATGCTTATACACCTGTTCCTTATAACTCTGCTAACTTAACTTTAACAATGGAATATACACCAGTTCCTTATTACTCTGCTAATTTAACATTAGGAGAAGAAGAACCACCAGTAGGAGATAACTGCACAATATCAATAGATACAACTTTTACAGATGAAGAGATAGATTGTTCAGGAAAATCATTTATAGTGAAAAATAGTGCAACTGCTA
>Ga0307928_10002128_pt1 | contig 15175 bp, 18 predicted proteins | sample AceLakmetagen232_FD_201815 | JGI IMG/M metagenome (GOLD analysis project Ga0307928, IMG submission 201815) | Saline water microbial communities from Ace Lake, Antarctica - #232 | ecosystem: Environmental > Aquatic > Non-marine Saline and Alkaline > Saline | place: Antarctica: Ace Lake... | reverse complement strand
CAAGACTAGACGGGGATGATAAATTACTCAATTTAATAAAAAATAGAGAAAAACCTAAAGAAGACACAGATAAACAGCAATCGGGACGCAATGTAAAGCGGCTTGACATGGGCGATGGTGACGAAAGTTTCATGGCAGATGTCTTTTCCAATATATTCACTCCGCTAAACGAGCCTTATGAAAAAGCACCAAGCGACAAGAAACGGAAGATAGCTCCATTAGCGAACGCACTGAAATCATCAAACGTTCGTGGTGGTCAGTGGAACGAAGAGACTGGAGAGATGAGAATCACATTCCAGCCTAAGAAAGGAAGCTCTGAAGGTGGTTCAGTATACACATACCCTGGAGTAGACAAGAAAACCTGGGAAGGTCTCACGGGTGGTGATGCTCAACCAATCACCGAGGGATCGAACATCTTTGGTTTCTGGGATCGAGGAAAGAAACGAAGCATCGGGGCTTTCTTCAGTAAGGAAATCAAGAAGAAGGCAGACCAGTTCCCACCTACTCAGCTAGCAGAAGAAGATATCAACGTAGACGAGCACCAAGTTCGTCAAGCAGACCGAGCCTTTATGGTATCGGATCTCTTCGAACCATTCAAAAAGCAGAGAGCAGAGGGTCGCCGACTAACTAAAGCGGAAGACCTGAAAGAGTGGGTAAGCGACTACGCAGACCACGACTCAGATGATATCTATACCATGATTGAGATAGTCCAGGAAAAGCTGGCATCAGTCTTGAAGGACGAACCATCGACCGCTCGCCTTAAAAAAGAAATCACAGCCGAATTTGGTGTGAAATTCAACCCTACTGAGGCAGAGAAAGAAAAGCTGGCGAAGAAGGAAGCGAAGGACAAGGAAAGGGCGGCCAAGAAGGCAGCCAAGACCAAAGAGCAGGAAGCCAAGAAGGCCGCCAGACTCGCAGCCAAGAAGAGGGGGAAGTAACATGACTAAGAAAGGCGAATTCCCAAAGGCTCAGTTTGTCAAAGAACTAGAGCAACTTACGAAGGACGAAATGAAGCTAATGCTCAAGGTTTTGAAGCAACAGCATAAGAAGCAAGTAGCTAAGAAGAAGAAGAAAAAGTCAAGTAAAAAGTAGATTACATAAACGAGAAAACTTGGTATCCTGAGGATGCCAGAAACCCACATCGTAGGAGTATTTTCCGATGACAATAGACAGACAAGGCCAAGAGCCAGATTCATACCAGGGCGTTAACCCAGTTAACCGACCTAAGACAGTTATTGCTCAAAGAGCACCAGGTGCACTCGATCGCCGATACAACATCGGTACACCTTGGATTAACCGCCAAGCAGGTTCGGTTTACTTCCTAACCACAGTAGCAGGGGGCGCAGCAAACTGGGCCATCGCAACACCTGGAGCATCTGACGTTGATACTCTAACTGGTGATAGTGGTGGAGCACTCAGCCCTACAGGCGGTAACATAAACATCCTCGGTGGTACAAATGTCACTGTGGCTGGATCAGGTTCCACACTAACAGCAAACCTAGACGCTAACCCAACGCTAGCAGGTCTACTAACTTGCAACGCTTCTGCGACAATAAACACAGGTGGAACAGCATTTAACTTGGGTTCTGATAACTCAGGCGATGCGGTAATACTAGGTGGTGGAACGCTAGCCAGAGCGATCACGATCGGCCAAGATGCAGCAGCCCACACGGTCGCTATTGGCCAAGTAGCTGCTGGAGCAATCACAGTTGACACAGCAGCAGGTGTTTCGGTTGATTCAGCAACAGCTTCAAACTTCACAGTAGCGGATGCAGGAGAAGATTTAACACTAGAATCAACTCTAGGTCGAGTCATTGTGAATGCAGAAGAAGCCGCAGCCAACGCTATTACCTTGCTATCAGCAGCAGGTGGTATCGATATGGATGCAGCCCAAGCAGTAGCAGTCGATGGTTCAGAAGGTATCAGCCTTGATGCTGCGAAAGTCTCTAACTTCACAGTTGCAGACGCTGGAGAAAATCTAAATCTAGGATCGACACTAGGTTCAGTCCTTGTGTCTTCTGGAGAAGATGCAGCACTAGCAATTCGACTACATGCTGATGGAGGAACAAGCGAGACCATTCAGATTCATTCTGATCAAGGTACAGGCGTTGCTTCGATTGACCTCCTTTCGGATGTCGGTGGTATCTCCGCAGTAGCTACTGGTCTAGCTTCAGCAGACGCAATCAACCTGACAGCAACTGCTGGTGGTGTAGACATTGACGGTGCTCTTGAGGTGAACATAGCTTCATCCCAAGCAGCAGAAACTGCGGTAAACATCGTAGCTAGCAACGGTGCTGGTGGTGTGACCATGGCAGTTGGAACAGGAAACGTTAACGTAAGCGGCGGTGACCTCGTTCTATCGTCCGTAGGTACCCAGCTACAGATGAATGGTGGAGCGCAAACCGATTTCATCGGCCAAGCAACTCTGGTTTCAGGAACCCTAACAATCCTGAACACTAACATTGCTATAACCGACAGGATTTTCCTATCCAGAGCAGATGAAAATAGCTCGACAGCGTTGGGAATGCTAACCGTAACAGCACTAACAAATGCCACAAGCTGGGTAATTACCTCATTGGCTCCAGTAGACGGAAGCACAACGGTCACTGGAGACGTGTCAATCGTTAACTACTTCATCGTACGCCAAAACTAAGCATTAGCCCCACCGTAAGGTGGGGCTTTAACGCCACGGAGGTAAACGATGGCCGCAAATAATAAATTAGAACCAGTAGCTAGAAACACATTTAACTGTGCATCACTCACAGGATCCTATGCGGTGGTGAGTTTGGGTGGATTTTCTGTCGATCTAGCAATTTACAAGCTCTACAACGGCGGAAGTAATGACATCGATGTCAGCTACAACGGTGTAGTAGACCACGACATTATCCCGGCTGGTGGAACATTAGTATTAGATGTACAAGCCAATAAAGAAGGCGATCGAGCTGCTTGGCCCGCAGGGCGTGAGATGTTCGTTAAAGGAACAGCTAGTGCAGGCACGCTTTACGAAATCGGCTACAGCATAAAGAGGTCCTAATGAGTCAGTTTTACAGAGGAGCAATTGGGGGAGGTCCCATTGGTAATGTTTTTGGACCAGCTTCTAGCACCGACAATGCTATCACTAGATTTGATGGTACGACGGGAAAGATAATTCAGAATTCGTCGATCACCATAGACGACGACGGCAATTTAGATGTTGGAGCGTCCTTCTCTGGAAGCACAAAATTCCTTCTTCTACAGAATAATGTTAATACCGCAAGCTCCGCTACCAAGATGTCCCAGTTAGTAGGAGGAACTTCAGCAGGTGACGTTTATGATGAATTCCGTGTAGGAACAGCACGAAGTTACTCCTGGGGAATCGATAACGATGATAGCCAAACATTCAAGCTGACAACAGACGCCTCAGGAAACGTAGACCCTTCTAGTGGTACAAGCGTTCTTGAAATCACTAGCGGAGGACAAGTCTCTCTTCCATCAGCTACACTCACCGAGCATGGTGTTATGGTCGTCGGTGCGTCTGGTCTTCTAACATCAACAGCAGTTGGTGCGTCTACCCAGATATTAACATCAAATGGAGCTGGTCTAGCCCCAACGTTTCAAGCAGCAAGCGGAGTCACCTCTGTGTCTGGCACGACAAACAGGGTGTCGTCTACAGGTGGCAATACCCCCGTCATCGACATCGATGCCGCTTATGTGGGTCAAGGTTCTATAACGACTCTTGGTACTATCGCTACTGGAGTCTGGAACGGCACCGTGGTAGCTGAAACAAGTGGCGGAACGGCACAGTCTACGTATGCTACCGGAGATATCTTATATGCCTCCGCCACAGACACCCTTTCCAAACTAGCAGCAGGCGCAAACGGTCTATTCCTCACCCTTACAGCAGGTGTACCCGCTTGGACAGCTAATGCCTCAGGTGATGTTACTGCCGCGGCAACCATAACAGACAATGCTGTGGTGCGTGGTGATGGAGGGGCCAAGGGTGTCCAAGAATCTGCCGTTGTAATTGACGACGCCGCCGCTGTGACCGGAGTGCGTGCACTATCCGTAATACTAGATGCAGGCACAACATTTTCTATAGACGGAAGCACAAACCCAGGCACTTCGAACTTCGGTGTCTTTAATATGTCGCACACGTCAGGAGTGGACAACACACGAGCCATAGACTCGCTAATCAACCCAGCCGGTAACGGGTCTGTATCCGGTCACTTTATGCGATTTATCGCTACGGACCTAATAGCTACCGATGTGTCGGCTGGTGTGGTGGTGCAGGTGGATAGAGATACCAGCACAGGTGGTAACATATCAGCCTTCCGCGCTACATCCTGCGGCCTTGGAACATCTAACACTACAGGGCTTCTGTGTACGTCTGGCGTGGATCCTGTAAGGAGTAGGCCATCGGCTGAAGTGGATGCTGGAACGGTATTCACTTTTGATGCTTCTACAACGAGTTTCACCGATATTACGACAGCTGCTGGAACAGTGGGATCAGACGTGACCATCTTTGGTGGTGACGAAGACTATCTATATTTTGGTCACGCGACGGAGTTCAACGAGATATCTTTCGTCTTGACGACTGTAGCGGCAGGAAGCGGGATCAGACCGGTATTTGAATTCAGTGCGGGAGGAGCGTCTTGGAACGTCTTCAGCCCTCTAGACGGCACAAACGGCATGAGATACAACGGATCAGTCACCTGGGACAGCGATATTTCTGTGGGATGGACCACCGATACCGTTAACGGTGTGGCGGGCCTGTTTTGGATACGCATCAGGAGAACAAAAAACAGCCTTTCCATTGTTCCTGTCGAGGATTTGATACAAATTGCCCCGGCGACTGAGTATTTTTGGGATAAGGAAGGCGATCTTAGCATCAACTCCCTTGTGTCTGGAGAGGTGACGAGCGAAGAACTAACCTCATCTGTAGAAAGCGCCACCACAGACGCACCGATCAACGTACAGACGCTAGAGGCCACGTCCACAGGCACTACAGCTAGCGGTTTTGGACCTCGTCAGAGGTGGAGAGCAGAGGACGACGGCGGTGCTGCGGCTTCGATTGGATTCATTGATTGTATTCTGGATGACGTTACAGCTGGATCCGAAGAGGCTTCGTTTAGAATGAGTGCAGTCACAGCAGGTTCGGTGGCAGAGGTTGTAAGATTCAGCGACAGCGGAATCAGCACCGACGGGGGCTCGACTTTCTTCAAGTACCAGCAAGGTACTTTTACGCCCGCATTTGCTAGAACGGGTCTCACATACAACTACTCAAACCAAGAGGGGTACTATGTGAAGGTGGGTAGGCAGTGTCATATATCAGCAAAGATGAATCTGACTTCTATCACCGGATCGGCTAGCGGAAACCAAACCCTTACAGGATTTCCGTTTACGTCCAGAAACGGGGTAAGTTTCGATCAAAAGTTTGTGGTTCAAACCAACACAGCTTTGACGACTGGTGACATATGGTCAGTCGTATTAACAAACAACAGCAGCGCTGCGTTATTTGGGTTTTGGAGGGGCAGCACAGGCGCATCAGACTATGGTATAACCGTTTCGGGAACATCGTTTTCCTCAGCTACAGGCTCTTACATAACTGCAAACTAGGACAAATAATGAGAATATTCGACGTTCAGAAAAACATGCAGAAGATGAATCCGGGAAAGACAGTTACCGTCGATCTTGACGATAACTCGATATGTGCATTTGAGCTTATGGCAGACGGCGGAAATCCTAACCTATTCGGACATGTATGTTTCGACAGGGCAAAAGTAAGCATTGAGGGAATGGACCCTGTGTATCTAGAAATAGAGCACCACAGACAGCCTGTCCCTATTGCTGAGCTGCGCAGGAAGTTCGCTGCAATGACAGACGTGGTTCTTCCAGCCGATGTTCTTATGAATATCCAAGAGATGAACCGACTTGTTGCGATGTCTGAAAAGGACAAAGCTAAACTAGACGACAAAGAAAAGCTCGAAGCAGATTCTGCTCGTGTCAATCTAGCAGAATTTAGGAAAGATCTAAAATCATCCAGCGGTCTTGATGATGCAGCGATCGATGCTAAAGTGGAGGCATATATTCAATGAATGATGAAGAAACTAAACGGTCAGTGAAAGAGCACCTATCGCTAGGAGCGGAATACCAAATTTGGGAAGTTTTGGAAGCTATTCTTGAAAATGACTCTGCGAAACTAGATGAAATGAGAGCACGCCTTGCCCTTCTCAAATCCGAATACGTAAGAGTAGTGGCAGAACTGGATAGCAAAGATCCAGACAGAATTAATATTGCAAAATCAAGTTTCAAGAGACCAAACAAATGAGAAAGCTAGGAATCCCACCTGAAAATTTGCAGCCAGATCGTTACTCGGGGCCAAGAGCTAATCTTGTCCCTTGTGTCGAAGCTAAAAGACGACCTCTTGTTCTAGACAGAGACTACCCCTTACTGACTTGTTGGCGTGTAGACTTCAACCCAAGTTCAGGAGCAGAAGGCGAAGTCTGGCAGCTCGTTAGGTTTGAATCTAATGGCAACGCCACATGGAGACGAATCGATTATACTGGTGCAGGTGCAGGACTAGATACCGTAACGGTCGATGCTATTACAGCTCCTGGAATAAACCCAGTTGAGCCTGATGGTATAGGCGATATGGATATCCTGGGAAACCTGGTAGTCAATCATAATGTTCCCCTCGAAACCAGAAGTCGTGCGCTAACATCTTTCACTATAGAAGCACAACAAGCGATTGCCATAACAGGCGCACCTGCCGACAATCTAGATTGTGGAATGTGTTCCTTCGATGATACAGCTTTCTCAGTCGATGCAAATGGTTATGTCTCTCTAGCAGGTGGACTAGGACCAGCGATTGATTCCCTAGACGTAGATTTTGCTACCCTTCCTGGAGTCGATCCAGTAGTTCCTTCTGCCACAGGCGTTGTATCTATCTTTGGAAACGTGGTTGTCAATGGAACAAACGCAAGTGCTCCAGTGGCTACCCATACCAGAGCAGTTAATCAGACTCATATTGATGTACAGCTATCAACCGCAGTAACTGGAGCTCCAGGAGATACCGACGACGTTGGCCTCTGTAGTTTCGATGATACCGCCTTTGTAGTGGATGCAAATGGCTATGTCACTCTGGCTGGAGGAGTAGGACCAGCAATCGACTCTATCACTGTAGATGCGGTGACGAGTCCAGGTGTAAACCCTGTAGTTCCTTCAGGTTCTGGTTTAATGACCGTCTCAGGCAATGCGGTCGCAGCACATAGCGTTCCAGTAGAAACAAGATCGATCGCCGTCAACTCTTATAGAATAGACGCACAGGCATCGGTAGCAATAGCACCTGCTTCAGCACCAGCTACTCTAGTGGATATGGGAATGGTGAGTGCAGATAGTTCGCACTTTGATGTCTCGGCTAACGCTTACCTACAGATTAAGCAACCTTGGGCTAGCACACCTGGAGCCTATGGCCTTGGAATCACATTAGCGGCTGGAGTGTTTACTATCACAAAAGATGATGGGACAGCTCTTAGTGATGCGAATCGTGGTTATGTGATCATAGGATCAGAGTCCCAGCCAGGAATTATGTCTACATATGCGGTAACGGCAAACTCTAGCTTTGAAGATGCTAACGGAACCTCAGTTATTATAGGAAACCTCTTCGGGTTGACCACGGCAATAGCCACCAATACAGATATCCCCTTCTGGATTTATGCAGTCCAAAAGGATTCAGAAGCTGGCTTTACATTCATGATCAGCAGGTCCCCCTGGGCTGCAACGTCACCCTCAGCAGCAAATATTGGTAAGCCATCAAGTGCTGTAGCCGATATTAATACAGCAATGTGGGCTCTGGATGATTCCATCACAGTAGGAGACTACGACACTAACCCTGCTATTCCTGTTGGATCATTTAGAATGCGCATGGGTGTGACTACTGACGACTGGACAGTGCAAGCATTATCTGGTGCTGATGGTATGGGCTACGAATACATGAACTGGGACACCATATGGAGCATGCCAGTCTCACAATTCGGTGCTGCTACTGGACTGTTGACTAGAGCAAATGGTGGAACCGCACCCACTTGGTCAGAACAAGTAGTACATTATACATTCGATGGATGGAATCAGACATGCCACGTATGGTATCGATTTGATGGTGATGGTGGTACAGACGGTGCAGGAGCTGTAGCGTTACAAATGATTCTACCCTTCTCGGCTAGTGGTTTTGTTGGAGCTCCATCATCTCTTTACACAGGAAGTTGGTTAGGAGTTGGAGCATCTCTGACTGTAACGACAGGAATTCATGATATTCCTAGAAACTCCCCTAATAACTACACCCAGTTTAAGACGGCCGGAGGTGTTACAGTTCTAAATAGTGGATTTACCAACGGAGCCAGAGAGATGCGAGGAACATTCGTATATAGGATCGGTACGTAATGGGAAAAATCATCGTCACACAGGAGTTTGACCCGTATGAGGACAAACAGGAACTCAGCCGTTTCATGCGCCGTGACGACGCTTTCTCTATCCTTTGGGATGTAGACCAAGAATTAAGAAAAAAACTCAAGCACGGCGAAGACAAGTGGCTTGAGGTGGATGGTATACAGACCTACCTGGAAAAGTTACGGTATATGATCTGGGATTCAGGGGTTATTCGTGATGAATGATGATATGGATAAAATACAGAGGTGGCTTGTGAGACTCGCAATTATAGTATTGGTAATCGGATGCACCGTTGGTGGGTGTTCTTACATCAACAAAAAAATTGGGTTGTCCGACGATCATTTGTTAGAAGAACTTTTAGAGCACCATATACATGAGCAAACTGGAATTTCTACAGATTTAACCCCTGAATCTCCAGAGTAAAGAGACAAATAACACGAGACCCCTGAAAAGTAGCTCAGGCAGGAAAATTGAGGTAAACCCACCCGAGCTAGTCGATTATTTTTACTTGTCTTGTGAAACCTTCCAATAGCCGATCGATTCCTTTCGATACTCATGTTCTGGATATGCTTCCTCAGCCTGGGGAAACTGAGTCTTCATATCAGCCCAACGCTTTTTCCAGTCTACACTGCCGTCCCTGGCAATTCTCTGTATGGTGATACCACTACCCTTACAATTACTATCATCGGTGAAAGAGATCAATTTATTTTTATAATATTTCTCTTTTTCAGTATATAGTGTCAGTAGCTCTTTAGCAGCCTTCCACTCCCTGGCGTGCTCCTCAAATTGAGGGTCTACGATCTGAATAAAATCGTCCTCCTCCTTAGCCGGTTCCTCCATTTCGACCAGGCAGCGATAGAATTCAGCTGCAGCAGGAAGAAGGGTGTTAGATATATAATCATCGTCTCGCACGACCTCGAATATGGCGAGACTTTGATCATAATAAGACACATAATAACAGGTATGCAGGTCTGCCACGAAGAGCTGCCACTGTATTTGCGGATAATAATGCGGTGGCACTTCTTCTTTTTCAGCAAGCTGATGGTCAGCAAGACCAGGACATTTAATTTCTATGATCGCACCATTTTCATACTCCCGATCAATCCCATCAAGACTCGCAGCAGCCCACGCTAGATCGTTAGATACTAAAACAGCAGGAACGAACTTAGCACACATGTTCTCGTTTGCTAAGTCCCTAACCATAGGTTCTAGATCACGGCCACGCTTCATAGCGTAGTTGTCCTTGACCCCACCTGTAAAGCCAAGCTTCTGTTGCCATAGAGAGTAGGCGGTTGCCCACTTGCTAATGCCTAAGATGATAGGTAGCTCGGACGCTGTAACCTTGGTCTTTCTCCACTCTAGCCACTCTGGGCTCCCTTGTATTTCGTGTGGCTCTGTCATTCTACTACTCCCTGTTCCATGACTTCCTGTAAAGCCAAGCTTCTGTTTCATTAGAGAGTAGGCGGTTGCCCACTTGCTAATGCCTAAGATGATAGGTAGCTCGGACGCTGTAACCTTGGTCATTCTACTACTCCCTGTTCCATGACTTCCTGTAAAGCGGCTTTACATGTGTCGGTTAAATTGAAAATTATTGCCTCTTCGTCACCTGAAAATGTGATGAAGTCTCTTACTTTAGCGTGTATAGTGGCTGCAAAAACAAATGCGTCTCTCTCGGTCTCGAACGGATGAAGAGGGCACTTGTAATTGTCGATAGCCATGAAAACCATCCAGGTTTCTTTTTCCTTCGCCTGGAAGAAATCGATTCTAACAGCATTGTTGAGTAAAAAGTCTCCCCACTGGGTTTGTAGTAGTCGCATGATTGTATCTCCTTGATTTCAATTGCACATTTGTTATAAGCTATTCGGTCTCCTACCCCCAGAATGATGGAACATCCAGGGAGTAGGCATTTTAGGCGGTCGTTGATCTCTAAAGCTTGGCTGCACGGGGTCCAATTCGTCAGCCAAGCACTTGACCTAAGAAGTCTCCTTGGCATCCTTTTGTCTTTGCATGTATGATTTTGCGTACGCATTTACAGCATCCTTTTGTGAAATTTTTATGTTCCTTAAATCATCAACTTTGCATAGCTCTTTGAGCTTTTGTCTCAATTCGTCATGTCCGTTAAGATAACCATCCAACTTATCCCACTCTTCCTTACTGATCGTTGGCTCGACAGTTGCTTGAGGTTCACTGGGAACAACAGGAGCACGATTAGCTGCTTGGTCCATCTCGTCATCGGTATAAAGGCCGCTCAAATCTGCTGGAAACGCACGTCGCAAAGCTCTAGCTTCCGCAACCTTGGCAAGCATCACACTAGGCATCTTCTTCCAAAAGGGAGAAGTTCCCATGTATTCAGCGAGCAACGCCTGCTCTCCAATTTCATGCCACGTTCCACCAGCAAACTTTTTCACATAGGACGTTGCAGCCAGAAGGTCGCCCTTATCATTGTAATGATACTCGGTTGGTCTGCCTGGGGCATAGCATCCACTTCGATCAGCTACAAGACGGAAGCCATCGATAGAAGTTTGGATAGTCATTTTGCTACCACGAGGAATCACATAGATCTGTTTCGCTAGTGGGTCAAGCTTGGTGTGGCGACAGATGTGAAGGAAAACACGCAGGTCTGTATCGGACATGTCGAAGCCTATCACACCTTTGATGACCTTCACGTCATCCATTTTATAACCGCTAATTTCCACTATATCTTGTGCGGCCTGTACCGCTATTTCCTTAGTCATTATTTTTTCTCCATTTTGATTTGTTCTTGTAAAAGTTTGTCTTGGTACATCTATGCCTCCTGAGCTTTACGGATTTCGAAATCTTCAATTTCATCAAAGAATTCTTCTTTCCAGACTTCAGCACACTCTTCAGAGCAGACAAAAGACTCGTCATCGCCCATCTTAACTGCACATTCATGTGGGTGAATCCATCGAGCGTCTTCATTACTATGTGTCTCACTGCAAATGATGCATGTCGATGCTTCAGGTGCTGTGCTAAAGTGCAGGTCATACAAATAATTGGTATGGTTCTCGTATGCGATGCTAATTGCGTCTTCGAATCTCATGGTAGGCCCTTTGGTTTGGTTGGTTTCCCTTGCTTTTATGAGTAAAACATAACACAAACGAGAAAAGCGTGCAAGTGTTTTGTGTTGAAAAAGAGAAAAACATCAAATATGCTTCCAGGTGATGCGTTTCACGGCAGCATAAATGCAGCTAACCCCTACCTTATATTTGCAGAGCAAATCGACTAGAGTGGCTCCGTCGTCAAATTCCTTTCTCATGGAAACAACAACATCGGGAGTTAGCTTTTGATGGGGGGAACGCTTACGGTTCAATCTGTCGTATGCGTTTTGGCTTGGTGTCCCAGCATAGAGATGGTCCGGATTGCAGCAGGATCGGTTATTGCACGTATGCAATACCCAGTAACCTTCTGGTATTGGTCCGTGGTGTCTAATAAAAGAGTACTGGTGAGCTAGCTTAGTGCCTGCACGTTTAGCACTAAACGATCCATAGCCGTGTGTCTTAGTTCCTATAAACTCCCAGCAAGAGTCGGTTTTCTCAATTCTCTCATAGAAATCACGGTCTCTTGCGGTGTAGTATTCAGTGTCTGTCAGCTTCATAAAACCTCCTAGGTTGTGACAAACATAACGCAAAGGAGCAAAGAAATCAATGACAAAAAAGAGAAAGGGTGGTAATGTTAAGACATACCCCACCCAACAGGAGATAAAAAGATGATACTCAAAGATTGGCTGAAATTAAATTCGATAAAGCCGTACGTATTCGCTAAATCCATGGGGATGGCACCAGCCACTATATACCGCAACCTAGCAGGTAAGCAGCGAATGAGCGCACGTTTCGCTGTTAAAGTCGAAGCAGAGACGAATGGGCAGGTCTCACGGACCGAAGCTGTATGGCCAGAAGCATTCAGCTGGGCAGGTCTCACGGACCGAAGCTGTATGGCCAGAAGCATTCATCAAAAAGACGAAGAAGGAAGCTCGACACCGATCCAATTTTGAGTTTAAGATGGAACGGTCCAGAATCGGAATCTACGCTGAATAGCTAGATCTCTGAAAAATAAGAGGCCCGAAGTGAATCGGGCCTCTATACAGGTCCAAGGACCTAAACTACAAATCTTTTAACAACCAATAACACTCATTGGAGATGCCCAACGATGCTACCAGGGATACAATACCCTATAGCAGCTTTATGTGCACTCTCCAATGTTGTTTCGGAGAAAGTCGCATGTCAAAAACTAAAGTTGTAGAACAAAAACCAGATCACCACGACAGAATCGAACTGCTCAATATAATGTTGGGGCTAGGCTTGCCTGTCTACGCATTAGCCTTATATACCTACTACAAAAAGGTCGCTGGGGACTCAGGGCATTGCAACACGTCCAACGCCACGATCCAGAGAGTAATGGGGTTTTCCCCCAACACAACTAAAAAATACAGAGACGTGCTTGCCCGACCACACCCGCTATTGGGCGGAAAGCCTTTGATTTGTGTAACAGAAAACAGGGTAACCGACGAAGGCGACCAGGAAACGGTGCTGGTGAGAATCGTGGATATCTGGACGGAGAACACGGATTGGAAGACCGTTTAACGGAAACGGGCTCAGCTCCTTCTTTTCTTTACTCCCACACAATTTGAGTCTAAGATGGAACGGTCCAGAATCGGAATCTACGCTGAATAGCTAGACCTCTGAAAAATAAGAGGCCCGAAGTGAGTCGGGCCTCTATACAGGTCCAAGGACCTAAGAAGCTTTACACCTGAAACCTGTAAAGCTTCTAACAAACAATAACACTCATTGGAGAGACCCAACGATGTTACCAGGGATACAATACCCTATAGCAGCTTTATGTGCACTCTCCGATGTTATTTCGGAGAGAGCATATGACGGAAAATCAAGCCACAGACGAAAACAACATCGAAAGATGCACGGCTGACTCAAAATTCTCAGTCATCCCCAATGAAATATCTCAGCATCCCACGATGTCAATGGGTGCCACTGTTGTTCTTGTATATCTACTTTCTTGCAAAGAGAGCTGGGTAGTCAAACCCAAGAACGTGTGGAAAGCCAAGAATATATCAAGAGATCGTGTCTATGCAGCTTTTGACGAGTTGATAGAGCTTGGGTACATGGATAGGGTGGTGACCAGGCAAGGCAACTTGAAGAGTTCGGTGAGGTACAAGGTGTCCTATTTAAAGAAATATCTCCGACGTCCTGAACCTCGGTATACCGAGGCCGGGGGCCCCGAGACTCAGGATGCTTTAATAAAGACCATCTGTTTAAAAGAAGATCCTAATAAGAAGATTAAAGAGGACAATGTCTTTCCGACGCGTGCGCGAGAAAACCCAAAACCCAAAAAGGACATTGTCCTTTCGCCTGAGGCGATGGAGAAACCAAAAGCCAAAGCTCTCGATCCGGAGAGGTTTACGAGGAAGCTCGACATCGAGCAGAGGGAGCTCCACGACAAGCTCGTTGCCTTCAATCCCGAGTGGGGAGAAAGCCTAAGCTCCGATTTCGTGTGCCTGCTGTTCAACGACAAAAAGCCGTACACGGTAAAGCAGATCGAAAACGCCTTCGCCGTGTACGAGCAAGATGCGACAGCCGCCAGAGCCAGAAACAGATCGATCCGCTCGCTTTCCGCTTACCTTCGGGATGCGCTAAAGAAAGGCAGGCGGCCGGAGTGCGCAGATTTTGAGTTCAACAAGTCCCATGCCGAATTCGTTCAGAAAAGGCGTCCAGGAATCAAGATTTTGAAAAAGTACGCCAAAGTAATGATCGGGAAGTCTCAGCACGAGGTTGATTTCGATTTGCCCAAGGCAGAATTCATCAGGCAGCTCGAAAAGCTTTTGCAACTTTTCCAGGACATGCTTTGACCAACACCGCCAATAGCTCTAAAAGCTCATACGAAGCCTCACACGGCCATAACAGAGCACGGGCCATGGAATCACGCGCTGGACAAAACAAATCGATTCTAGGGGGGTGTGAGACGTTTTAGCGCACTGGGTCTTTTTCGACGGAATAGATGTTAATCCTGTGGACGGCAATCTGGTATCGGGTGTAGCATATTATGGAAAACCAAGCCAAAGGACCAAAATGACTAACTTCTTGGACGATCCAGCAATCAGCTGGAAGGCCAAAGGGCTGTACGCGAAGCTGCGGCAGCTGGGAGAAAATACGAGCCAGCACGCGCTTGAGAAGATGAGCACCGACGGGCGGGATTCCACGCGTTCGGCAGTAAACGAGCTGTTAAAAGGCGGTTACGTTGTCAAAACGCAAACCCGCGACAACGGGAGGGTCACCGGAATGAATTGGTCGCTTCCCAAAGAGGAAGCCTAATGACTAGTTTTTTAGACGATATAATATGCACACGTCATACCGAATACCTCATCCAGCTAAGTCTAAGCAGCTTGTCTCATTTAGGGTTTTGGTTTACCCCATTTAGGGTTTTGGTTTACCCCATTTAGGGTTTTAGTTTCCCATATTTAGGGTTTTGGTTTACCACGGCCTGTCATAACTCCTTTTCAAACAATGGCTTACGAGGCCCCTCTGAGCCATTAAGATATTAAGACATTAAGTCTTTATATCGGGCTGCGCCCCGCCTTTCAGGGCGGGCTCGCCCTTTACAGAGGTGGAGAATATTATCACGCATCCCACCCTTTCAGGGAACGCGGTGAATGTCTATCTGTACGCGAGTTTTCATGCCCCAAATCATTATCTCACCGCTAGAGAGGTTTGTAGGGATA
>Ga0307928_10002127_pt1 | contig 15181 bp, 28 predicted proteins | sample AceLakmetagen232_FD_201815 | JGI IMG/M metagenome (GOLD analysis project Ga0307928, IMG submission 201815) | Saline water microbial communities from Ace Lake, Antarctica - #232 | ecosystem: Environmental > Aquatic > Non-marine Saline and Alkaline > Saline | place: Antarctica: Ace Lake... | reverse complement strand
GAGCACCCAAATCAACATTACCAGTGGCCCCAGTATAAGGCACATAATCAGAAGAACCATTCCAAGCCCCAAAGAAATTATCTGCTGTAATATCCGCATTAACTATTAAATCCCCACTCATCGTACATCCGGTTAATTCACAATAAATAGAATCAAAAGCTGTTTCAATCCAATCCTTTAAAGTTGTTGGAGTGTATCCTTGAAGGTATTGGGAGTTGTTTGTATCTATGGCTGAATAATTAATAGGAGTTATCGGAACATTCAAAACAACATTATTCACACTATCCTCTAAATCATAACCAATGTTTAGTTCTGCCGAAACAAAACTAAACAGAAAAATAAAAATAAATAAATAAATAAATTTCATTATGGAGCACCCTCACTTGCCGGAAGTTGGTTTACTTTCGTCATTGCTTCTCTCCATGCAGCACTCTCACCCTTAGCAAAGTTAAATATTATTATCAAAGATACTAATGCAAAAATTATAACACCAGCTAACAATAAAGTAGATTTGTTTTCATCCCACCATGTCAATGTTTCCTTTCTTTTCTCATCTAAAATATCTATTGCAGCATCTCTATAATCCGCAGGTGCTATCTCTGCTAATAGTTTCTCATTACTAATTTCAAACTTAGATAAAGGAACTAACACTTCAGGATCATCATCCTTTCTTTTAACAATCAATCCACGCTTACCACCTATCTCATGATAATCCATAGAAGAAACCTGCTGAACTTTTCTACCTCCACGCTTAACACGCATCTCTTGTTCTCCTCCAGCTTCAATTAATCCGAAAAAGAAACTCTTTTTCTTAAACCAACCAGCCTTAGAATATTCAAGCATAACCTTTCCTTCACCTACTCCTACAACTTCACAAACAGGAAATTTATAAGAGAACTGTTTTTTAATATATAAGAATCCAACAAATATAGCTCCAATAGCAAACGCTATAATTGCCCAGAATAACATAGAAGATCCCCAGCCACCAATAGCTCCACCTATCCCACCTAAATCAAAACCCATTATTTTTTCAAACCTCCTTTATACTTGATGTGTAATATCATCTTCTTCTAAACAATCCCCTTTTTTTATCATCTGCATCTGAATGGTGATAACTCTCACTTCTAATTCCTATAATCATTTTTCTAACACCTTCAGCGTCTGCCTGTTTCATTGTAATAAATATAATAGAGAATACAATATCTCCGATATAACTAATTTGTGCCCTGTTGGTTATCCCATATCCTCTCCAATTAGCAAGACACATTCTAATTGCAGTACACATAATAGAGTAGGCCCTTTTTCTTATCTCTTGATCTTTAAGTTTACTAATAGAAACATTTGGATTAACCACAGAAAGAATTAAATTTGTTATTTCCCATGCTCCAAGTTCTGTAATTGCATTATCTTTTAAGGCTTCTATATCTTCCCATAATCCAGTTTGTGGATTTTCCCTTCTACCCATTAATTTATTTCTAATAACTTCAACAATTAATTCTGGTTTTATCTTTTCTAATAAGTCTGCTTTGTCAGAAGGCATTTGATATTGCGTAGCAGGAGCAACCTCTTGATATTCTTGTTCTTGTTCCATTGGGTGTGTATTAAGTTAAAAGAAAAACTCTTTATATACTTACGTAGAATTACCTCTTAGTTTTCTTTTTAGTTTTCTTTTTAGCCTTTCCATTATTGATTGGCTTACTTCCTTTCCTTCTAACTCTAGCTTCACCGCCCAAAGTTAAAGGCTTGATTTCTAAACCGGTAAACATTCCGCCAAAAGACCCTTTTATCTCTTTCCCACTTCTAATATCAAATACTTTAGCTGCGTAAGAACTTCCGATGAATTGTTCTCCCATTCCTTTAAATTTCCGAGTAGGTCCTTTCTTTCCTAATGCCAGAGATGGTTTGGGGAGAAACGGAGGAAACCCAATTATTGGTACTATCGGTGCTAACCCTCCAGCCCAACCTAATCCATTTACCATTGGGGCAATTACAGGTGATACTATCGGCGTTGTTATTGTTGAAGTTATTAATCCTGTTTTTGTTGTAGTTGCTGATTTTAAAATAGTTTTTGTTGATGGAGTAATAATACTTTCCTGAATAGAACTTAATGCAAGAGCAGAGCTAATACTTGGTTTTTGAGATAATGAACTTTTTAATCCCTGGATAGTTTTTGTAGTGCTACCAGAAATAAGCCCACTTGTTAATCCGACCCCAGATAATTGTGATGTAGAAACACTAACATATGGTGCTTGTATTGTTGTTGGAGATGTTATAATTTTACTACTCATATCAGAAAATCCGCTTATTTTAGGGGTTGTTTTTTGTATTGTTATTTGCCCTCCACCCTTACCGGTATAAGATGTATCACTACCAATACCAAAACTATCCTTATCACTAATTCCAGCACCCTTAACAAACATCCTAGTATCTGTTCTGGTATAAATTCCAACATCCTCACCCTTTAAAAATGAAGAAACTTTTCCAGGAGTTACACTAAATTCTCCAATCTGATATGGTTTTCCAACTTTTCCTAAAGAAATTCCCTCTCCCTTTGTTAATCCTGGAGCATCTGTTATGGAAGTGTATGTAGGTTTTGCTCCACCATATCCAGCAGTAAAAACATCTGTAGTTTTAGGTGTAAAGTAAAAAGTCCCTTCACCAACCGAAAATCCCTTAGGGGTTGTTACACCAGTTCCCCATCCCTTAAATGCTTGAGTTGAAACAGAAGTTTGAGTATTTAAATCAAAAGTATATCTTGATGTTTGAATTGGTAGCTTTTGTATATTTAATATCTCTCTAGTCCCACGTCCATAAACTTTACTTCCATACTGACTAGTCGGAGTAGATTCAAATATATTACTTCCAAAACCAACTGATTGAATATTGGTAGCAGTCAATGTAGTAATTTTTGGAGTAATTCCACTCCATCCATATTTTATAGAACCATAAGTAAATTCTGCTGGTGTAGTATACGTTGCCTTACCCCTTGCTGTAAACATTTGTTTTCCATTAACTTTACCAAGTTGTAAGAAGTCTGTCTTTGCAGTTCCAACTTGCTTAGGTATTCCGGTAGAATAAGCTGTACCGATTATACCAGATTGTATTTTTAATGGGCTAGTAGATGCTAATGTTCCCATAAATACTGTTCCAGTTGCTCCCCATTTAGTAGCACCAGCTAATCTTGAAGCAACAAAACCACCAGCCATACCCTGTACTCCAGCTCCAATAAGAGGTATTATTACTAATGATTTTCCAAGAAATGTTCCAAATCCCGTTGGTTGATCTCTTATATCTCCAAGTATTCCACCGAACTCAAAATCCTTTGGAGTTTTTCCTACTTCCTGTACACCAAATTTTGTAGCAAGTTTTAATGGAAATTCTCCAAGTCCTATAAGGGCTTGTGCTCCACCAACACCAACCTCTAAAGCTCTACTACCAATTATATCACCAGTTGGTCTATCCCAAAGTTGTTGTTCTGTTTTAATTTTAGCTTTCTTCTCAATATCTCCAATATCAAGTTTAGATTCCATAAACTCTGGAGACAAAGAAACCGAAGTACCCTCTGGAGTTTCTTTTGTGGTTACTCCTGTTTGTCCAACAAAACTATATGGGTCTGCTGTTAATTTTGAAGCTATACTTTGTTGTTGTCCATAAACTTCGGCAGCAACATTAATACTTTGTTGTGCTTGTCTTTGTGAAGATTCTGTTTGAACTCTGCCAGGAAGTTTCTTTGGTAAATCTACTCCACTCATAAACGAACCAAACCCAACAGCTTCAGACGGAGACATATCTTTATCTACCGCATAGAACGGTTGAGAAGGAGAACCAAACTTGTCATATTCTTCTTGGGACATCGTCATTATTCCAGCTTCTCTAGTTGGTTTAATACCACCATCAGTTGTTGCTGTTAGTATTTGTCCTTCGGGGGATATTGATCTACCAGTTTTTCTAAATGTTTCAACATCTACCCCTTGCTGTACTGGACCTTGATATGAAGATATTGATCTACCAGTTTTTCTAAATGTTTCAACATCTGCCCCTAATGGTACCGGACCGCTATAAGTTGCTGGTGCTGGTTTCCTTGTTGTCCCTGGTTGTAATGGACCTACAAAGTCATGTGGTACTGTTTTCCCACCACTATCAGAAGAACCTCCACCACCCGGAACAGAAACTCCACCAACTGATTCACCAGGTTTAACTGTTACCCACTTACCACGACGTTTAACTTTAACCATTGTTTAAAGGGATAGTAATTCCAGTCCTCCTAAAATATTGTTCATCATCAGTTGGCCTAACCGGACCACTATAAATTTTATCCTCACTTACTATCTTTTCAGAATAAATACCAATATAACTTACCCCAGCAATACAAAGCATTCCAACAACTAAAATTATTAAGGCTAGTTTCATTAAAAAAATAAGCTAACCATTATTTATATACTTACGCTAATTTATCAAATGCCCTAGACATATCTTCATCACTTATCACAGGAGATTCTTGTGGTTGTGAACTACCCTTTAGATACTTAAAGAATAAAACTAGAAGAAAATTAAAGGCTATGCTTGCCATCTTCACACAACGAATACCCCAATCTAATCCGCCCCACCATTGAACTAATGAATAAATATTACCAAGTGCCATAATAAAAAAGCACCAGATACCAAACTTATAAAATAAGGTTGGAGTAATTTCTATCTTAGGTAAGTTAGGTAATCTCATATATTTCTCCTAGAATAATCAATACGAATTAATTTACCAAGTTTTCTTCTTAATGATTTAATATCTTTTTCAATATCATCTGCTATCTCTTCTTTCGTTTTGTTTTCAAATCTTTCTAATATCATTCCATCTTGGAACACAACTTGCTTACCATCTTTAACCATTTTTTTAAAGGCACCCCTAGCTTGTCTTGAATCAGAATAAGCAGTTAGAGATATATTGGCTTTACATATAACTCTAATCTCATTAGAGACATCACTAACTTTAGATTTAGTTTTCGCTGTTATTAATATCTGTGGTTCCATTATAATTTAAATCCAGAAAATACATAATATCTATAGGTTACAAATCCTATTTTAGGTATTTCCATAATTTCAAGTTCGTGGTGATGTACGCATTTAGAGATAGTTTTTGTATTGGGGTTTATTCCTGCACCATTAATTATCTCTTGTTTTGTCGCTACTATCACCTGCTCCATGAAATCCATCACCTCGCCTTGACTGATTTTTCTTCCTCCTATCTTTTATTTGATCTATTGAATCTAAAATATATGGTAGAGCATTATATGCACCATAACCTACGAAGCCAAGAATTACTAAATAGATTGCAGAGTTTTGGAGTATTGATATTAATCCCATCTTTTTGGTGTAGTAATACTAAAGGTATTTACTATATAAAGATTTCGGTTTAGAATTAGGAGGGGCTAAACTACACACCAAGAAGAGTTTAGCCCCAGAATAATATAATAAGAAGTGTAGCCACTTCATAATTTTCTTAAGTCAGCGACGGTCATTCTCTTTCCGTACTTTCTTAAAGAATGTGATGTCAATGGAATATTAACCTTTCTTTTAGGTTTGACTTTCTTGGATGTTTTAATTATAGATTCTTCTATATCTTTTGGGAGTGAAGTTTTATATTTCACTTTATATTTTCTTCTTGCCATTTTATTTATAATTAGTTCTTACTTTACGAAGATGCCCACGAACTCTTATTTTTTTACTTGAGCCTGGAACCTTACGAAGATGTCCTCTGATACGTTTCTGTTTCATTTAATATAATCCTCCTAAATTTAGTTTACGACCATAACCTAAAGATTCCTTAACTTGCTTAGAGGATTTACGTTTATATGTTTTCTTTAATTTCTTCTTAAGTTTTGGTTTTAATTTCCTATAAGAACCCTTCACATCTTTTTTAAATTCTCCATAGCCTGCGCTAAAAGTTTCCCCTACTATCCCTAGTGGTGATTTTATCCTTCCCATTGTGATTATCAAGGAGGGGGTTTCACCCTCCGCCACCTAATCAGGCTTTTGTCTATTAAAATAAAAAATAAATTATTTCGCGTATCTTTAAGCTCGCCTACCGCCCTTAGCCATAAAGACTCCCAAGAACAACATACCGACCGTAAAGGCGATAATTGCTGGAGCCCATCCTGCTAAACCAGTAGTACCAAGCTGAGTATTCAGATAGTTAGTACTCGACCAACCTGCATTGGTTGGGTCAGCATAGTTAGAAAGATTTGCATCTTCCTGACAGTAATGCTGGCTCACGTTATAAGTGTAGTCAGTAGCACAAGTTGCTACAGAGTCACCGAACTTCGTAAGAAGAATGGTTCCAACCCCAATTATAACTGCGAAAGTTACTAATCCATATCCGAGAGCAGACAATTTATCAAACATCTTTAATCAAAAAGAATGTTTAAACTCGTCTACTGCCCTTGCTCATAAAGACACCTAGGAATAGCATACCTACCGCGAAAGCTATAATTGCTGGAGCCCATCCTGCAAGCCCAGTCTGCCCTAATTGAGTATTCAAATAGGAAACAGTTGTGTTAGCTGCACCACCAACAGAGTCACCGAACTTAGACAAGATAACTGTACCAACCCCAATTATAACTGCGAAAGTTACTAAACCGTAGCCTAATGCACTTAGATTATCAAACATTTTTGTATATCCTCCATTGTATAAATCTAACAATATTTTAACTTATATACTCGGGGGGCACTAAATCGAAGAAATGGGACACCCCTTACGAGTAAGTAGGGACACTTTATCTATTCTTCTGCCAAACCATATAGAATATCATAAACAAAATAATACCCAAGAAAGTCATTAACCATGTCCAACTTACTAATTCTAAATAGACTAAAAACAATCCGGCAATCAATATTACAAAACTCGCAGTAAGCATTGCAGCTTCAAATCCAAAATTTAAAAGTGTCATAACTATAATGCCCCACATCATAAATAACATTCCGATCCAAAAGAAACCACCAGTTGTAGCATTTGGAATTGCCAGCAAATCCTTTAAGTTCGTTGCATTCTCGAAGTGGTTTGTTATACTTACGTTTACCATTTTATACTCTAGCTTTGAAGATTACTCTTAATACAATAAATCCTATTGCGATATTATATAGGCCCATCAATATACCTGCAACTAATCCAGGCAAGTGCATCATTGAACATATTGTGAATATCCATCCTCCTATTAAAAAATATGCTATTGTTGTTATTGTTGAAGATATTACATCCCATGAAGTTGAAAGGGTCATACCCAATGCACCTAAGAATGAAACATCACCACTACTAAGTTTTTCATTCATACCAGATTGATAGGATTGAAACTTATCTTCTAATCCAGAAGTTGGTAAACCTTCAACTGCATAATCACCAAGATGTGAAGAGTTCATTCCTGGTACTACTATTATTGTAAACACAATAACAAAAAGCATTGCTATAAATATTCCCGTAACCCATCCTTCCATTGTTCCAGCTTTTTTATTTATCATGAGTAATTTTTAATAATATTTATTATGATTCCGCCGAGCACACCAATCCCCATAAACACAGCAAATGTAATTGAACCAAAGAATAGAGCAGGCATTAATCCTAATAGCAATAAGAATATTGAACCTATCGGGCTGAACACTCCAACCAAAGCAGATGTAAGTACAATTAAGAATGAAGCGAATAATCCAAAAGAACTTTCAATTCCATCTCTTATGGAATGATACAATGAAGCTATGGGCCATTCGGTGATAGCACTTCTATAAACCTTAGCTATAAGTGTACCGGTATAATTTCCAACATCACATGTTAAAACTCCAGTATATCCGATGGCAGTATCATTACAAATTAATATTTCTTGGAATCCTGCATCTCTATAAACATGTAATCTCATTTGGGAAGTTAATTGCGACGGATCATTGAACACATAAACAAATCTATTATTATCCTCATCCCAAGTTAATGAGCTTTCAATATTATATATAATATCAAAATCTACTGGGTCATGAATTACTTTTAATGTGTAGGTACAAGGATCAACTAGGCATGCCATTCTTACTGGGTCTGCTAATTTTATCAGAGAACCATTAAGATAATATAACCCAACTCTATAATCAACATCTTCGGTATGAACTTTCATAACTGTTTTACCAGCATCATCAGCCTTAGCCATCTCAACAACTTTGTATTCATCTTCCTCTGGATACCATCTTAATAATGCAATTAACTTATCTGTATAAGGGTTAAGAAATGTATTCTTAAATTCAAATATAAATGATGTTGAACTTACTGTTGGCAATAAATATAATGTATGATTTGCTTGTGTTGAATTAGATAATAATTGTCCTTCATACATATAATATCTTCTATCAATATAATCAGTAGCACCATATTCTATTTCCCCATATCCAAGTTTATAAGAATCTACCGAATTATTAATACAAATTCTAAAAGACGCCTTATCTATTAAAAGCCCATTAACAACATAGTTATCTAAATCACCAATACCAAACTTAAAGTTATAAGCGATGTTAGTATTTAATGCTGTCAGATTTTCTGAATCTGAGAAGTTATAAAATACAGAAGAAAACATTCCAGCAGCACAAGCACCGTCAGTTATAACTATTGTTGGAAGATTTAGAATCGTTTGATTATGGGTAGTAGAATTTTGGGCAGTAGTTCCTCCATCATCATATTTAAATGTCCAATATAAACTTATATTCGTTTCAGAATTAACTGAAGGTATGTCTATAGTTGTTGTAATAGAATATTTTTCATCTCCTAAGTCGGTTATTGTTCCAAGATATTCAGTTCCATTATAATATAAATTTGCTTCATATAAAATTACCCCACTTAATAAACTAATATTTATATCAAATGTTTCTGATGTTGTTTCGTAAGTTGAATTACTATAACTTTCATAATCAATGGAAGCCCCTATCTCAAAGGTATAATTTGATGGTGCCCATACACATAAACTACTAGTAGCATTATCACCACAAACTAAAACATTCCATTTATATTTTCCCAATGTAAAAGAATCAATAAATTGCGTTGTAGTGCTATTTATAAAATTAGTTGTAGTTGTTGTATTAAATATATCATAAACAACTCCATCTTTTTTCCATATATAATATGTAGAGTTTGTTAAGTTGTAACTTGAATTTGTGTAGTTAGCTATGAAGTTTAAACCTAAATCTGATAGCAAAACTCCTTCTGGTGGGAAATATAAAGAGGCTGTAATATCTAATTCTATTCCTGCATCCGGATGAGCAAGCCCCTCTCCAGAATTATATAATTCTGCAACTTCTGCTTCACTTAAAACTTTTTCCCATATTCCAATTTCATCTAAAGTATAATTAACAAATGCTAAAAGTCCATAGTGCGCACTTAAAACTGTAGATTGAGTTCCATTAATATAAGTATCTATTGCATAAGTCGCATTATCAATAGACCTAACACCATCTAAATAAGCATATTTAATATTATTTATTGTATCAAAAACTTCTATTAGATTATGCCATCCAGCTGATTGTGTATCGTTCCCAGATGGGAAAGTGCTATGTGAACCAATAGAAGAATAATCTCTTGTTCCTGCCCATGTTCCTAAAGTAATTCGTGGACAATCACCTGTATCAAAAAGATAAGCTCCATTCCCTCCAGTGTATTGATACCAAAAAGAAAATGTGTGAGAACCTGGTGTTGAATTTAATCCTGTTAAACTAACATAATCATCAATTCCATCAAACTCAATGCCACTTCCAATTATACCATCTACATTTAATAAAACTCCGTTGTAAGTTCCGTTTTGAGTATTAATATTATCTAAAATGTTAGTTCCACTTGTTTCTTCAAATGAATAATAAGCTAAAATATCATCTTCCCAATCAAAAGCAGAAACACTCGGAACACCAACGATAAAACATACAGCTAACACTAAAAAGATTGCAGAGAAGAGCTTAGACGAAGTATTTTTTCCCATTATCTTGTAATTCCTCCGCCTCCGCCCTTAAATTTACTATACATTATGATTCCCGTTAAGATTGCTAACCCAAGCAAGATAAAATCAAATCTCAACACAATGAAGTTTAATATTGGTAGTTGGGTAACTTCTGTTGCAAATTGTTCCATACCTAGAATTGTAGTAACAGGGATAACAACATAATGGCTGAACATAAATGTAAACATTAAACTAATCATATATAATATTGAAAATATGGGATGGCTATCTACAAGGAATGCAAATATTAACATCATCAAAATATTTACTAAGAAAGCAAGAGCAACAGTATAATCCCAGAAATTTAAGAACACATCATGAATATAACCAACCCTATCTCCAGCTTCTTGATTTGTATTATTAAGAGTATCTTCTAATGGATCTAATGTTGAATTAACTATTTTTAACATAATAGGAGCTAAGATAAATAATCCAACTACTACTGCGATAAATGCAACGATGTTTGTTTGTGCTCGTTTGTTCATCTTTTCTTTTTCAACTCCTTTACAATAAAGTCTGGCAAATCAACTCCATCAGTTCTAGCAATAATTCTCATAGTTTCCATCATAGTTAGGTTTGCTTTTACTCCGGCTGTTGCCCTAACTCCTTCTATATTTCGTTGCCTCTTTTCTACCCATGCTCTAAACTCTGGAGGGGCCTTCATTCTTACTGGTCTTTTAGTAGTCACCATTTGGTTTATTTGCTTCAATCCCTCCTTTAATAAATGTCATTATGAATGCGAGGATTGGTAATATAATTGTTGTTACTGCACCAATACCAATAAGCCAAACTAGAATATCATTAATGAATACGTTCCCTAGATATTCTTTAGATAAAATATAAGCAGCGAAGGTTACTAGATAAAGAGAAACATTATAAACCAAATCTGTTCCGTCGAAATCCCATTGAATCATGTGGAAGATTGTGAACATTAATAATCCAATCAAGCCACCAATAATTATTAAGAATATGATTGTGAATAAAACAATTACTCCGGCTGTTGGTAATTCATTTCCGTTAGTTGTTACAGAATATGTAAAGAACCCAGTTCCATTATAACTTCCATCAATGCAATAAACCTTTCCACTATAATCTCCGGGAACAGAAGTATCATTTATATCTAAAACATATTTGAAATCTCCGTTGTTCATGTTTGTCATCGGTTGGAAGTTTACAAGATAAGTTCCGTTGTTATGTTGGATAGAAACATTACACACTCCAGAGTCAGAACAAATCTCCCCAGTAGAATATGCACAGGGAATTATTAAATCCACATCTGTTGATTGCTTATAGATTGTTGCACTAACTTGGGACACTCCTAATAAAAAGAGGGACACTATTAGAAACGTCAGAAAATATTTGTTATTGTTCATGTGAATTTTAACTTTAATTAATTTATATACTTACGCTAAAAAATTAAAAGAGATGGGTGATTCTAAGGATTAGAAAGATGGAGTAGTACTGTAATACTATGATCTCCAATCAATCTAACCATATATTCTTAATATGTTATATACTATATTCTATTTAAATCTTTCGGTTAATAAATTATGGCAGATGTGGCGTAAGTATATAAATAGTATTAAGCTATTTCTATTACACCATGGCAGAAGAAATATTAAAACAGGATGATAAGTCTGCTTTGTCAGATGCACCAGAATATTCTTCTAAGTCTGATTTTTCTAAAGCCCTTATTGTTGCGGACACTATGAAAAGAGTTTTAGAATGTAGGGCTAAAGAAATGAAAATGGGATATTATAATATGACTGTATCTAATGATGGTAATGAAATCAAAACATGGATACCAGATTCAAGAAAGGAATTTATATCATCCGTAGTTGCTTTAAAATTATTCCTTACTCCTGAAATAAATAGAAGTGAAAGAGCTACAAAATATGTAGAAACATTTGAAGCGACTGCGAAAGGGATATTTGAAAGGTTCTGTTATCATGAATTAACTTATGATTCAAAAGAATGTAAATTAAAAGAGACTGGAAATAAATTTATACCCTCGATAGATCATCTTACTTCTTATATGTTTATAGATAAAAACAAAAAGACAAGTTATCCATTGAAAGAAAAGGGAGCATGGAACGATAGAGTTCAGCAATACTGGAATGGAATGTTATCTCTTTATGATAAATTGTTTGAAGAGTTAAGTTGTTTATTAGATTCTATCAACTATTTCAAGAGCCAGGTTAGATACGGATAATGGGGAAGTATGATAATGTAGAAGAGGGTGGAGCTATTGTTGATTTTATTCTATCAAGATGGAAGAAGGGATTACTACCTGTTGTAAAAATTTATGGTGCTCCTGGAACTGGGAAGTCTTATGCCACAAGAAGATTAATGGAGCTGTTATCTGAAAAGATATATGGAGAGAACGTAGTTAGTAATGAATGTATTGTTGATAATCTATTAAAGATATTAGAATTTGTTAGGAAGAAAAAGCCATTAAGATTTCTTGGGATTGAAGAAGCACAGAATATATTTCCATCAAGAAGGGCGATGAGTTCTGAAAATGTATCAGGTAATATGATATTCGATACGCTAAGAAAGAAAGGGATAATAGTTATAATGAATTTCCCATTGAATAAAACTATTGATTCACATCTTGATGCTCTTTGTAATATATCTATTGAAACATTAGCGTTAAATAAAAGAGAAGGTGTTTGTATTGTCAAGCCAATGAAGTTACAAGTCAATTATGCGACTGGAAAGGTTTATCATCATAGGATGGTAGACAAAAAAGGATTTGAAGTACATCGAAGTATACTTAGGCTTCCAAACCAAGAGACATCAGCACAATACGAGCAAGAGAAAGATGAATATCTAACAGAGCTTTATGATAGACTTCATAAGAAGCAAGAGAAGAAGCTAGAGAAGGAGAACAAGTCTTTAGGGATTGCACCGAAGATTCACAAGCCATTAACTAAGCGAGAGCTTGAAGTATACGACTTTAGATACGGACAAGGCATGAAGCAGGCAGACATAGGTAAAGAACTTGGTATAAGTCGTGTAAGAATTACACAAATATTAAAGAATATTAATAAAAAAGGCATACACCCCCCGAAAATGGAGAAAGTAACGCTACGAACGGCATAGCACAAGCTATAAATTAAATTATTTATGGAGGATTAAAAAATGGAAAAAAATCAAGGTAAAAGACTAACAAACAACCCTATAAGAATAACCAAAGCAATTAAGATTGCCCACTTTATTTTAATAATTGTATTGGTAATAATGGCTGGATTATATATAGTAGATCTAATGCTAAATATGGCAGGAGCTTATGAAGCAGTAAATGACCCCTGTAAAATTTGCGAATCCATTACCGGTTATAAATGTGAGAGAGGGCCGATAGATATATTATGTACTGATGATGATTGTATTCAAATTGACCTAACCGAATAGTAGCAACATCACAATACATAGGTTTAAGTAATAAGTTATATAAGTTAGATTATGATAATAGCAAAAGTACGGAGTAATAAAACCAATAAGCAAAGGACTGTTAATATACCTAAAGATTCAGAAGAGTATAATGCTGAATGGGTTAAGATAGAAGTTTTAGACACACCAAAAATTGAAAAGGAGGTACGACAAATATGACAAAATTAGTATGTAGTGGTTGCGGTAGATCCGTTGATGTAGCTTCTGTTTATGGAGATGAAGTTTGTAAAAAATGTAATAAGCCTATGAATAAAGTTACTGGAGATTCCGCCCAGGAGATTGTTGATGATAAGAAAGAAGTTATTGAAGAAAAGAAAGATAGTAAGATAGTTCTTCCCGTAGCAGATAATCTATGTGGAGAACTACCAAACTTCGCAGATAAATCAATTATCTAAATAAACAAAATTTATACTTTATTTTTTTCGTTTCTTTCATTCCATAAAGTTGTTACTGCTTCTTGAACAGTAATAAACTCATGAACTTTTCCATCTTTTTCAACATGCCTTACTTCCTGTGTTGGAAGTTGATCGACTATGTGAAGCGTTGGCTCCGGTGCCTTAATTTCTTTCTTTGCTGATTTCTCTAATATCTTCTTCCCTTCTTCTGTTGTGTTGTTATATTCTTTATATTCTCTTACCATATTTACCTCCGTTTCTTTGATTTAGTTTTTAGTTTTTCTTTTTTGATTAGTTGTGCAGCCATTGCAACTTTTCCAAGAAGATAACCAATAATTAATGAGATAAAGGTATATAGATATATAGTTACCTGGTATCTTGTAATTCCGAAGATTGCTATCCAGATTAATAATGCAACTGCTCCAAATGCTTCTATACATACTCTATCTAATGAATTTGCTGTTTCTTTTTCCATTTATTTTTCCTCCATTGTTTAGTTTCACAAAACACTTACTTTAGGAATTAATCCTATTCTGTAGGTGTTGGGTTCTCCTGTTTAGTTTCACAAAACTTACAATTATCCATGTTATCTTCTAATACCCAATCTAAAATTTTAATTTGTTGAACGAATGCGGCTCTCATCTCATCATCGCAAGAGCCTAACCATTTAACTAGCTTTCTTCTTTCTTCTTTTATTTCATATATTGTTCTCATTTAAACGTCCGATTAAATTTATTTTCGCTTAACACTATAAAACCCCCCCTGATTTCCTACGCCTTTTAATCCTGGGCCTTCCTAACGTCTTACCTTGTGCTCTGGCCCTATCAAGACCAGCCATTGTTCTTTCTCTAATTATGCTTCTTTCAAACTCTGCAAAGCTTCCCATTATCTGCATCATAAGCTTTCCGGAGGATGTACCCAAATCAATATTCTCCATAAAACTAACAAGTATAACTCCTTTCTCATGTAGAGCTTCCATGTGAGTTACAAGTTCCTTTAAACTTCTAGCCCAACGATCTAGCTTATAAAATAATAATCCGTCAAATTCTTTCTTCAGTAGTCTATTATACAGAGCCCATTGTACGGGCCTAGACTTCCTTGTAGACTCTTTTTCTGTAAATATCTCATAATCCCACCCCATTCTCTCAGCGTACTCCTTAAGTGGCCTTATTTGATTTTCAAGTATCTGATCAGTTCTGGAAACTCTGGCATATATTGCGAACTTTTTTATCTTTTCCATTTTTGTATGTTTTGTGTAAATTAAACGCCCCTTTTATAGTTTGCTATTTTTATCTTCTTTCACTTTATGGCTCTTTTGTGAATCGTTAT
>Ga0307928_10002126_pt1 | contig 15182 bp, 12 predicted proteins | sample AceLakmetagen232_FD_201815 | JGI IMG/M metagenome (GOLD analysis project Ga0307928, IMG submission 201815) | Saline water microbial communities from Ace Lake, Antarctica - #232 | ecosystem: Environmental > Aquatic > Non-marine Saline and Alkaline > Saline | place: Antarctica: Ace Lake... | reverse complement strand
AGTCTTTGGTTTCCCCAGCCCGGTAAAAACTTTGCCCAATATATCAGAAGATACATACATATGTGTACCTCTTCCTAAAAACCTCACCCTTGTATTTTCAGAATCTATTCCAGATGTACCCTCAAATACCTGCACCAGCGCATTATCTCTATTAACCTCAAGCACCTTGCCGCTTCTTATACTTCCATCTTCAAGCTTTATATCAACCAGTCCCTCATATTTAACTCCTTCCACACCTTCCACATGAAGTAGGGGTCCGGAGATACTGGTAATGCTCCTATATTCTTTTAGCATTTTCACTCCTCTACTATCGAAGAAAATTCTTTATCTATATCTTCTTTGATTTTATTAATCTTGCCGATATCATCTTTCTCTATATATTTCATCCTGGCTATCTCATCTCTTACTCTCATATTCTCTATAACCTTAATATCAGCATTTAATTTCAAATAACCGGATGCCTGATTGTAAAAATATATAATCGTATCCATCATCTTATATTGTTTTTCTATTGACGAATAAGTATCTACTTCATGATAAGCAATTTGATGCAGAAAGTCCTCCCTTAACATTCTGGCCGTGAGCAGGATTAACCTGTCAGGCCCGGACAAAGCATCAACTCCTACCAGGCGAACAATCTCTTCCAGCTCTGATTCTTTTTCAAGGATTCTCATTGCCTCTGCCCGCAGATCAAAATAATCTTCTTTAATATTTTTGGTAACATAGCCTCTTATATTATCAATATAAAGGGAGTAAGAGTTCAACCACGATATTGCAGGAAAGTGCCTGCTGTAAGCAAGATTGGCTTCAAGCGACCAGAAGACTTTTACTACTCTTAATGTAGCCTGTACCACCGGATCAGAAAGGTCACCTCCCGGAGGAGATACTGCGCCTATAACTGAAAGTGCGCCAAATCTCTGTTCGCTGCCTGATAGGCATCTTACCATACCCGCTCTCTCATAAAATGAAGCAATTCTTGCTCCCAGATATGCCGGGTATCCTTCCTCCCCTGGCATCTCTTCCAATCTACCGGAAATTTCTCTCATAGCTTCTGCCCATCTTGAAGTTGAATCAGCCATCAGTGCTACTGAATATCCCATATCTCTAAAATATTCAGCTATAGTTATTCCGGTATAAACAGATGCATCCCTGGCTGCAACAGGCATATTTGAAGTATTGGCAATAAGTACGGTCCTCTTCATCAAAGGAACCCCGGACTCAGGATCAACCAGTTTGGGGAACTCCAGAAGAACATCTGTCATTTCATTTCCTCTTTCTCCACATCCTATATAAACAATAATTTCCGCATTGATCCACTTTGCCAGTTGATGCTGGATGACAGTTTTACCTGAGCCAAATGGTCCGGGGATACACGCAGTGCCCCCCTTTGCAATAGGGAAAAACATATCTATAACTCTCTGACCGGTAAATAAGGGCGTATCCGGACTGATTTTGTAAAGATACGGCCTGGGCTTTCTTACCGGCCATTTCTGTATCATTGTTATCTGTCTATCGCCATCTTTATTTTTTATTACTGCTATGGTGTCTTCAACTGTAAACTCCCCTGACCGGATTGATTTAATCTTTCCACTTATTCCAGGTGGAACCATAATATAATGCTTTATTATTTCTGTCTCATCAACAAAGCCCAGGAAGTCGCCACCACTTACCATATCACCCTTTTTTATAATTGGCTCAAATCTCCACTTCCGCTTCCTGTTTAATGCCGCCGCGGAAACACCTCTTGCAATAAAATCCCCGGTATTTTCATATATTTCATTAAGAGGTCTTTGAATTCCATCATAAATGGATTGGATAATACCCGGTCCCAACTCCACAGTTAAAGGCCCACCTGATAGGTATACTGGTTCACCAACACCTATGCCTCCGGTTTCTTCATAAACCTGTATGGAAGCAAGATCTCCTTTTAGTTCTATTATCTCACCCATTAACTTCTTCTCAGAAACATAAACAACATCAAACATTTTTGAGCCAGACATATTTTCAGCTACAACCAGTGGACCCGCTACCCTGACAATTTTCGGTGAATTACTCATCTATTTGCTCCTAATTTTTCTTCTGCCATCACATCTGCCCCCACAGCTTTTATTATTGCCCTTCTTAAATTCCTAACTGCATAATTATTTCTTTCCCCAAGCCCCGGGATTACTACTATTGATGGTAGCATTTTATTTGAATATTCTTTAATTATCCTGTCCAATTTAATTGCAATAGTTTCAGTCATAAAAATAATTCCATAACCTTCCCTTACCAGCTGCCTTAGCTTTTTTTCTGTTTCTGAGATTTCTTCAATATCTGTATTCACAGGAAAAACATCAATCCCTGCAGCTTTAAATATCAACATAATGTCACTTTCTCCAAATGCAGCAATCCTGGTAACCATTCAAACCCTTACCTTATTTTTTATTTTACTATTTTCAATACCGTAAAGAACACCGGTAAATATAATGCTCAGGTACTTCAGCTCTACTTTTTTTCTTAAAAAAAACTGAAAAATTTTCTCCAGATTTGAAACTGTAAATTTTACAGGGTCAAAAAAATCAAGACAGAATAAGTCCTCACTTTTATCAAAAGAAGAAAATGTACCCTCAGAATGCAGGTCATAAGTTCCCTTAGCTACTATATCTGTATAATCAGTCCGTTCTATTTCCTTTACAAAAAAGTCCAGGCTCCCGCTCTCAAATTTGGCCATAAATTCTTTTGGCAGAAATCCATTTTCATGTAAAAAATAATCAAAACTTAAATCCTCTGCCAGATGCTTATTCCTATAAACGTTTTTTATATTCAGTATATCTATAATATGTTTTAAATAATCCGACAGCAGCCTGTTATTCAGAGATTTAATAGAATTTAGCACTCTTCCTAAATAAAATTTCTCAAGCTCAAGTTCCATGAGCCTGTAATTTTCTTGCTTATCTATTAACTCTACTGCAAACTTAAGCATTTCAGCAATTAGCGGACTAACTTCTTCATAATCTCCGGCAGCAGCAGCATCCCTCATCTCATCATAAGAATGTAATATAGGGACAAAAAGTTTCCTTAAATCAATATCCAGAATTATTGATTTAACAATCACTTTCAGGTTGTGCAGATTTTCTTCAAGAAAAAGAAGATCGCCTGCTGCCCGATGTTCGGGTTTTAATCTCTGGTCCAAAAAATTTACAGTAGTGCCGTATTCACTGACTATAACCTTTTCAAAGCTTCTGGATTTCTTTATGTAGTTTATATATTTAGAATAAACTGTATCTCTCAATATTCCAACAAAGTCATCCAATCCTTTAGACTGCAGCATCCTATCAACTCTATCTTTCTCCAGAAATTCAACTTCTCTTGTCTTAAGTTCCGCACATGCAAAAAGATAATAGCTGTCATCGCTAATATCATAATCTACCAGCATCAATTATTTCTCCTTACCAAATAGATAAAAAGCTACCTCCATACTGATATCATCAATATTTGAATCAATCAAACTATCAGGAGCTATATTATATTCTACTCTCTCTTTAATTATCCTGATGCCTTTTTTAAAATCCGGCTTCTCATCTGCTTTTTTAAAATTTGCAATAGATTCAATCATCTTACAATCAATATTTGTCTCCTCGTTTCCAATCTGATAATAGCCCTCATCAGTATTTAACACCTCTAGATTTTTTTTAATGAATTTTTTATAATCTTTTTTCCCCAGACCGGCAAGTTTTTCCTTTGCCATACCGATAACTTCCTCAACCATGCTAATTTTATGCATAAGTACCTTTTGATTTAATTCTGATTTAGCCCTGGATACTTCGATATTTAAAACTTCTTTATGCCTTTCTCCTGCTCTCAGCTTTCCACTCTTGTGTATCTCTTTTGCCTTTTCTTCAGTCTCTTCTATTACCACAGACGCTTTCTTTCTTGCTTCACCCAGTATTCTGTCTCTCTCTTTTGCCGCATCATACAAAATTTTTTTTGAGACATTATCTAACTCTGCCATAGCTATCCACCTATTAAAATTTAACCAAATTATTAAGAAAGAAAGTTATAAGAAGCCCCAGTACTGCATAGGTCTCTATCATTGCTGCATAAATAACTCCCTTCATAACTTCTCTGGGCTTTTTAGCTGCAAGATTAACACCAGCTGCACAAACCTTCCCCTGATGTATGCCTGAAAACAGTCCTGTAAACGCAACAGGCAGCGCAGCAAAAAATAACTGCATGCCCTGCGCCATAGTTTCTACCCTTGCAATATTTCCAATAATCAAAAAAGCAGCAACAAATCCATAGAATCCCTGGGTACCAGGAAGCACTACCAGCAAGAACAGACTTCCAAACCGGGTAGGGTCTTCTGAAAGAACTCCTACTGCAGCTCTTGCAGGATATCCAATTCCTACAATTGACCCAATTCCAGCCATACTAACTGCCAGTCCCAATCCAAATGTTGCCATTGCTGCACCTAACGATAAACCAGTCATTTTTCCTCCTATCACTAATCAACTATTGTTATATATTTATGTTCATCCTTCAAAGCTTTAAACGGTCTTCCCCCGCCTACATAAAACTTTGTGAAGAATTCGACATATTGAAGCCTCAGTGTATGAACAAAACCACCAAGAATACTAATTCCTATATTGAAGGCATGCCCGAATATAAGAATTATAATTAAAATTATAATACCTACAACCGGAATTGAGAGAAACTGAAATGCTATCCTGTTAACAGCTACCCCGATACCGGCAGTTACCATTCCCAGAGCCATGAGCCTGACATAGGAGAGAATATCACCTAAAAATGAAGTCAGTCCTCTAACTATAGTCAGGTTTAAAAATCCCATAAATATTCTAAATCCCCAGCTCTTTTCATTCCTGGCTCCAAAGAAAATAATAACTACGGCGCCAGCCAGGATGGGCCACATAAGAATCTTTGATATGCTGCCGGGAAAAATCGGTTCAGAAACCAGCTGCATACTTACTGCTATCCGGGATGAAAGCAGAATTGCTGTAAGCGATATAATGATAATTATCCAGGGAAGTCCATCCAGGAATGCACCTCCCCAATCTCTGCGTTTCAGGCAGTCACTAAATTTGATGGACAGGCCAAAAATAACATGAATTACTCCCAGAATCAGCGCTAACCTGAAAAAATTCAAGGCTCCCTGGGGAGAGATGACCGGATTTCCCAGGATTGCCAATTTTGAGAAAAATCCATCAATACCTAAATAACCTGGCAGATCACCAAACCATCCATTAAAAAGAGTTCCAGCAAATACGGTAAAAATTGCACAGATAAAGACCAGCATAAGAAATTTTTTAATATTCCTCATCTTAAAAGCAAAGATTAAAGTAAGTATCATTATTACGAATCCATAACCTGCATCAGACATGCAAAGGCCAAAGAATAATGCAAAGAATAATGCAACAAATATGGTAGGATCAATCTCGAAATATCTGGGGACTCCATAAAGATCTACAACTATCTCAAATGGTCTGAATAGTGTTTTATTTTCAAGAATAATAGGGACATCTTCATCTTTATCCAGTTGAATTTCTATCACTCTTGTAGACTTAAAACTCTCAACCGTAGAAATAATTTTTTTCTTATCTTCTTTCTTTACCCATGCGGTATGAAAAGAAACAGAATCTGTAGAAAACCCGGATTCTACAGCCTGCTCAATCTCCAGACTATTTTCAATGTAATCAAGGTAGACCGTCAGGGCTTCTTCGTGCTGGAGGGATATTTTTCTTATTTCGGCCAGTAAGTGTTTTTTTCTATTTCTATAAAAATCAATACTTTTTTTAATTTTAGCTAAATTCTCTTCTATGGTTCCCTCATAGCCAGTTATCTCTGCCTCCTCAAAGGAAATACCGGCCAGACATTCTTCTGCATCCTTCTTATACTTATTATGATAGGCTAGAATTACGTATGCAATATCTCTATCTTCAGACAATTTCTCGCAGGAAATTTTATTTTCATTCAGGTTTTTTACAATTTCTTCAAAATCATATTCCTCTTTTCTGATAATCCCCAATTTTATAGTATAAGTATTACCATCCGCTATATCCTCAAGATTACCTCTGTAACAGGACCATACATTCAGTTGATGGACTTTTGGTTCCATATCGGTAATCTTTACATCCAGACTCTCCATTTCATTTTCAATACTTAAAATATTACCTACTATTTCTTTAAAGTTTGCGCTTTTCAGGATCTCATCGTATTCACTTCTTTTAATTACCAGTTTGCCCACTCTGGAGGCGAACTTTTTTAGCTTTTCGTCCCTGGAATCATTAAGAATATCCAGAGCCTTTTTAACCCTTGTGATGTATTCCGGACTTGTATCTACGGGAGGGATCTCCAAATCGATCTTATCCGTATATGGTTTTACTTCGACAGTAATCGGAGTTTTTTGTAATTTTTTAAGAACAGCCTCTGTATCTGATTTATGTGAAATAATAAAAAGTTTACTTAATTTAGCAACTGCCATTAACCTACTATCCTCTCAATAATCTTTTTAATAGCTTTTTCCTGGTTAGCTTTGGAAATATCCTTTATTTCCGCCAGCCTCCTGTCAAAATCTTTCTCCAGCCTTGCAGCTTCTCTGCCTGCATCGTGTTTTGCCTTATTTTCAGCTTCTGCAAATATAACCTTTACTTCTTTCTCGGCTTCTTTTAGGATTTTTTCCGCTTCCTTATATGCTTCCTCTATAATCTTTGTAGATTCCTTTTTGGATGAGGCTGCGATCTCTTTTGCTTTTTTCTCAGTTTCTTTTATCTGATTAATTATGTTATCTATCATTTCTTAAAAAAATATCTAAAAAACCTGTAGAGCATTATAACAACGAAACAAGGCGTGTCAATAAAATCAGCTCCATTGAGCCTGCTCTTTAAAAATCCCGTTTAAAATATTCTGCTGATAGCTGAATTAAGATAATAACCTAAAATTAAATCCATAAGGGAATAACCAACTTTCTGGCTTGTAACATTAGGTTCGCCTTTAATTCCGCCTAACTGTGCCGCTATATTTATTGCATCTTTATAGTTTCCAATTTCGTCAATCAGACCCAGATCCAAAGCTTCTGTTCCTAAAAAAACCCATCCTGTTGCAAGATCTTCCACATCGCTTACATCCATATTTCTTGCTTCGGCAACATCTGCGATAAACTGCCTGTAAATCTCCTTAAGCTGGGCTTCAAGCAACCTTTTTTCTTCTTCAGTAATAGGCCTGTCCGGACTTCCTATATCTTTATACTTCCCCTGTTTTATAGTGGTATATTTTAATCCTAATTTTTCATATAAGTCCTCGTAATTAGGAATCTGCATTATTACTCCAATGCTGCCCACTGAAGAAGACCTGTTAGCAACTATCCTATCAGCTGCACTTGCTATATAATATGCCCCTGAGGCACAAACCTCACTGACTGAGACTACAACCGGCTTTTCTACTTTCCTAAGCTCTTCATATATTTCCTGTGAAGCAGCAGCGCTTCCGCCGGGACTGTTGACTCTAAGCAGTATTGCTTTTACGTTTGGATCCTCTCCGGCTTCATCAAGCTGGCTGATTATTTCTTCAGGAGTAACTGTTCCTCCACCAAACAGGCCCAAGCCTGAATATTTATCTGCAGAAATTAAACCCTCCAGGCGAATTTCATAAACCGAATCACCCATAGCATAAGAGGTTCCGCCAAAACTTCTGGTAAGCAGCCCCATAAAAAAACATCCCCCGGAAAATGTACACAGCACAAAGATACAAATAAGAACAATACCCACTATTTTACCCGTACCCCATCTGGCCAAAATAACTCCTTTCATTTAATGCTTATATTTTATTTAAACCATACTATATTTTTATAATAGACAATCTAAAACTGCTCTTATATACCATAATATAATGGAAAATTTTCTACCATTTTATTTTAACAATAATATGATAAATATAGAATAGCTTCAAATAATTTATAAGATTACTGATTCTTTCTTAAAAGAAAATAGATTCCTGCAGTCAATTTATATGATCACCCTGGATTTTCAGATATTAAGTCTGCTTTTCAAAGAAATAATTTGCTAATTTGCAGCCATCTTTAAAATATAGACCAGTCTTCTCAGCAGAAAATTCATTAAATCTCTCTAATTTATTATCTGCCTTTTTGCTGCTGTCATAAATCATAAATGGTACCGGTTCTGGGGTATGAGTTCTTACTGATATGGGTGTATAGTGGTCAGGAAGTATCATCATCTTATAATCAAAACCATACCTATCCAAAGCTTCCTTTATGGGCCCTACAACCTCCCTGTCAATTATCTCAATGGCTTTTACTTTATTTTTAACATTTCCCTGGTGGCTGCATTCATCGGTAGCTTCAATGTGAAGATAAACAAAATCCTTCTCACCTGCAAGCTCACTTACAGCAGCACTGGCTTTACCTTTAAAATTGGTGTTTATGGTTCCGGTCGCACCCTCAACTCTAACAGGCTGGAGTCCGGCTAAAATGCCAATGCCTTTTATAAGATCAACAGCTGATATTACTGAGCCCCTCAATTTATATTTTTCATAGAAACTATCCAGAGCAGGCTTCCTGCCCTCTCCCCATATCCATATCGAATTTGCAGGTCTTTCGCCCTTTTTTGTCCGCTCTTTATTTATGGTGTGTTCTTTTAACAGACTGCTGCTCCTGACCATCATATCCAAAAGTGTACCGCTGCCCGGACCCCTGGGCAGGAAGTCAGAAATCTTTTTACCCGGTATGTCATGGGGCGGTGTAAGAATATTCTTATCAGGACCGCCTTCCCACACAATTATATGCCTGTAGCTTACTCCAGGGAAAAACTTTATTTTTTCAGTCTGAAGCCTGCTTCCGATATCTTCAATTAATATTCCGGACAGGTCCGTAGGAATTTCTCCTGCACTGTAATCCACCATAGTCCTGTCAGCATAATTATCCTCTTCGGATAATGTAACCAGATTACACCTGAAAGCTACATCATCCTCTGAAAGATCAATGCCAAGACTTACTGCTTCCAGGGGTGAGCGGCCCGTATAATATTTTTTAGGATCATATCCCAGCACAGACAGGTTGGCAGTATCACTTCCAGCCACCATTCCATCCGGAATGGTTTTAACCGTTCCCATTTCACCATTTACGGCAATACTGTCCACAGCAGGTGTTTTTGCATACTGCAGAGGAGTTTTATTTCCCAACTCCGCTATCCTGTAGTCTGCCACTCCATCTATTAGAATTATTATATATTTCATATTTAACACCTTTAATTTTTACTAACACTTCCAGAGCAGGCAGAAAAACTTCTATCTGCTAACGCAATTTTATTTTTTACTTTTACTTTCTAACCTGTTTATATTTTCTACCACTTTTTTACCAGATCTTTGACCGAGAATGTTAGTTATGACATCTTTCATTTGACTGATGCCACAAACAGTGCTGTGAAGAATCTCTCTACTTCCTATACCCTTTATGGCATTCGGAACTTTCAGCCCGGAAATTTCTGCCAGTACCTCCAGGAGAGAAAATTCATCCATACCGGCATATTTTTTATCTATGGCTCTTACTACACTGCCAGGAAATTTAAAGGGACTTGCAGTTGAGGCGATGACTGTTTTTGACTTATCCCCACTGTCATCCAGATATTTCCGGTAAACATTATATCCTACTGCGGTATGTGTATCAATTAAATGGTTTAAATTATAAAAGACATATTTTATAGTTTCAAAAGTCTCCTTATCAGTGGCAAAGCCACCGTAAAAATCAGCCATCTTATCCTTCATTTCACTGGTTATCTTAAACTCTCCCTTTTTATTAAGGTCACCAATAAGACTATTTATTATATCTGCGTTACTGCCGGAGATGTCATACAGCAGTCTCTCCAGGTTGCTTGAAACCAGGATATCCATAGCAGGCGAGCTTGTGGTAATCAATTTCCTTTTCTTATCATATACTCCGGTATTTATAAAATCGTAAAGCACATTATTCTCATTGGAAGCGCATATAAGTTTTCCTACAGGAAGCCCCATTTTTTTCGCGTAATAGGCTGCCAGAATATTCCCAAAATTTCCAGTTGGAACAACTATATTTATCTTTTCACCCTCTCCAATTTTTTTTAATCTTCTAAGACTCAGGTAAGCATACAAATGATAAACTATCTGAGGAATCAGCCTTCCGATATTAATGGAGTTTGCCGAAGAGAATATATATCCGCTCCTGTTTAAAGCTCCATTAAATATCCTGTCGGTAAAGATATTCTTTACCTCTCTCTGTACACCATCAAAATTACCCTCAACAGCTGCAACATAGGTATTATCACCTACCTGTGTGGTCATCTGCCTTCCCTGAATTTTGCTTACCCCGTCTTTGGGATAGAATACAATTATCTTTGTCTTCTCAACATTTGCAAAACTTTCCAGCGCAGCTTTGCCCGTGTCCCCAGATGTGGCAGTAAGTACGACTACTTCTTTATCAATACCAATTTTCTTTGCAGCCACTCTTAAAAGATGCGGCAGCATAGATAAGGCTACATCTTTGAATGCAAGTGTTGGTCCATGAAAAAGCTCAAGGAAAAAAGTGCCGTCCTTTTCCACAAGCGGTGTAACGCTGGGATCATCAAACTTCTTATCGTAAGCTTCCCTGATACAATATTTGAGTTCACCTTCCGTAAAGTCAGTAAGGAACTTTCTCATTACATATAATGCAAGCTCTCCGTAATCCATCCGGGAGAGACTGCCCGAGGGCAGGTCAATCTGCGGAATGGCTTCTGGAACATAAAGCCCTCCATCCGGAGCAATACCTCTAACAATTGCTTCCGATGACTTTATCCTACCATTAGAGTCTCTGGTACTCCTGTAAAATAAATCTGGCATTCTCATCCTGATCTACTCATCTTGATCTATTATTATTAATAATTAAAAACAGCTTCTACAAATTATATATAGAGTAATTATTATATATGCCCTTATACCCAGGCTGCAAGAAGTCTAACTCAAATCTTCCACTCTGATTACGCTCAAAACTTTGTCTACGATATCAAGTTTTGATATCTCACTTATTGATTCATATAAATTTTTATTGATCACTTCATGGGTAATAAATATAAGCCTTGCGCTTTTCCCCCTGGCTGTCTGCTTCTGAATCATTGAATTAATACTCACTGAATTTCTGCCAAATACCTCTGCTATTTTTGCCAGAACTCCTGGTTTATCTGCTGCATCAATAAGAATATAGAACTTGCTTATGGTATCATCCATGGACTTAAACTTTTTATTCTCAAAACAGCTGCAGCCGTAGATTATTCCCTTCTTTTCACGGTCAAAGTTCCGGGCAATCTTTATAATATCACCTACTATAGAGCTTGCTGTGGGCCTGTCTCCTGCGCCTCTTCCGTAACTCATTATCTCACCAACATAATTACCATAAACATAAACTGCATTAAATGTATCCTCAATTGAGGCCAGGATATGACTTGTGGGTATCAGGGCAGGATGAACCCTTACACTTATTTGGCCATTTTCTTCAATTCCAATTGCCAGCAGCTTTATCCTGTAACCTATATCAAGTGCATTTCCGATATCATCAGATGAGATATCTGTGATTCCTTCTCTGTACACATCATTCAATGTAACACGTGAATTGAAAACTATTGAAGCCAGTATTGCCAGTTTGCAGGCTGCGTCATAACCTTCGATATCTGATGATGGATTCGCTTTCTCCGCATATCCAAGCTCCTGAGCTTTGGCCAGTGCTTCATTAAACGATAGATTATTTTTCTCCATCTGAGTCAGGATATAATTTGTGGTTCCATTGACTATCCCAACAATCTTACTTATATTATTAGAAGCCAGAGATGATTTCAGAGGCCCTATAATTGGTATACCTCCTCCTACACTTGCTTCAAAAAGTATATCTACATTATTTCTTTCTGCCACTGCCAGTAATTCGCCGCCCCTATTAGCAATGAGATCCTTATTGGCAGTTACCACATACTTCCCTGAATTTAATGCCTTATAAACATAATCGTAGGCAGGGTTTATACCACCGATAAGCTCCACCACAATATCAATGCTCTCGTCCTGGAGAACATCATCAGCATTGCTGCTAACTTTTATATCTTTTAGTCCCTTTACAGAAGAGACCCCCATCTTTTTTAAGTCTTTTTCTGCAATTCTTTTAATATTAAGATTCTTTTTTATTTTTTTAGCCAGATACTCCTTCTGCTGCTGAATAAGAGAGAAAACACCCCTTGCGATATATCCAAAGCCGAGTATTCCAATGTTAACATCTTCTATATTTTTATTTTCATCCTTCATATAATTTAACATCTCCCATCACTAAGTCTTTGTAATTTTGCCTTTTTACCCAGATCTGACTTTTTCCGTTTTCAACTGCAACCACTGCGCTCTTTAGCTGGCCATTATAATTGCTGGACATAGAATAACAATAAGCGCCGGTGGCTGCCACGACTATAAAATCGCTGCTGGATACCGGCGGCAATTTTATGTCGTCAATTATCACATCTCCGCTCTCGCAATGTTTGCCTACTATGGAATAATGTTTTTTCATTCCATCTTCAGTATTTTTATTATCTTCCATTCTATTCGCCAGATATGCATTGTATTTAGCATGATACAGCATAGGTCTTATATTATCAGACATGCCGCCATCTATTAAAATATAATTTTTTACTCCTCTTATTTCCTTAACTCCTCCTATTCCATACAACGTTACTCCTGCATCTCCGATAATAGATCTTCCCGGCTCCAGATACAGCTTATCCAGTCTGACATCAAACTTCTTTTGATATTTTCTTACTGCATCATAAACTACTTTTGCAAGATCTTTTATGCTGGAGGGCCTGTCTTCCGGAGTATATTTTACTCCCAACCCTCCCCCTATATTCATCCGGGTTATTAATACACCTGATTTATCTCTGAGAACCCTTATAAACTTCATCATAACTCCTATCAGCCTCCCATAGCATGACAGGTTAAATATCTGTGAGCCTATATGAGCGTGAATTCCTGTAAGCTTCAGATTCTTATACTGGTTGACTTTCCTTACTGCCTCCATTGCAGCATTACCATTCAGACCAAATCCGAATTTGGATTTTATTACTCCAGTTTGTATATATTCATGAGTATCAGCTTTAATCCCCGGGTTGACTCTTAACATAACTTTTTGCCTTATATTATTTTTTTGACATAATTTTCCAAGCGTTTCCAGCTCCCAAAAATTATCCACCATAAAATATCCCACTTTACTTTCCAGCCCATACCGGATCTCTTCTTCCGATTTATTATTGCCGTGAAAATATATCCTATCAGCAGGAAAACCGCTTGCAAGCGCAATAAAAAGTTCTCCTCCTGTAGATACATCCAGGCCAAGACCTTCTCTGGCTATAAGCTCGCACATCGCTGTGCATATAAATGCCTTGGCAGCATAAATTATGCCAACATCTAAACCAGAAAAAGTAAAATTGCTCTTGTATCTCTGGCACTTATTTTTAATAGTAGCAATATCCACAATATATAATGGAGTCCCATATTTTTCTCTTAACTTCAGAACATCATTTCCACCTATAATCAGATGCCCGTTTGGACCAACTTCTGAAGTGGCTGGAAGTATCATTCTCTATCCTCCTTCTATCTAGTGGGTTTGAGTATATATTAAACAAATTATAAAAATAATTAAATTATATAATTAAATACTAACCCGCATATCGCATATATTTATATTTTTTACATCTTCTCCGGAGCTTCAATGTTAAGCAGTTTTAAGGCATTCCTGATTACTCTTCTGGCCAGCATAACCAAAATAAGCCTATCCATATCTACCACTGCCCCATTTCCGTTATCATTTAGCACCCTAGAGTTATTATAGAAATAATGGAATTCAGTTGCCAGTCTGTATAAATACTGAGTTATTAGATGCGGAGCATTCTTCTTACAGCTATTGTAAACCACATCCGGATACAAGATCATTACTTTTGCCAGCTGCCTTTCATTTTCATTTTTAAACTCTACTTTTGATATATCAGCCTTATCAATATTATATTTATCTATATCCAAGTTGCCAGGACTGGTTTCCCTTATCTTTTTAATAATACTTTCAATTCTGGCATGTGCATACTGCACATAATAAACCGGGTTTTGATTCGACTTCTGGTTGGCAAGACTTACATCAAAGTCCATTGGCGTATCAAAAGAATTCATACTAAAAAAGTACCTTGCTGCATCTTTCCCCACCTCTTCTAACAAATCTCTTAAAGAATAGAGCTTGCCTTTCCTCCTGGACATCTTCAAAGCCTTGCCTGATTTAAGTATTTTTACCAGCTGCCCTATTATTATGACTATTCTATTTTCTGCTAATCCAAGAGCTTTCCCAATTGCCCTTAACCTGTCTACATAACCATGATGGTCTGCTCCCAGGATACATAACAATATATCATATCCTCTTCCTACCTTATTTATCAGATATAATATATCTGAAGCAAAGTAAGTTGGGCTCCCGTCTTTTCTTATTACTACCCTGTCCTTGTCATCCACATACCGGGAAGTTCTGAACCATAAAGCACCATCTTTTCTGTAAACCAAATCCTTATTTTTTAAATCAGCAATTACTTCCTGGAAGTTTGAATTTTCATACAGCCAGCTTTCATAAAACCACTGGTCATACTCCACACCCATTGAAGTCAGAGTCTCACTGATATATGAGACCATTATCTTAATTATTTCTTTCTTAAAAAGCTCTTTACCTACATCTTTTTCACCGTCTTTTTCAATTATAAACCGGTCATTATATTTGTTAACCAATCTCTCTACTGCCAGGGATACCACTTCCTCCGGATATCCATCTTCAGGATAATCTGTATCCCTGCCAAAATCCCTTAAATAAATACACCTGGCGCAATCACTAAATTTTTCCGCCTGGGTTCCATAATCATTAACATAGTATTCCCTGAACACATTATATCCATTAGCAGCATAAATATTTGCCAGACAATCCCCCAGCGCTCCCCACCTGCCGTGCCCTATATGAAGATTACCGGTTGGATTGGAGCTTACATACTCCAGCTGCACATTTATTCCTCTACCACTACGGTTAAACCCAAATTTTCCCTTGCCGCTCACTATTTCTTTTAGGACTTCTTTTATAAATCCATCCTTCAAAAAAAAATTAATAAATC
>Ga0307928_10002121_pt1 | contig 15198 bp, 29 predicted proteins | sample AceLakmetagen232_FD_201815 | JGI IMG/M metagenome (GOLD analysis project Ga0307928, IMG submission 201815) | Saline water microbial communities from Ace Lake, Antarctica - #232 | ecosystem: Environmental > Aquatic > Non-marine Saline and Alkaline > Saline | place: Antarctica: Ace Lake... | reverse complement strand
GACAGTACTGCAAAAATTGTGAGAAATATGAAAATGGTGTTTGTAGCATAACGCAAATCCATCAAAAAGAAGACCAAGGTTTTGTTTTTTGTAATAACTATAAACCTAAACAAGAGATACCTGAACTGGAAAAAATCCAGTTACAACAAAACATCAAGACGGTGACTATTGGTTTTAAATCTCCCATTGTAAAATATGTCTACAGTGACGGAGATAATAGTTTCAATAAGGTTTTTGATATTACACAGATTGAGAACGGAGACCCTATTGACGAGATCTGCGACAGTCCTCTGCTGAAAAAGTATAAGATAATTGCCAGATTGTTGTGTTCGGGAATTAAAGATAAGCATGGGGTGAAGATATTCGAGGGTAGTAAGGTAAGTATTATTCATCCATGTTGGGAAGCAAAATGTATCACTGAAATTATAGATGGTTCTTTTATATTCAGAGAACTAAACAATCCAGTTCGCAACGCAACTGCTCCTTCATATTCTTGCATGAGAGAAAAGTGGGAGCTTGAAGTCACAGGGAACATCCACGACAAAAAAAAGGGATAAAATAAATGAAATGTATCTTGTAAAAGTGGAGGGATAGATGGATGTTAAAGATTTTTATAAAATAGATGAGGGTAGAGTTGAAACGGCAAGGATTATTTATAAAAATAACGGTTGTTGTTGTGGAGAGTTTTGTCGGGAATGTTTTGATTTTAATGAGAATGACGATGAGGGTTGTAACTATCCATATATTAGCCCTGAAGAAACTAAAGAGAGAGCAAAGAACTACCTTATAATGTGCAACCTCCACCGCTTTGAACTAGGTCTATCAAAGAAGAGCAAGGAAGATTACACCTGAAATGAGGGATATGGCCAGTAAGATGTATAGAAGAAAAAAAAAGAACTACAACAAAATTTAAGGAGTGAATTATGAAAAAGATGTTAGGGAAAAAAGTTATAGTAAGAGCAAAAAATGCGGGTGTTTTTTATGGTGTATTAGAATCAAAAGAAGGGAACGAAGTTGTTTTGACTAATGCTAGAAAACTATGGTATTGGGATGGAGCGTGTGCCGTTGAGGAACTTGCTGTAAGTGGAACATTAAAACCAAATAATTGCAAGTTTACGGTAAAAATAAAAAGCATGGGCATTATAGGAGTAACACAGATATTACCAACAACGAAGAACGCTCAAAAATCTATTGAGGGAGTGAAGCCATGGAAGAGAGGATAAAAGAATTTTTAAAAATTAACGATGGTTCTGGTTCTGGTTATGGTTATGGTGATGGTTCTGGTTATGGTTCTGGTTATGGTTCTGGTTATGGTTCTGGTTATGGTTATGGTGATGGTTATGGTAATGGTTATGGTTATGGTTCTGGTGATGGTTCTGGTGATGGTTCTGGTTATGGTGATGGTGATGGTTCTGGTGATGGTTCTGGTTATGGTGATGGTTCTGGTTATGGTGATGGTGATGGTTCTGGTGATGGTGATGGTTCTGGTGTAACAAATATTAATGGAAAAAGAGTCTACAAAATAGATGGTGTGAATACTATCATAAATTCAATTCACAACAACATTGCTAAAGGATGTATATTAAATAAAGATTTGACACAAGACAAATGCTATGTTGTAAGATACGGGAATAGTTTTGCACATGGTGAGACTATTAAAAAAGCCATGTCAGATGCAGTAAGTAAAGAGATATCAAACATGGATATTGAATCTAAAATATCAAAATTCCACTCCAAATTTAAGCCAAATAAATATTATAAAGCTCAAGAGTTTCATGAATGGCACTACATATTAACAGGGAGTTGCGAGATGGGTAGAAATAGTTTCTGCAAGGACAATGGTATAAGTTTAGAGAAAAAATATACAGTATTGGAATTTATAGATCTTACAAAAAATGCTTATGGTGGTAAAACTATCAAGATGTTACAAAAAGAACTACAATTACAACATAGGGAGAGTGAAGGATGAAAACATTAAAAGAAAAAATAAAAGTGATGCAACATTTTGACGGTGGTGGCAAGATAAAAGTGAATGGTAACTTATGGGTACACGGGCATACTGTAGATTTTAATTGGGGAGTGAGTAATTATTCCATCTACAAAGAACCAGTTAAAGTGTTACGACCGTGGACATGGGAAGAGATGTGTGAGAATATGGACAAATGGTTTAATGATAGACTTGAAGTCGAGTGTATGGTAAAAATACAAACATTTAACAAAACAAAAGAAGAAATAATAATTAATGATGCTGCTTATACACTAACAACGCTTTTAAATTGCTATGATTTATATGACCCAAAAACAAACAAAAGTTCAAGGTGTGGAATTTATGAGGACACAGAATGATTTGGTTTTTAAGTTCTTTTATACTCGCCCCCTTATCACTACCTGATTCAGCTACGGGGTTACGGTAGATAAGGATTGCGTTGCTGTTCTCACCACAAATTCTTCAGAAGAAGGACGTGCAAAAGCGTTCGAGCTTTTTGGGGATAAGTTTTGTTTTGAGTACCCAGAGAAATTCTGGAAAGACGAGAAGATGTCTTATTTTCCAAGAGGATATATATATTTATAAATTTGTAGAAATGGAGACAAACCTATGAGTAGAAAAAAACACTGGGAGACGTTGGAGGAATGTTTGATTAATAAGCGTCCTTTCCATGTAGACTTTAGGGAAAATCAGTTGGTGGATGTAAGGAGAATACTAAAGCAATATGGCGAGCCACATGAAGAGGAACTGTTAAAAGTAAACATGGTGTGGATATTTAGCAACTCTAAATCTACTAAAGGTAGCGTATACATTCCTCTTAAGGAAGTAAAGGCGTTCGGAAAATATGCAAGCCAATGGGATAGGATTGTTGACTTGATTAAGAACAAAAAGAGTTTCCGCATGAAGCTGACTAAAGCAGAATTCAACGCCATTGTGGACTACTGTAATGCAAACAGAGCTGCACAGACCCCAAGGAAGTTTAAAAATAAGGATATGTCTGGTTCTGTGGTCCAATTCCCTGTGTCTTTTACATACGGATATGGCAGGGGAGAATTTGGGAAGTGTTACAATTTAAAGGTTCTTGCCAATAAAATACCATCTTGTGATTTTAAGGGAGTTCCGTTTATTCCATTAATCCTTGAAGACATTCCAGATGAGCATAAAGATCTTACTAAACCTCTACCCGTAGAAGAAGCTGTTGGAAGAGATAAGCAAAAGATTGGTGATCTGAAAAAGACATTAACATCCAAGGAAGAAAGCATAGAGAAAATGGTGGAAGATATCAGGATACAGAAATGTAATATTGAAGAGAGAGACGTTATTATCTCAGACAGAGATCGCAAGATAGGTGGTTTAGAAAGTCAGCTACAGACCTGCAATCTAATATACAATACTATTGTCAAGCACCCTGTACTGGAAAAAGATGCATTGAAGCCAGAAGACGGACTTGAATTAAAAATTGGTCAGCTCATTACCAAATTAGATCTCAACTACCATCTCAATAAAAACGCAGCGATGGTCTTGGAAGAGATTTATAAAGAGTGTAACAAGGTTGTGCTTATCTCTGCCGACTGCTCAGCTAAAGAAGCTGTAGATTTCCTTGCAACATTGGCTCAAAAGAGAGCTGCGGAGATTCACGATCTCAACCAAGTAGTTGTAGCCCAGGCAAAGGACAAATACGTTCCCAAGACAGGTAGCACGTTTCAATAGAAAAGGAACTTTTAGCCCACGATAAACAGGAGGAGACTGATGAGTAAATTATTCAACGACGACAATATCACAACCTGCATCGACAAAGTTGCAGATCCAACAGATATGATGGCTGTTCTTCAGGAAACAATTTCCTATATGGAAGAGCTAGACAAGCAGTGGGAGAAAGATCAGGCAGAGGCAGACCCCAAACTATTCATCATGCCCAAAGGATGTCACTACGATATGGTAGCGGTTCCCAAAAGCGTATCGAAGAGTTTTGCATTGATCTGCGAATCGGTAAAATCAAGTGAGCGGATGAGTTTTGAGAGACCAGAACTTGAGATGCCAGAATGTAAACAGAAAGCTTCTGCAAGTGGAGGGCTTTCAGGCTTTCTACACACACCATACACGTAGTCATTGAAAAAAAATTATAAATAACTTGACTTTAGTTTTTAGTGGTGATAAAATCGTCGTGGTTGATTAATATTTTGAGTCAAAAAACTTTCAAAGGAGAAGATGATGACACCGATTGAAAAAAGAAAGAAATTCGTTCTGAAGACAGCCCCAAAGGTAGTAACCAAACCTCGTAAGCCCGCACCCAAAGCCATTCCTTCTACGGGTAGACCAGAGATGGAATCTGTAGTAAGTAGCAATATAGCTGCGATAGGTTACAAACCAGAAACCAGTGAGCTTTTTGTAGAGTTCAACAACGGTGGTCTTTACAGTTATGATGCTATATCTGCACCGATCTGGGAACAGTTCCAGAAAGCTGAGAGCAAGGGTAAGTTCCTCTTTGCATATATCAAAAAAGGTGGATACGCTTACCACAAACTTTCGTAAGGAGTCTTAATTCCTATATACGGAAAAACATCTTTAAAGGGAGAGTGATAAGAATGCCGAATAAGCTGAAGATAAAATACTTTGTATCTCAGATTTTAGTTGTAATATTGTTTTTTGTATTTGCTATCTTTATGATTTTTCCTTTTGCGTTAGGAAGCGGAAGCTCAATGGATCAGGATGTGATTTCATATCTTCTAATTGGATGGACAGTGTCTGCTCCAATATTTATAGCACTGACAACATATATCTTCAATTGGAGCGAACGATTAACCAAGATCAAAGAAGCTTACGATAAGGTCAGGGAAACAGAAGAGAATAAATACATAGATAGAATTTTGGATGGAAAAGAAAGGAGAGGAGGTGTGATATGAACGACTATAATGTAAAAAGAATGATTTTAGCTATGGCTATTCAGTCCGAGATAGAAGGAATGAAAGCAGAGAACCAAGATAGAGAATCCAGAAATGAGTGTGTTGCTTATGTAAGTACAGATTTTTGTTCAAAGGCTGAAGAGCTTAGAAATCTGGCGGCAGCTCACGATCATCAATTATAGGGGAGAAGGATGCAGTTTAGCAAAAAGGAACTTATAGAAATAATTAAAGACCTGCCGTTCAATAATTTTTGCATAGAGTTTGTATTTAAGCCTGAAGAACCAAAGATTGAAGAGATATTGCCTATTCAAGTAGATCATTACCCATGTGTAACGCCAAGAGAATCTTTGAAAGAAAATCTTGAGATGAGTATAACTTCACAGAGAATCTTAATTCCAGACGGCACTGAAAAAGAGAGAGCATGGACAGTCGTTAAAGATAGATATGACCTTAGGCTGTGACAGGGTAAAATAAGATAAAGAAACACATAAAGCTGTTGGAGGATTAAATGAATGTAGACACAGGAAAACTGGTTAATGGAGAGGAGATGGAGGAGTTGGTACAGCAGATGATGAAAAGAATGAGTGTGCCACACAGCGAAGCTTTAAGGATGGTATCTACTGAGGGGTGGACAACAGTTAGCCCAGAAGATTTCACACCCTTGCAAAAAGAAAATCAGCAGGTAAGTAAGCATGACAACAGAAGTGTTCTTGGCAAGAAGTTTACCAATGCAAGAAAAAAGAAAAGAATCCGCAGGCAACCTAAAAACTTTAAGTGGTAGGAGAAATAATGTCTACTCGCAGAAAAAAAGGATCCAAGATTAAATTCAAAGTTAAAGCTGGATACGAATTATGTTCTGGCATTAAAACCAATCTATGTAAAAGCTGTTACGACAACCCAGACAACAGGGAGTGTAGCACTATTCAAACATGGAAGAACTCGAAGGATTGCAAGATTATAAAGGGAGAGAGTAATATTAGATAAAAGATTATGTGTTGATTGCCATTATTTTAGTAATCACGGTGGGTGCGATTATCAAAAAATGGAAAGAGTTAAACCTTCAGAAGATCTTGATCATATTGACGGAGGGGTTGATTTAATAATGCCTAAATCCTATGTGACATTGCTGAAGGAGTTAAGACCCGATGTTAGTTTTAAACACAACACCCTCCTTATGTATAGCGGGGAGAGACGAAAATGTTTATTAAATAAAGATTACAAATGTCCAGTGTTTAAGCCAAAGCAGGTTGAAAAGAAAAAGAGATTTTTAATATTTTAAGGGAGAAAGGGATGAACAAAAACGAAACATCAGAAAACAAAAAATTTACGGTTACAGATGCTTACAATTTAACTATGGCAGTTATTAGGGATCTGGAAGAAAAGGGAATGCAGGTTAAACAGAAGGTTCCCAAATCAGCAACAAGGAAAGATACGGTAGAAAAATACGATACTCCCGATAATATTCCTGCGGAGTTATGGAGGCATGTTACTTTTGTAACTAAAACCGCAGAGGAGTCTAAGGAATTGTTTGATGCCACAATAAAGCTCCGTAAATACGGTATAGGATTTGATACTGGAGCTGGTTGTGGTGGTAGGGACTGGGAGATTGATTGGTCATTCTCTTATAAAGAAGGCAGGGCTTTAGATCATGGGTTGGAGACTTCGTTAAAATGGCTGGAAGGACAGGCGAAAAAATTGTGTGATAAAGAGAGTAAAAAATGAGCTATCTACTCTTCAGAGGACACTTGGTCCGGAAAACATTATCCGGTGATAAACTTGCAACTCGCAGACCTAAGAAAAAAGATCAGCCTGCTCATAAAATTGATGACATTGTATGGGTCAGAGAGACTTGGAGAGTTGGAGCCTGGGATGAATCAACTCAGTGCATTTGTGTAGATTACAGAGCTGATAATTTTTGCAGGAAAGAATGGCTGCACTGTTCCTCACGCGCCACGTTTGATAGATTGGTTGACCAGTCTATAGAGGATGCTAAAAAAGCTGGTGTAGAAGAAACGTCACAGGGCTACAGATGGAAAAAAGGAGACAGCCCCTGTAGGTGGAGACCGTCTATCCATATGCCACGCTGGGCGAGCAGAATAGATCTCAAGATAACAGGAGTCAAAGCTGACCGGTTACTATATATGACAGATCGTGAAGCTCTGCTGGAAGGAGTTCCGGCTGACGATGAATTCCCTTCAGAAGATATTCCGTGTCCTAAGTGCCATGGTGAAGGTGTTCAGCCAAACTTAGGTGCGGGTGAAATAATATGTGAACTATGCGATACTCCCAAGAAGAGATTTATGCTTATCTGGGAATCCATCTACGGAGTAATCAATCTGTATACCTGGGTCTGGAAGTACGAATATAAGGTTGAAAAAAAATGAAAATAAAAAGTTGATATTAGGGATTAAATGTGTTAGTCTCTGACCTGGTTGGTTAATAACTTTGGAGACTTCGATGAGTAAACCTTACATCCTCTGTGCTGCCATCCACTACGAAGATCTCAAGCACTATGATCATCAGCCGGAGAACATTGAAACAGGATATGTTTTATGCGGACGGATTCATACCAATGTTATTGCCAGTGCAGCGATAGCAATAAAATCTGGACAGATAAAGGCAAAAGATGTCGATGTTCAGATACTGTGTGGTGAGGATTTATACTAAGGGAGATCGAGATGGGTTGGAAAACAGTAAGAGATCATTACAAGATTGGACATATAGTTCAGATCAGAGAAAAAATAATATTCATAGGAAGTCCGTATATTCCTAATCTCATAAAAATTTCTTTAGATGGTAAGATAATTCAAAGATATAAAGATGATAGAACCAATAAAGATTTACGATCTCTTCAAGAGAAATTAGATGTTGATGAAAAGAGCGGACTGCTGAAAAAGCTGATAGATAAAGAAGACATCTTTATAGACTTGAAACCAATCTATACAGATCAAAACGGAAGAGTGATAAAAAAATGGTGTGAGGAATATAACTATCCTAATATCTGTAGTGATGGAAGTTTGATCTACAGCAACACTTTTTATAAAGATAGGTCAGAAGCTGTGGAAGAATGCCGGAGAAGTTCTGTTGCTATGTTTAAAGCCTTTTCTTATTCTGCAAATAATATCTACAGAATTAAGGAAGTATTTAATTCTATGAAGAAAGTAATAACTAATTTTTTCAAGTATTTTTACTACATGGTGATTTCATATCTACCGCAAACAAGATAATGGATAAATATAACAACATTGAGAGTGAAGGATGAAAGAGTTTCTAAAAAGTGGAGCGGCTATCGCAACAGCGTTAGTAGTAGGATTTATGGTTGCACTTATACTTGTAGCAAGCAGTTTTAGTGATAAATTAGATGCCGAAAGATTCGTCGGGTACAGATGTGCTGTAGCTTACAACCCAGCTGATTATGCTAATAAAAAAGCAGTTCTTGTTACCGATGATGAGAAGGTTTGTATCAAACTTCATTGTAAGGTATTTCCTGATAGTGATGTGTGTAAAAGGAAGTGGAAAAAATAATGGGAGTTAACGTAAGTAATTATGTAGAGAATTTTTTCGGTAGACCCTGCATATATAAAAGGATTAACCGATGGAAGTTCTGGGTAAAAGAATATTTCATTATATATGTGGAGGATTAGGATGGAAAAAACAATATTAGAAACACTCAATAGAATTGAACAAACTGGAGCGTGTAACTATGCTAAGGTAGCTTTTAGAACACTGGGATGCTCGCATATACTTGCCATAGAACTTTCAGCCAACAGATGTATTGATGGCGAAACCCACGAACAATCAATATCAATCCAAAAAGAAAGTATGATTGATAACTATGTAAAGGAAAAAATTATAAAAGCTGGTGATAAATTGTGTGAAAGGATAAATCAATGCACATTGAAAACAACGGAGAGTAACAATGGTTAAAGAATTATTGACGGTAACGGTTCGTGATGAAAAGTGGTTTGAGGAAAACGCTCCTGAAGATAGTATGCAATCTTCTGCGTTTCCTTATGGAAAAAAAATTGAGGTGGAGGAGATTCAGGATACTCAGGATACTCAGGATACTCTACACTATGATTATAAATGCAAAGATGGCTGGAACTACAAAAAAAAGTGGTTGATCTTGGAGGGCAGTGAAGAAGATTTATTTGGAGAGACCTCTGAATCTCTACCCGCAGAGACTGAAAAAGAAACAGAGTTGCACCACATAGAAACCAAGAGTGGTGAGACCTGTAAAGAGGAGGATGTTCCAAAAGGAAAAGATTCTTTAAAACAGTTTTGGACTTATGTTCTCAACAATGAAAACCCAAACATGGTGTGTACCGGCAAGCAACATGAGGATTATTGCATGCAGCAATGTCCATATAGAAAAGGATTGCTTTGCTGTATACAGCTTACACATAATGAACTAAAACAAGACGACCACCAAGCAATGAAAGATCAGGCAAGAGTACAGCTTGGTCTACTCGCAGCACCGCAAAATAGAGAGTCTGAACCTGTTTCTAAAACCGATTACTACACCAAGAAAGACGACAAGGGTAAAGAGGAGCTTTTGATTCCAGAGTGCTGTGTCAAGGAGATATTTAATCCAACTACAGAGTATATCTATGCAAGGATGTTAAGAAATCGTCCCAACATGTCCATTATGACCATGTTGATATATATTCAAAATGTACTGCTCTTCGGACTCAAAAAGTATGGTAAGAATACATGGCAGAAAGTTCCAGAAGCTAAAGCAAGATATCTGTCCGCCTGGTACCGACATCTCTCTGTTCCTAATATTACTGACCTAGATCCAGATAGCGGTCTTCCTCACGAATCCCACGCACTCTGCAACATCATGTTTCTTCTCTACTTCGAGATTCAGGAGAGCAACCACAGTAAACATCCTATAAAATCTGTGGACGACTTTATTATGGATACGGTAGATAAGGTGGCTATTGGATATATGCACGGAGTATTTTCACAAAACACAGTGGACAAAGTACGTGTAGATCTTGGCGGATATAAATCAGAACAACTCGAGCAATCTAACAGGGATTTTGAATTAATGCTTGAGAGAGATATACTTGGGAGAGATAGACTTGGGAGAGATAAAGATGGAAATTAAATGTAAAAGATTTCTGGATAATGGCAAGGCAACATTTTCAATACTCAGCTGGATAAATGATGAGTTTGAATCATTCGTTCTGGAAGACACATTCCGAACTGATAAAGTTAAAGGTAAGACCAGAATACCGGCAGGTCTCTACCAGTTGAAGTTTCGAGAAGTAGTTACAGATATGACTCGTAGATACAGATTAAGGTACTCATGGTTTAAGTGGCACATAGAACTTCAAAGCGTTCCTGACTATAAAGCAGTTTATATGCACATAGGAAACTATGCTAAGGATACTGAGGGTTGCCTTCTTCTGGGATTTGGGTGTCTACCAAAAGAGAATATGATCGCAGATAGCACCGCAGCTTTTAAATCATTTTACGAAAAGGTATCTACTATTTTAAAGTCCGGTGAAGAGATCTGGATCAGAATAGAAGACGAACAGACTTAAACAGTAGTGAAAAATATGGCAAAACGCCACGGTTCTTTTTAGCTCAGTACACTTTCAAGGGGCGGTGGTTTAAGGCTGCCCTTTTTTAACAGAGGAGAGAAGATTGAAGAATAATAAAATACTACTACTACTGATTGCTTTTATCATTCTGTTTCTATCAATTCCGGTAAAAGCAGATTACACTCCAGAGTCAGATTACTACATAATGGTAGTGAATGATTATTTCAAGAAGACCGAGTATAAAGATGTTGCTGATATAATCACCGCAATGGCTACTCACGAATCAGGATGGATGAACAGTGGCTCTCACCTATGCAGAAACAATTTCTTCTCTCTGAAGGGAGATTCAGGACACGACTGTAATGGCAATGTTTGCAAGAAGCCGATCTGCAAGATGAGAAGATTCAAAAGTATCACCGACGGACTGGATGAGCAGTTGAAGTATTTTCAAGATTATAAATTTCCACCTGACCGGAAAGGATTTCTAAAAGCTCTGACATGTGTTCCGAAGTACACAGATAGATGTGTAAGCTATGCTGAAGATAAGGAACATCTGAAACATATCTCTGACATGATCTACTCTCTCAAGAAACGAGATCTCTTCTAGTTGAAAAAAAATTATAAAATAACTTGATTTCTGTTAAAATAATTTGTAGACTGTATCTGGTTGATTAATATTTAGAGGTAAAGAAATGATTCTTACGCACGCAGACTTAAACAATATAATTGCTCCGTATTTAAAAGCACATGAGTATTTAGTGTTACCAAACGACAAAGGAGAAATTGGCATATACTGCACTGTTGATGTCCCTGAAGGACTGATTTCTGTTATAGATAAGCACATATCACAGACCATTAGCATTAAATTTTATAATCAAAAAGATCTTATCAAGGAAGTTGAAGATTCGGAAAAGAAAATTCCTTGTTAAAAAAAGAACTAAAAACAATACAGTCTAAGGGAGAAAAAGATGAAGTTAATTAAAACTGCTCGGTATGTAGTGTGGTTTCTTTTTGTTATTTACATAGCATCTAACTGGTACTTTGGGTGGAATAAACACCCACAATCCAACCTTGAAGAGAAATACGACACAGTGATGGCTATCTTGTTCTGGATAGCGGTGTTTTTATATCTAAGTCCTCTTCACCGTCTTTACATAAAAGCTGTGTACAGGATGGAAAACCCGAAGCGTAAGCATTATCTAGTTTCATTAACCTACAAGGATAAGCACCAAACTTTTGAATTTGTTCGTAAGCTTGAATTTGCGTCGCAAACGATTGGTGAAAATTTCCTCAGAAAAACAAGAGTTACCGCAGGGAAGTACATGATAGATCGAATCAGATCCCAAAAAAAGAAGCTGTATAACGGCACTATTATAATTAACTCAATAGAATATCTTGGAGAAGAGTAATGAACTGGATTAAACAACTTAAAGACGGACAATCGATCACACCATCATTAGACTTCTACGCTTATGTAGAAAACGGTGAGGTAAAGTCAACTCAGGCAGGAAAGGAATACCTCGATGCTAATATCTCAGACGGAAGTAGCAGCATCAACTGCAAGGTATGGGCAGTAAATCAAAATATGAAAGATGCTCTTAAATCCGGCAACTGTATTAGTGTAGAGGCGGGAGCGGTTGGAATCTACAACGATAAACCTCAGCTGAAGCTAACCAGAGTTCTACTGGTAGAGATTTCAGAGGGTGTAAAAAAAGGATTACTCCCTCAGTCAAATCAAGATATAGGTTCGCTGCTTACCTCTTTCCACGCTTTTATAAAAGAGCCTTGGCAGAATCAGATCATGGCTAAATTCCAGGATAAGTTTGAAACTGTGTGGGAAAAATTTATCACTTACCCTGCTGCCAAATCAGTTCACCATGCTTACATCAGAGGACTGATAGAACACAGTGTATCTGTTGCCACAATAGCAACCTCTATGGCAAAGGCTTTGAAAAAAGGTGGGTACGAAGTTAATATTCCTGTCGTAAGTTTTGGTGCATTGATACACGATATTGGCAAGATACAGGAGTTTGAGATTAATCCAGCTGGTTTGTGTGATGACTACACTCCTGCCGGAAACCTGATCGGACATCTATCTCTGGGAGTACCCATGTTTGCATCAATATCCACAGGCTCAGATATTTCCAACAACGATAAGCTTAACATCATGCACATTATAGCCTCTCATCATGATAAGGCTGAGTGGGGAGCAGTTAAACCTCCGTCCACTATTGAAGCAATGATAGTTGCCAAGGCGGATATGATAGACTGTGAAGCAAATATGATTCGTAGAGAATTTAAAGATAATGAGGACACGAAGGTTCGGACTTATCACATGGGAACAGTATACAAATTATAAAATAATTTGCAATCTTGAAAAAAAATTGTTAAGATGTGTGTGGTTCTTTGCAGTAAAACAATACCTTTGGGGTGGCGACGAATTATAGCTAACTATTCGCTGCCCCGATTTTAAGTTTTAGCAGGAGGGTCGAGGTGACTAAATTAGAAAAGTTGTTTATAGATTGGGCAAAAGCAGAATCAAAAATGAATTCAGCACAAGAAGGAATTAAAGCAGAGATTGAAAGTTTAATTGATGCTGAAGTGCATGTTGATTGTTTAGCACAAGATGGACTTGGTATTTGTATTGGTGATTCAATCCATCATGTTTCATTGGCAACTTTAATAAAAAAAATGAAAGAAAATGGAAGTATTACAAAAGAAGATGTAAATAATGACGAAGGGTTTTAATCGATCAAAAACGGAAGTGAGTAGGATGGGTGACAATAAAGAGTATTCAACATTGCTGTCGTATAGATTAATGGCTAGAATATTATTTGTAACTCAAAACAAATTGGAAGTAGATAAGGAGCGAAAAATATTTATGTCTATGTGTAGGAAGTGGGTTACTATTATAATAGCTGATGATAAACAAGCAGAATACCAGAAATTACTTGACAGTTTGGAGAACGATTAATGAAAGGAATGCAACCATATTTTGAGACTGACAACGGAAAATTATATTATGGTGAAGCTCTTGAAACTTTAAGAAAGCTCCCAGATAATTTAGCTAATACTTGTGTTACCTCTCCGCCTTATTTTGGACTCCGTGATTATGGAACTGCTGAATGGATAGGTGGTGATGATAATTGTGATCACAATCCACAAGTGGCAGATGGTGGTCAAAGAAGTGATAGGACAGTTCCTCTCGGCCGAGGTGGAATGTATAAGGATGTTTGTTTAAAATGCGGAGCCACTAGAGAAGACAATCAAGTTGGACTTGAAGATACTCCAGAATTATATGTTGAAAGATTAGTTGATATATTCAGAGAAGTTAAAAGAGTTTTGAAAGACGATGGTACTCTTTGGCTTAATTTGGGTGATAGCTACGCCAACACGGGAGGCAAATCACAACCACAACCAGACTCATCTGGTGGTGTCGGTAATAAAAAACTAGGAACCAGAGGAAAACAGGGAAGTTCAGCATCTTATGGCGGTGTCGAAAGGACAAATACAGTGGGCAACGGACTCAAACCTAAAGACCTTATTGGTATCCCTTGGATGGTTGCCTTTGCTCTTCGTGCTGATGGATGGTATTTAAGGCAGGATATTATTTGGCACAAACCAAACCCAATGCCGGAAAGTGTAACAGACAGATGCACCAAAGCACATGAATATATATTTTTGTTATCAAAAAATAAAAAGTATTATTATGACAATGAATCAATAAAAGAAGATGCAAAACCAGACGGAAAAAAAGATACTCGTATGAAAGATTCTAAAAAATACAGCGATGATAATTATATGCCAAACAATTCCGGACCCACAATGGCTTCAAGTGGACATGAAAGATGGCAGTATGATGAAAACGGAGTTGCGAAGAAAAACAAAAGATCTGTTTGGACTGTTGCAACAAAGCCCTTTACCGGATCTCATTTTGCAACATTCCCCAAGGCTTTAATAGAGCCATGTGTTCTTGCTGGCTGTCCTAAAGGTGGAGTTGTTTTGGATATATTTAGTGGAGCAAGCACTACCTGGCTGGTAGCCGAAGACCATTTTAGAAAATTTGTAGGTATTGAGCTTGGTGATCACAATTGCGAGATCAGCAAGAATAGAATAGAGGAGCATTTATTTCAGACTAAGTTTAATTTTGGAGAACGATAAATGAGAGTAATGTCCCTCTCAGACGGCATGGGTGGAATATGGATTGCTCTGAAGACTTTAAATATTTGGAGAAAAAGATGACAGCAAAAAATGAATTTGAACTAGGAGCATTACGCAAGAAGATTGAAGCGATCAAAGCTAAACTTCTACCCGAAGAATATCAAGATTTAGTATCTGAAATTAGAATATGGGAAGAGTTTTTATCCAGATCTGAAACAAGCATAGAGTCTCTGTCTTTGGTAAACGGTGTACTTAAAACTTTGATATCTGAAACTAAAGCATGGGAAAAATTTCTAACCAGATCAGAGTCGAATGTTGATGCTTTATCCGCTGCCACCGATGCTATAAAAAATAGTTTAGAAAAACTTGAGAAATAACTTGACAAAAAAATTTCAATAAAGTATTCTGATAGAGTAAATGGTTCTTTGAATGTAACGAACAAAGGGGAGGTTGACACCACAAGTTAGCTCTCAGATACCGTCATTAAAGGGTGTGGTGATTATGTTTAACTACTTTACTGCACCCTTAATTTGTAGATGAGTTTCTATTGTAATGGTTGCTGGGTACCGTACCGAAAACTCAGCAAGTTCTTTGA
>Ga0307928_10002120_pt1 | contig 15199 bp, 23 predicted proteins | sample AceLakmetagen232_FD_201815 | JGI IMG/M metagenome (GOLD analysis project Ga0307928, IMG submission 201815) | Saline water microbial communities from Ace Lake, Antarctica - #232 | ecosystem: Environmental > Aquatic > Non-marine Saline and Alkaline > Saline | place: Antarctica: Ace Lake... | reverse complement strand
ATGACCACTAAAACCACAAGGGAGAGCGTACTAAAAGAAATAACCGACCAACTTGAGCCTTTATGTCTAGACTACATGGCTGACTGTAACCACAACCTAGAAAACAACAAACCCAGCCCCCCAATATGGGAGTATTTAAAAATGAGGTTAAAGGAGTTAAAGAAATGAAAACTATAAAAACTCAACAAAGATACAGATGTGACTTTTGCAAGAAAACTGGTACTAAATATTATATGGCTATTCACGAAAAGAGGTGCTTTAGAAATCCGAACCGTTATTGTGATTATTGTGATAATAAGGGTTTTACAGAAGAAAGTCACGAAGGAATTGGAATTGAAAAAATAGACTGTCCTTACTGTTCTAAGTTTGATAAAAATATGTTAAAAGAAATTGAGGAAAGGGAGAAACTTGACCACTAAAACCACAAGGGAGAGTGTCTGGAAAAAAATTGAGGGATACCAAGACAAGTATTCAGTGTCTAATTTGGGTTACGTTAGGAACGATAAGACAGGTAAGATATTAAAACCCGGCAGAGATATCTCTAGGTATCTGCAGGTATCTCTTCGGGACAGCATAAAAAAGAAAGCTCATACTTTTAAAATCCACAGACTTGTTGCTATCAATTTCCTCCAAAAGGACAAAGAAAGACTCCAAGTTAATCATCTGGATGGGAATAAAGAAAACAATCAGGCGACGAATCTTGAGTGGTGTACCTGTGGAGAAAACGCCAGACACGCAGAAAGGTTAGGTCTTCGTGGAGATGGAGGGGCAATAAGAGTCGGGCAGTTTACACTAAAAGGAAAACTTATAGAAACCTTTCTCTCTATCTCAATAGCGGCGAAGGAAACTGGAGTGCCAAGAAGCTCTATTTGTCATTGTTTAAGTGGTCGTTACAAGATGACAGGTGGATATGGGTGGAGGAGAGTGGAAGGCTCAAGGCGAACAAAACCAAAAGAGAGGCCAATGGGGGCTAGTCAATGGAAGAAGCATGGAAATAAATATGGCTATTGGAAGTATTTTGTAGAGAAGGAGAGGTTAGCTAGTATCCCACCACCAGCAAAGAGTCTAGCTAGTGTTAAAACACCAAACCAGCACGAACAAAGGGAACAGGCACTAAGAAAATCAATTGAGAGTATCTTGTTTGCAAATGGGGTTAAGTGTGATGAAGAGCAGTTTTTAATTGAGGATATTGAACACCTACTAGATAAAGAGAGGGAGGAATCATTTATTAAAGGAATTATGGCTGAAGATGATGTTAGAGATAAAATCAGGCTTGAAATGTTTATTAAGGAGAAAACCAAATGAAGACACTAGAAGATAGGCGAAAGGAGTTTATAAAAGTTCTAAAATTAAACGGGATAGAACCAAAGATAGACCCTGAAAGTGGTGAATTTGACGATCATCTATCTATGACTTTGTGGCGACTTTTTGAACGCCGACTCAAGCAGGAACGAAAGACGGCGATAGAGGAAGTGGAAGAACTAATAGGTGAGAACGAAGGGGGAGAGAATGACTGGTCTATGGCGAGAGACCAAATGAGGGATGAGTTTCATCAAAAGTTATCTCCCCTCAAGAACAGTAAGGAGAAGAGATGAAACAAAAATACATTAAAAAAGCGAATATGTGGCTGGTCTCAATCCCTACAATGAAAGGTAAAAATAAAGCCCAAGACTTCCATTGGTTTTCGTCTGAGGAATTGGCATTAAAATTTATTGAGAATAATGACAGATAAAGATTGGATCAAAAAGATTAAAGAAGCTAAACAAAACTACGCCAAATGCAAAAAGCCCTGTAAAGGTTGTGATTACAACGAGGGGTGGAATGGTTGTATTGATTATCTATTAGGAAAGAACAGTAAGGAGAAAAAGAGTAAAATAAAGTAATTATCAATTAAACAAAAACATGCCAGCAGGAAAAAGAAGAACGGCCTCGCAAAGAGTGGCCAGACACAAAAAAATTTACGGTGCTAAATCTAAGCCCCCAGCCAAAAGAAAGGGTAGAAATAGAAGATAACCGTGACCAAACAAGAAGCCATAGAGCTGATGGCTAATTTAGTCAAGGAACTAAACGAAGACCTGAAAAGGGACATGGACAAACGAACAGAGAAATACTTAAAAGAATTTGCCAAACTAGCAGAGACAATTAAGTCCGAAAAGGATTGATGGAGAAGTAGAGAAGAGAGGTAAGGGCGATGGCGACCAAAATGCCGGCACCAAGGATAAGGATTAACTTGCGACGGTTCCGCCAAGGTTTTCTTCTTTTGTCTATTTTCATGTTTATTAAATTTTTAATCACTGGCTGGAAGAAGGGCTCTAGTCGCCTGTGGAGTGTATGCCACACATAATCTTCTTCCTCCAGTCAATAATTAAAGGTGGAGATAAAAGGCGGGCAAGGTTTGACTTGCAGTTTATACTCCTATTCCCATATCTGGGAACGTATTCGGTACATTTGTGTATTCATTGCACCATCATCAGCAACCTACACACAGTTCACGGCTCACAGTCCGCACCGCCTTTATTCTCCTTGTATTAGGGGCTTGTAACCCGATCAGGCAAAGGTCATGACTCCTTCGCTTTCAACTAGTATACTGATCGGTTTAAAAACCCCCAATATTTTAAATGTGCTAATTCCCAAAGAAGGAGGGGGTCGTTGTTTTACACGCAAACTCCCTCCCCTCCACTGAGAACTAGGGAGATTGCTCTACTTTGGGGACATACACCTCGAACCTTTTCCAAAAGTGGCCTCCTGCCTTGAGAGTTCCTAATCCTGACCGGGCCTGACACTTGGGGCATTTAACATTGATATAGATGTTTCCATCTTTATCTTTGTTGGCGGTGAAATAAAGACCCTCCATGTTTTGACAATTGTCGCAGGCATCTGGGGGGCTACTTATTGTGATAGCCTCATACATAGCCTCTTTGACATCTTGCTCTTCTGTCTCGACTTGGTAAGTGTTTTTTCCCATCTTGAAAGTTGCTTTTATTATCATTGTTTTTTATAAATAATAACCTAATTTGGTAAGCGATTCCCGATTGACCGACTCGTAGAGGACCTTGCAGGCCAGAAAGGTCTTAAATTCGTCCCCTCCCTTCTCAAACTTATACGTCCCATCTTCACCCAATAGCAGGACTGCTGTCCCACCAACCTTAGTCCCCTCTTCTAATAGAGCTTCTCTGTAGGCGCTGGTTTGGATGTGGGCTTCACGGTAGATATCCTTGCCTGTTTTAAGGTCGACGATAGTTGGTAATGTTTCTCCATTGAGAACAGCCAACATGTCGAGAGTCCCGGCGTATTGATGTTTTCGGGAGAGGACCGTCTTTTCTCGGTCGATTATTTTGATGTCATTATTTTTCGCCCATGCTTTGAAGGCTTGAGCATATCCTTTGTATTCTTCCACGACTTTCTCATCGATGTCGAATACTCCGGCCTTGTAGGCTTCAACGATAGAGTGAACGGTTGTCCCCCTGTCTTTGGCTTTTTTGTTGGTTTTGTAGGGAGCGGCGAGGGCTTCTTGCTGAGAAAGACTTGGGTCTTTTACCATAGCTAGATAGACCTCTTTTCCAAACCACCAACGGAGGGCAGGTTTGTCTATAACGCTCAAAACACGAGTAACTGAGATGTAAGGTTTTTGCTCGTGCCAGTAACAACCGCCACGTCTTTGTTTTGTTTTATTCATAATTGTCCTCTGAGAATGATCTAAGAAATAACTCTTCCTGTAGGGCTATCCACTCGGAGGAAGGGGGAATCATTTGTAAAAATTTATAATTTTTCCATTACGGTTGCAAAGACATTTGGATTCAGAAAAATACTTCACAAACGCCCCGCCATTGTCCGAACAAATCCGGACACACTCTCTTTCGTTTATTTTTCGTCTATTTTTCGACCAAACAAGAAGATCAAAAAAAATGCCTGTAATGACCATTATTAAGAAGGCTGAGACAATTGAAACCCAAATTGACTCCCCTCTTTCTTTTGTCATTTCTTTTTCTCAACTTTTATAGGGTTTTCTTTCTCGTGGGCCATGGCTACTGCTTCGGCAAACTGCACCACTGAGGAACTAACGTTTCCAGTCAGAACAGCTATGGCCATGCGGTAGTACATTTCCTTTACTCTTTTTACCTGCTCTCTTTCGTTTAATTCCGCCTTTAGTTTGGCGTTTTTAATGTCTTGTTGGTTTATTGGCATTCGTCACATAAATAGTAAACGTCGTATTCGTCGCTAAATCTGTCGCACTTATCTTCCCCAACTATTTTCCCGCAATTGTCGCATTCGTGGGTTTTGTCGTCCATAGCTTTATCCTACATTAAGGTGGACACCTTGTCAATCCCTTGTTTTGTCCAGCTCTTTAAGAGCCAAGCGGAAAATCCTTGATTTAGGCAAGTTCATTTCTCCGGCTATTTTAACTAAAACGGCGTGTTCCTCTTCGGGGAGGATCACTACTTCTCTGTGTAGTTTTTTCATAATTCTATATTATCACCTGTCAAACACCGTGTCAAAAAAATACCCCCTCCGTCAACGGGAGGGGGCCCAAAATGATGGGTCTATTGACCCGCCAAAGTATAACAAATGTAGTAAACTAGGGAATGCTAAAGAATCGGATTCAAAATGGAATTGATTACTTTTGGGACATTAAACCATCCGAGTGGAAACCGATCAACACCGTCCACCTAAAAAAGTTTCTGCTCTTGGTTAAAGAGCTAATGTCAGGGGAACAACAGGAACTTTTGGTCAAAGACATGACTAGCGAAGAGGTCGAGGACACTTTTAAGTAAATGCTATAATCTTGCCATGAGACTTATCAACGAGAGAGGGAGAATCGTCGAAGTAAAAGAAGGGGATGTTAAAAAATTAATGGCGACAGGTAAATGGCTCAATGCTCCAGAAGGACAAGGGGGAGATTACAGCCCAGTATTCGATAGGACCAGGAACTCACAAGTAAACGAAACTGTTAATCTAGAAGAACACAACAGAGTAGAGAGACAATATCTTGAGGTTGTCAGAATATGAAAACGCCAAAAAGAGAGACTGTCAATGTTAAATACGTCGGACCATTAGCCGACTTTTCAGGGTACGGAGAATCCAATAGAAACCACGTCAGGGCGCTGATGGCCGCCGGAGTTGAAGTTACTACAAACGTTTTTTCCTACAGCAACAACAAAGAAAACATGTTTGGAGAGTCCTACGACGCCGTTAAGGGACTGGAAGGCAGAAACATCGCCTACGACATAAAAGTTATCCACGTCCCCTGCGACGGTTATCTTAAACACCTCGAGCCCGGCAAATACAATATCGGTCATTTGTTTTGGGAAACAGACAAGATGGACCCTGTTTGGGTGTGGAACTGCAACCTAATGGACGAGATTTGGACGGGATCAGAGCACAACAAGGCCGCTTTTATAAAGTCGGGAGTTAAATCACCAATCTACATTTTTCCCCAACCAGTAGATGTCGCCTTCTCAGAAAAGAAGAGATCCCCGTGGGAGATAAAGGGTCTTAAGGAAGACGCTTTTATTTTCTTCTCCGTTTTTCAATGGATAGAAAGAAAAAACCCCATCGCTTTAATCAAAGCCTTTTCTCAGGAATTCAAACAAACACAGAACACTGCTCTCGTCTTGAAAACATATAAGGAAAAATTCACCAAAAGAGAAAGGGATGAGATCGCCGCCGAAATAGCCAGCGTTAAAAGTCCTAACTCCGCCCCGATCTATCTTAACGTCGAGCTAATGGACAAGGAAGATGTCTGGCGATTCTACGAGATGGGGGATTGTTTTGTCCTTCCACACAGAGGGGAAGGCTGGGGAATTCCCACCGTCGAAGCGGCCCTTTTTGGCAAACCAGTTATCGCAACTAATTGTGGGGGTGTTTATGACTGGCTTACTAAAGAGTGTTACTATCCACTCGCTCATAAACTAACAAAAGTTAAAGGTATGGAATGGGCCCCTTGGTACAGAGAAAACCAAAGGTGGGCAGATGTAACGGTGACTGAGTTGAGAAAAAATATGCTAGAAGTGTTCTGCGATCAGGAAGAGGCTAAGAAGAGAGGAGAGATGGGGAAAACATTTGTTAGAGAGAACTTTTCTTTTGACGGAGTGGGTTGGATGTTAAAGAACCGCCTTATCGAAATCCAAACAATGATCGACCGAGCCAAGGAGAAAAAAACAGGAGCGTGGCTGTGAAGAAATGCAAATGTGGATGTGGAGGGATGACGTCGGGAAAAATTAACCCCTCTACAGGCAAAGTGGCAGAATTTCTACACGGGCATAACGGAAGAACACTTTGCTTTGATTGCCACAAGAAAACAAAAACCTATTCCAAAAGCTTTTTTAAATTATATGGTTATAAGCAGTCTGCTAAGACTGCGACTATAGGAGGTGATTCGAGGGTATGAAAATACTCTATTTTTAGTGCTCATAGCATATTAGAATTTGACGAGTTAAAGCTTTTTGGAGAACTAGAGTATGACTATCTCTCTCTCGGAGCATACTACTGCCCAAACAACGACGCCTCAACAGATACGAAACGCCCACAACTTCCATCAAATCACAACCTTTACGAAGAACTTAAAGGCACTTGGGACAGAAACAACCTGACAAAGGAACAGATAAGTAATTTTGACGTGGTAATTTGTATGCACCACCCAGAAGAGGCATCAACCCAACCATGGATAAAAAATAACTGGGCAAGATTCAAGGAAGCAGGTGTCCCTGTTATCTACCGGTCTATTGGTCAGTCCAGTAGAATAGTCGAAAAGGCACTGACTCCTCTTAGAAAAGATGGTTTGAAAATAGTCCGCTACTCCCCAAAGGAAAAGAATATCCCAAATTACTGCGGGTCTGACGCTCTCATCCGTTTTTACAAAGACCCAGAAGAATGGAGCGGGTGGACGGGTCAAATTTCCAAGGTCATAACCGTAGCTCAATCAATGAAAATAAGGGGGTCTTCTTGTAATTACATAGCTTTTAGAAACATAACCAGCCCGTTTGAAAGAATGTTGTACGGACCTGGGAATGGAGACTCTGGTATCCACGGGGGGGAACTTTCCTTCTCAGACCTTAAGAAAGCTTACCGAGAAAACAGAGCCTACTTCTACACCGGAACCCAACCTGCCTCATACACGCTGAACCTTATGGAGGCGATGATGACTGGTATACCCGTCGTGGCTCTAGGCTCAAAGTTCTGCAACAGAGATTATCCCGAGCAGGCCACCTACGAGGTCCACGAGATAATCAAAAATGGACAAAACGGATATTGCTCAAACAACACAGAGGAGCTGAGAAGATATGTCAGAGACCTTTTGGGTGACTACGAACTAGCCAAAAGAATCGGAGCCGAAGGTAGGAAAACGGCCATAGAACTTTTCGGGAAAGAGGCCATTAAGCAAAAGTGGCATAATTTTTTATCAAATCTTTAACATGCCTATAGGAGTTTACCAGAGAACAGAGAAACATTTGCAACAATTAGTTTATGCACGATCTTTCGGGGGAATGAAGGGAAAATCTCATTCTGCCGAAACTAGAAAGAAAATGTCTGTTTCTGTTAAAAAGGCTTATCTAAATCACGAATTAAGGGAAAAAATGAGTATTGCCAATAAAGGTAAACACAATAACCCTTCTGGTGAGTTTAGAAAGGGGCATGTCGGTTACAAATTCTGGCTTGGAAAAAAAATGTCACAAGAATTTTGTCTAAAATTAAGTAAAGCAAAAAAAGGAAAAAAGCTCTCTCCTGAAACAAAAGCAAAGATGAGTTTGTCTCGTAAAGGGAAAAAAAGGCCGCCTTTTTCCGAAGAGTGGAAAGAGAAGATTAGCAAAGCAAAAAAAGGAACAAAGATGTCTCTGGAAACAAGAAAAAAACTTTCTAAGGCAAATAGTGGCTCCAAAAGTTATCTGTGGAAAGGGGGAATAACGCCAGCTACAGAGAAAATAAGAAAGTCTATTTCTATGAAAGAATGGAGACACGACATTTTTAGAAGAGATGATTATACTTGCCAAAAATGTGGACAAAAAGGTGGAGAGTTACATGCTGACCATATAATACCTTTTAGTTTTATTTTGAGTCAACTTCCTATAAAAAACTTGTACAATAAGGCAATGAATTATCCTCCTCTATGGAATATCAAAAATGGAAGAACGGTTTGTTTAGATTGCCACAAAACAACAGACACCTACCTAGTTGGAGCACGATATATATCAAAGTCAACAAAACAACAATGGAAAGAATTTTTAGAAAATTTAGTTAAACCACCAGAGGTAGTTCAACCAGAGGCGGTTCAACAGGAGGTTATTGTATGAGAAAAAGAGAGTTTATCGCCCCAAATGGGATGAGGGCAGAATTTTTATTCAGAGATGGGACGAATGATGAAAGCACCATAATCGCCCTGTTTGAGGAAGATTACTATAACTTGATTGGAGAGAAATTAAAGACAAACACCCCCGTCCTAGACTTAGGAGCTCATGTTGGGGCTTTTTCCGTCTTAGCTGGAATGATGGGAATGTGGGTAATTTCTGTAGAGGCCCTTCCCGAGAACTGTGGACTTTTAATTAGCAACCTGAGAGAAAGCGGGCTTAAACCAAAACTGTACAGGAGACTAATTTGGAGCAAGACAGGAGAGAAAAAGGAAATCTATTACGGTGATGATACCGAGATGGGTAAAGTTCACAACTTTGTCGGTTCAATGGCTATCGGGGGGAAACCTAAAAAAGACACCAGAAAAAGTGTCTCGATTGAAACCCTCTCACTTGACGATCTTTTTGAACAAGAGGATATAAAAAACTGCTTTGTCAAAATAGACATTGAAGGGGCAGAAGGGAAGGTCCTCCTAGGTGCAAGCAAAAAGACCCTAAGTAAAATCTCAACCATCAGGGGGGAGTACCACAACGGGGATTATCACGACTTACTTAAAAAGATGAAAGACTTTAAGGACTGCACCCCACCTGAAATGAACCCAGAGAAAGCCTCACAGACCGAGTTTTTATGGAGGAGAAAGTAGTGCCCTTAAGCGAATTGTCCAAGCTTATTTCTATTTCTTCTATGACACTTGTTATGCTCTTTGTTATTTTTAAAGAGAATAAGGTTTTCAATTCTGTTATCACTAGTCTTTCCGTTAAGGTGATGAGTTTTTTCAGAAGGTTTAAGATAACGACCAAGATGTTTTTCCATAACCAGGCGATGTTCCCGAACACGTTTGTCCTTACTTCGATAAGGGTGTTCAGGAGAATAAACCAAGATATAGCCATCTTTATCTGCCCAACGTCCTCCTTTCCAGTTGGAATTATTTTCCCCAGTTGTATCGATAAGACGATGAGCCTTTTTCATCCTAAGAATAGATTCCGCCGACGCTTTTTGTCCTTTTTGCATAACAACATTATAGACCTTGGGTGTCCCCAAATCAATGATAAGGGAGGTTGTCTTGCCTGGAAGTAACTTGTCAGCAAAACCCGTCGTCGACAATTTCCTCTTGTCTCATTTGGATATAAAAACCATAGTTGACGCCGGTCCCGGCGCCGCCACTTACCCCAAGCTAATGACGGGCAACTATATCTGGAAAGCGGTGGAGATATGGGGTCCGTATGTTGAGAGGTTTGAGTTAGAGAAGTATTACTCCGAGATACGCATTGGCGACATCCGCTACATGGAGCTACCCGAAGGGGATTGCTGTATCGCTGGAGATGTTTTGGAACACCTACCGAGAGAGGATTTCATCAAAACTTTTCACAAGATAGACAGGCAATTTAAATATGTTGTCCTTTCCGTTCCGGTGAACCTACTTTCTGACGACAACTTTGAGGGAAACCCCTTTGAGGCACATCTATCCTACTGGGGAGTAGATGAGCTAGAAAGACTATTCGTTGACTACGAGAAAATCCTGCCAATCGACGAGTCTGACCCCTGTGTGTTATTCCTTAAATCACCAGAATGATAACTCCCATGCCGACACGGGTCCGCTTTTCTGACGAAGAGATGTTCAAGGACATTCCCTATATCACCTGTGACAAAGGAGCTGACATAGCCATCAATGATCCCCAAAATAAAACCTACAACATCAGCTACCACTTTCCAGTTGATGATGCTGACGAAGTTTGGGTGGATTCTCTAAAGGAAAAGATTGAGTGTGAGAAGGCAGATGTTCTCCCTCCTATTTTTATTTTGACCGAGGATAAAGAACTTCTACCTTACTGTATGAAAGACAGACTGGTGAGTTTACAGGACGCCATTAACAAGGAGAAAAAATGATTACAGAAAAAGTATCAGAAATACTAGGTCTACCAATCGTCAACGAGTACGCCACTGAAGGTCCATGGAAAATGTTTGATGATGGGTCGGCAGAAATTTCCGTCTTGGAGTTCTTCTATGCCCTCGTCAGACTGGTTAAACCTAAAGAGGTGCTAGAAACAGGCACTTACCTCGGACTGTCTGGTTCCTATCTAGGGATGGGGCTGAAAGAGAACGGCTTTGGTCATCTCGATTCCATTGAGTGGAATGAGGACCGAATGGAAGAAGCAAAGAGCAAGTGGACGAAGTTAGAACTTGACGACTTCATCACTCCCCACCGAATGTCATCGTTAGAATTCGACACAAAAAAACAATATGAGTTAGTACTTTTAGACACAGAGCCCCAAACCCGTTTCCAAGAGCTAAAGAAGTTCTGGAACAACATCGCCCCAGGTGGAATCATCGCCATCCACGATTTGCACTCCGACATGGGGACTACAAGCGGTGTCTGGCATGACATAGACCTCGTAGAACCAATGATTAAGAGTCACGAGCTAACTGTTATCAACTTCTATACCCCAAGGGGCTTTACGCTCTGTAGAAAGGCCAACCCTGGACCAACAAGACCAGACTATATTCATTCAATCTTAAAATGAATGGAGTAGTAGTTTTGTGGCACCAGTATGTCCCTCACGGAGTAAGTGAATTCTATAGGAATCACTTTGACTATTTCTTAAAATGGTTAGAGGATTGGCAAGATGAGTTCGACCACCTTCACCTAGTCGACAGTAATTGGGACTTCACCCAAAAAGATAGGGATAATCTAACTAGAATAATGGGAGATAGATACACCATTCATCCTTTCGGCGACGGCCATCAATGGACACATTTTAAAAGAATCGTTCCCTTGTTAACAGAGGAAAATATTCTCTTATTAGACAACGACTTTTATCCCTACAAGAAGGGATTAATCAAGAAAGCCTTCGACCAGTTAGAGAATGGAAAAAAGGTTGTTTCCATGTTTGACGGCTCTGGGGGGATGGAAGATGTATTGTGGAAAAAGTTTCCCTATCTAAAAGAAAAGGGCTATCGCAGACTTTCCCCTCCATTTATCTTTATTAAAAGAGAACTGCTCGCTGATGCAAACTTTGACCCCATATACTATGATGAAGGAACCTATATCCCAGAGTTGGACTACACCACCAAAAAAGGAGCGTGGCTGGATGCTTTCGGACTAGCCATGGTCAAAGTGTTAAACCAAATCAAAGAAGAAGAAATTGAGTTTATTCCTAATGACTTTAGCACCCTATTTCTCTATGACGATGATTCAATCAAAGAAGATATAAGACCCGAACATGGTTGTGGCTACTATCACCTTCGCAATAGTAGTTTGGGTTTTTCCCTAGCCAATGAAAGAATTAAAGGCAGAGAACCAGATTCAAGTTACATGTGGAGATTTAACATCACCCCCAGAATCGAAGCTACTAGACTACTAGCTTGGGCTTGGATATTATGTGGAAATGACCAAGCATTTAGGTTGGCACTTTGGGATGTGGTTAGTGACTATGGCGTATCTGAAGAAAAATGGTTGGAATATATTACTAAGTTTATGGCATTTCACCCATGGGCAAAATAGCAATCGTATGTCCTACAATTAGACCAGAATCTTTTAAAGGATTTGTTAAGGGGTGGTGGGACTTGATAGAACAACACGAGGCATCTTTAATTACTGTTTGGGATGGGGATAAACCTAAAGTAGAAGTCAATGGAGAAGAGAAGGGCGATGTAGATTCCATTATGGGAGATGATAATACCTTAATCTTCAACAGAAACGACGGAGTAAGAAACTTAGGTTTTGCCTATATTGCCAAGGAAATGCCAGAGATTGAAACTATCATAACCTTAGACGACGATACTATGCCTATCGGAGACCCCATCCAAGACCACCTAAATGCTTTGGACCAAAGAGTCTCAACCTCATGGATATCAACGTCCTCGGAATACACGAGGGGGTTCCCTTATGGGACCAGAACAGAATCGGAAGTTGTTTTAAGTCACGGAGTTTGGGAGGGGGTTAAGGACTATGACGCCCCCACTCAACTGGTCAATGGAAACAAAGATGTGACTTTCTACAAAGGACCAATTCCCAAAGGGGTCTATTACCCCATGTGCGGAATGAACCTCGCTTTTAAAAGAAAAATGCTCCCCTATATGTACTTTGCCCCGATGGGATATAAAGTAGGGATAGACAGATTTGCCGATATCTGGTGTGGAATTACCAGCAAGAGAGTGATTGATGACAACGATTGGGCGGTTGTAACGGGATATGCTAAAGTAAGACATGACCGTGCTTCCAACGTCTATAAGAACCTCCAAAAAGAGGCTGAAGGGATTGAGATGAATGAGGGATTTTGGAAAGGAGAGGAAACAGCGAAGTATTTTAAGTTTTATAAAAGTTGCCGAATTGGGTGGGAGAAGTTTATAAGTGATATTATATAAACATGAAAGTAGTTTGTAAATTTTGTGGAAAAGAATTCAAGACATACAAAAGAAAGCAACGGTTCTGTTCGATGAAATGCTTTGGGGATAACAAGTCAACTGTTTTTATGAAAAAGTGTAAATGTGGAAAATGGTTTGAGACAGCTCCCTATAAAATTAAAAGAACTGCTGGAAAATATTGTAGCCAGAAATGCACCTACAAATATAGAATAAGACCAAAGGGACTAAAATATACCAAGCATAAGGAAAATCCAACTTCTTTTAAAAAAGGGTTTACCCCATGGAATGACGGAAAGGGTGTGCCTTTTTATGACAAAAGTATTGGATATTGGAAAATATCAGTTCATGGGAAATCCATAAAATATCATAGGTATGTGATGGAACAATCCCTCAGGCGAAAGTTGGGAGGGAAAGAAGTAGTTCACCACATGGATATGGATATTGGAAATAATGATATTACAAATTTAATGCTATTTGAGAATAATGGAGAACATCTCAGATATCATGGAGAAATTAGGAGAAACTTAAGATGAAGGCTTTAGTCAGTGGAACTGCAGGTTTCATATATTCGCATTTAGCCGACTACTTAATTGAACAGGGAATGGAGGTTGTTGGCATCGACAATCTAATGACGGGGGACATGGAGAATGTTAATCCAAGGGTAAAGTTCTACAAAGCAGACATCCGCAATCTAAAGAAACTCCAAAGAATATTCAAAAAAGAGAAACCCGACTTTGTTTTCCACGGAGCGGCCAATTGCCGAACGATGGTTTCAGTCGACGACCCCCGTTTAAATAACGACATCAATATCACCGGAACTCTGAACATGTTGATTGCCTCCAGAGACCACGCTGTTAGAAAATTCATCTCTGCCTCAAGCTGTATCGTATACGCACCCAATACACCTTACTATGTTTCCAAACTGGCTGGAGAAGAATACTGCAAGGTTTTTAGAAAGATATACGGGCTTCCGACAGTCTCCCTGCGTTACTCGAATGTTTACGGCTCTCTCCGTCAGTCTGAAAAAGGTTCTCACATCAACGCCATAGCTTCTCTAAGAAAGACTAAAAGGGAAACGGGGCGTATTTGGTTAACGGGAGATGGGACGCAGACAAGGGATTGGAGCCATGTTCTAGATATCTGCCGAGCGAATTACTTTGCCTCCCGATCTGGAGCTACTGGAGTCTACGATATTTGTACAGGAGTTCAAACCAGCATGAACAAGATTGCCAAATACTTTGAGTGTCCGATTGATTTTGTCCCGAAAAGACCTGGGGATGTTAAAGACTTATCTAAAACCCAAGACCCTAAACCTGCTCTTAAAGACTTTGGATATAGGTCAAAGATTAAGTTTGGAGCTGACACTATGGGGGTCTATTTATGAGTCGCTGTTGCTTCGTAAGTATGGGAGGTGATCCCTTCCTCGCTTTAATGTCGCTTAGGATGTTCAAAGAAAGGTTTTATGACGAGATAGACAGGTTTTATGCTTGTTACAACGCTATCATTGACCCCAAAATAGTTGACTATCTAGCAAAACAATTTGATGACCCAAAGATTGAGTGGGTTTATGTCGATCACCCCCTTGGCTTCGGACAACCTATCAATAGGTGTCTAGAGAAATGTAATGAAGACTTAATCCTCCTTTTAGAAGATGACGGGCTGGTCTTCGAGAAAGGTCGACTGGATGCACTCTTCAAAAGAATAGAGAGCGGAGAAGTTGACGCTATTGGTTCGCCAAGATTCTCCTGTAGTAATGAGATAGCTGAAGCAACTAAGGTGAAATATAACTTAGACTATAGTGGCACTGGCGACAAAGGACCATCATTTTGGCCAAACTTCTTCTTCGTTAAGAGAGAAGACCTAAATAAAACTGACTTAGATTTCGCTGGAAAGGGTTGGAAGTCTGGAGAACGGATTGAAGAACTAGATATGACCTGCAAAGAAGAACAAGCGGGGGATACTTTCGTCTGGACCTGCATCCAACTAAGGGCAATGGGACTAAGGTTCCTCGATGTCCTCCAAAATCACGCCTCTCCTACAGAGATAGAAGACATACCTCTAAAAAGGTACAATCACGACTATGGATTTCAGGGATGGATTCATGGCGGGTCTCTATCCAGCGGGTGGAATGGTTTCCTCCTTAATCCGCCATCTGCACAGGAGGGTCTTGCTATTCAAGAGTTTGAAACTAGAGCCGCCTTCTGGGATTTAATTAGTGATATTGAGCATGTCCCAGACGTGGAGTTCACTAAACGTTACAAGCAAGGAATTGATGACTTTATTAGAGAAGGGGGATTAGATAGAGGTAGGGTAGAACAAAAGAAAACGTTCTATAAAAATTTGCTAGGATTGTGAAGAAGTACGACGTCCTCCTAACATGGCCCAACAGCGTCGACTACCCACCGTTCCGAAAGTTCCTCAGAGACTACTCTCCCCTCTTTGCCAACAAAATCTTCATTAACTTCAACGACACGCTGATTGAACCAAACTT
>Ga0307928_10002119_pt1 | contig 15203 bp, 20 predicted proteins | sample AceLakmetagen232_FD_201815 | JGI IMG/M metagenome (GOLD analysis project Ga0307928, IMG submission 201815) | Saline water microbial communities from Ace Lake, Antarctica - #232 | ecosystem: Environmental > Aquatic > Non-marine Saline and Alkaline > Saline | place: Antarctica: Ace Lake... | reverse complement strand
GCTAACCCCATGTTCAGTATATAATCATCCCATCCGGCCTCCGGCACTGCCGCGAGTTCCTCCATTTTCGCATGTAGGAAGGTACCCTCCTCAGCGGCCAGATCCATGCAGTCTTTCTTCTTTTCATCCTTTTTGTCAGGTCGTGAAACAAATCTCGGGCACCATTCCAAATGGGGTAGTGCTGAGGGCCTAGGTTTTCCATTACTCATCTATCTCTCCTTTATTGAGTGTGGTATCATAGCATAAGGAGTGTCTATAGGCAACCCGAAATGTGCTAACGCGTCATTATAAACTCCTGGGGGTGCGTACACCCCCTGCGCCAGCATGGCATCCCGCATACCATAGCCCCAGCCCAGCAAAGCTTGTGTGTATCCTACGTGATCTATACTAGAAAACCTTTCCCAGGCGTAGATACGCCCCCCGTTCGTATCGGGATAACCTGTAAAGATCCGTACTTCCGATATTTTCTCGGGTTTAGGTAGTACTAATACCCCGAATAGTCCAGTAATAGCGGTCGCTATAAAATGTTTACGTGATATTTTCATTTGATATTTCCTTTGTATCAGGGTGTCCGCATTTAATACAGTGAAGGTACACCCCTTCAAGTACCTTGACGTCCAGATCCTCTATCATTTTACCCCCACAAAGAGGGCATATATCATTCTCGAGAGAGAGGTCGTCCCCCGATAATTTCTTGGACAGAAGCAGGAACACGTCACAATCGACATAAAATTCTGCCCACAGGTTAATCTCATCGCCGCCCCCCTCTTCCCACGGTGGGGTATCAGGTGTGATGCCCCAGGAAGATAATTTATCTAGTTCTTCTTGAGTTACTATCCCTCTAAGATTGGCCATACTCTTTTACCCTTTCATCTTTCTAGGAATAATAAAACGTCCCTGAATATTTCATCGTCTCGCCGTCCTCATTACACGCTGTGCATAACGGTTTACCGACATTAATTAGTTCGTCCACGCTTACTCGAACCTCAACCCCGCATTCAGGGCAGGTGAATCTTGCCTTTACGTAGCTGTCGCTGACTTCAATCCAGCTTGCCCTCCCTATCCCGGGAGAATCCACCCGGCGGGCCGACGGTGTCTCTGAAGGCATAATAGTTTCTCCTTTACACAGACATTAACTGTCCGGTTTCCATCATATGGGTGAACATAGCCAGATGGTGTCTTAATTGTTGCGGGGGCTTATCCTCCGGTATTACCCACCGACCCGGTCGTGCATTCGGCGAATTACGCATGCCCTCATTATGTTTTGTCACGAACGTTTCCGGGAGATATGGAATAAGTTCCGGAAAAACCGCGAGGATATGCCCCATGGACTTAATGTTGCGCAGGATGTCCAGCGGCCAGTTATAAAGGGTGTTGGCAACCAGGTAGGTTCGTAACCAGCGGGTCACGTCCCCTTCCGGTAGATCCAGACTTCCGGGGATATCGTCAAAATCGACATCTATCGTCGGGGAGGGGGTCCGTCCGTCGCGTTGAATACTCCCGAACATCCCCTCAATTATGGGGGTTCTGAGATATGTATCCATAGTGTTACGGGGCTCCCTCGGACCGCGGGGTACTACGCAGTGTAGGTCCACCTGAATAGAGGTCCCCGGAAGATACGGGATATTGGTACCATGCACGCCGATACCGTATCCCCATGCCCAGCGTGCACGTGCACCCCCACCACTCGAACTTCTCGGGAGTTGCCCGGCTACTATTGTGGGGGCCTTACGGGTATTTCCGAAAAAATCCGCATAAGTAAAGTCGCAAAGAAACGGATGCTTATCCGAATATTTAGACTTTAAAAGATCTATAACCACCTTAGCCCCTGCGGTATCATTCTCCCCCAGGGTTCTCTGGACTGCCTGTATTGCACAGTCTACCCGGGACCCCGCCCCGTTCCCGCCCCGCAAAAATAATAAAAAGGCCCTTTTCAGGTTTGTCCGGGTTGCGGATCGTACTGTCTCATTCATTTTAGTGTTCATATTTTTCTTTCAAGGTTGTACGGGGAACAGGTCCCCGTTATTTAAAGCGTCAATGTTTCTTGTTTTTAAATCCAGATTTACTTTCACTCTCTCCTGTATTGTTCCCGCCGCAATAACGAAGGTCTGGGTTGCGAAGGTTCCCTCCACTCTACGTATCCGTCCTAATGCCTGTCTGATTGCAGCGGCGTCATACGACGGAATAATAAAAGATTCTCTCGGGCGCTGGTGGAGTACATCGTGCAGGTTGAGGGAGACTCCTCCGGCGGACAGGTTAACTACCATCAGGTAATTCTGATTCGCCTGAAACGCGTCTATATTAGCCTGCCTGTTATCTTTCTGGTTTCCATATACCTGTGAGATACCACCCGCGTAAACGGTCCGTATCCCGGCTACAAATCTTTCTCGGGGTTCTGTAAAATTAAAGAACACTACTACGCTGTTGCCATCCGCCACGGAGTTAAGAACTATTTCGCTGAGTGCCCCGGCCATTATGAATTCTATCCGCTCCCGCTCACGACCGCCTTCCGCTATCTGGGCGAGGGCCCTGGTCTTCATACGCAGGGACATTTCTTTGTACGCGGCTTCGATCTCCTGGCGATCCCGCTTCCGTAGGTCTATCAGTTTTGTACGTACTATTTGGCCCGGGAATCCCGGAATCTCGTCGGGTCCGAGTGCGCAGAATCTATCGCCGAAATCAGCCCGTATCTCCTGCATTATCTCTGCGGCCTCTTTTTTCTTACGGGTGAATTGAAACATTGATCCGCGATCTCCCAGACTTACATCCCGGCACCCGTGCCTACGGCACCACGCGTAGAAACTACGCTCGTTAAATCCGTGCATACCCGCCCAGTAACCCAGCGCCTGCAGATGCAGGGGGTCGCAGGCCGTAGTGGCACTCATCGCATGTAACTTAGAACCCGGAAAGGCTTTAAGCTGGGCGACCGCCCGGGTGGTTATCGCGGTTGGTTTACCTGTTTTTGTATTCATCTTGGAGATACCGGATGCACCGCGATGAATCTCGTCAAAGACCACGGTAGTGTTTTCCGGAAGCTTCCACAATCCCTCGCGTGTATACCACCGACAGCCGGTAGTTTTGGATAACTGCTCCGGGTTGGTAACATCCAGTATATAGGGAAGTACATCCATATCCTGAGCTACCCGCAGCCATTGCGTATGTGACGCTTTGGGTGCAATAATAAGATGGGGCGTTTTCATCCGCCGTATCACATCACAACAGATGAAGGTCTTGCCTGCACCGGTGGTGCAGGCATTGACAAACATCCTATTGTTCTGCAGGCTGTTGTACGCCTTATCTGATATCGGTTCCTGCCAGTTGAATAGCGGCATTAAGTCTCCTTTGCAATCTCCAGAATCTCCAGTACCAGCGCTTCGATTTCCGATAGGCGGCGACTTCCCCCAGCATCTCGATAGCTTCGTGGAAATGAACGAGTTTATAGTTCCCTAAAAGGTACGAGTACTTCTTGTCCAGATAAATTATCCTTTTTGAAAACAGATCGCGCATAAGCGTCGACCCATTCCATTATCGGTTAACACCGGGCCGCATGCGTCGCAGAAGCGTACACCGCATTCATGGCACTGTTCCCACCCGTATTCACCCGTTGCGTAGAACGCATATTCGGGTTTACCGCACTCGCTGCATACAACTATTTCTTTCTCCACTTCCGGATTACATCTTGCGCATTCCGGTAGCCCGCATGGATCTTCAGCGAGGCACCTGTATAGAAGTCTTTCGGGTAGGTTTCCCGGCGCTAGCGCCCCGGCTACCGGTAGACTTATTGGTACCGGTTTCCATTTAAGGGAACCTCCATTGGACACACATTCGTTACAGGGCTTTATCCCGGTAAAATTCGATACCGGAGGGCCATGATAATAACAGTTAGTGCATAATCGCACTGTTCTTTTTATTTCCATGATTGTTCTCTTCTGTTTACAGTTTCCCGAAACTCGTTTACGGCGACCTGAAGTCTTTCCCGGGTTCTAACCGGATCTTTGACCCGTGCCAGTACCGGAATATCATGATACACCGCCGGACATGTGTCCGCCCGTAATCCCAGAATAATGGTATCTTCAGTTTCAATTATCGTCGGACGTCCGATGGTACCGATACGATCTATCACCACCCCTACCGACTCCGACCGGAACGGAAGGTGCCGACTAAGTCCCGGTCGCTGATAACGAACTGTCATAGAAAGAGTGGATGGTCGTTTAGGTATTTCTAGTTCCAGGTGAATATTAATCTTTTTCATAAAGTAATCCTTTCGCTTGATTTAAACTGACAACATAGGGGGTACCTTTAACAGGTACAAAAAACCCCTTGCAACCTGTTTGCACAGAGTCACAAGAGGTTTTAAGGCTTACCCTATGAAATGGGGTTACCCGTCGATGAGTTTAATGTTACCGGGGTCGGTATCATACTCATCAGCCAGGAGCTCGAACACTGTCGACATTGCGACTTCGATCTTCCGTGGCGGAGCGGGCACTTCACAATCCGCGATCAATCGCAGGGCCTCACTGGCGTGAACCAGGCGATGCGGCGACTCTGACCACTTCGTATAACCACCCTCTGCCTGGTTAACTAGGGATAAAGCTCCCTTACGAAGTTTCAGGAAGGGCTGATGTGTCTTCTGGACCACTGGTCCGCTCACCCCCCACTTGCCACCGCGGGAGAAAAGTGCTTCCTGGATATCCCGGCTCTGTGCCGAAGTTACCTGGAACTTAATGTTGGGAATGCTCTGTACATGCATGTGCTTGTCCTTTGTTTTGGGTTTATTGTTCGGTTTTTTCGAATTAACCTTGTCTAACTAATGGATTAGATTTTTCCCTTATCGAGAAATATAACTAATCTTCCTACTGGAATCCGTTACATCATCCTAACAGAATGATTCGGAACGTCCTGATCCCGGGGCTCCTGCCCCTCCTTCAGGTTTTCCACCTGCGTACGTAACTCCGCGTTACGTAGCGCATATTGTCTTATCTGATTACGGGCGTTACGCAACCTCCGTAGCACGTCTTTATGCTGGGTATGGTGGCGAAGGGCTTGCTGAGCCCTTGCCACGACCACGCTCTTTACCGCTACGGTCAGTCTGCGTAATACGCTACGCGGTACCATAGGAACCTGGTGCCTAGGTAACTTAGCCACGTCTTTCTGAAGCTGATCAGCCAGCGAGAAAGCCGTTCGCAGGTCTGCGGAGAGCTCCGGCACCCGGGCCAGATCCTCCGCGGATATTGTACTTTTTTTATATAAAGTCATCACAGTCCCTGCGTGATTCCTGTAATTCCATGTTGTCTTCCGGGGTAAGTAATAACAAAATTTCACCACACTCCGGGCATTGTGTGTGCGTTAAGTCGACGTGTACAGCCTGTCCCCCCGTGAACAGGTAGAAACATGCTGAACATTCATAAACAGGTTCGGCAATCTCCTCAGCCCATCCGGCGGTCTCCCAGCTATCGGGAGTTATCTCCAGATAATCCTCGGGAGCATCTTCCGGTTCGTCCTTAATGGTACCAGCCGCCGTAATACCTTTCGTAATAGCTGTCGTAGGGGTTACCAATACGCTGGGTTTCGCCACTGCCGCCCCCGTTGGGACGATTTTTTTTTCGGGAACCACGTAGGGAAACCTTATATCGTGAAACTCACGCCAGAAATTTCTAAACCGGGCCATCTGTTCGAGGTATTCTGAAAGTATCATATGACACTCATCAGAATGCTGTCGCGTATACCCAATCCCTACATTTACTGCGCTGCACCCGAGTTGGGTTAACCTGCATATGTCTGAAAAGGACCCGTTCCCGATTTTGAATTCCGACTCAAGCGCCTTTTCCCAGGCGGCACCTTTGTACCGGTATGTGACTACATCGTCTCCCATACGGTCAAACTCAACAATCCATTTATATTGTTTCGTTGAGGCGAAGTTAGCTGCGGTTGTCCCGCCCGTCTCTTCGTTATCCGTGATCAACACATCGACGTTGATATTCATCTTTGGAAGAAGATCCAGAACTGTATAGACCCCCTGGCGATCATCGAGCTGCCCTGAATAATGTCGAGTTTCATCTTGAAACTTCAGAGTGCCGAAACGATGCTTGAGGTGGGCCACCCAATCACAGTGGGCGACGGCCAGTATAGAGGATCTATTATCTTTAAACGCATATTGATCGTTTTCTTTCCCGACCACGACACCTCCCAGGTCTATAATATCCTGGAAAATCTCCTCCCGGCTCTGTAAACACCGGTGTTTTAATTCCGGGGCGCAGAATAAGGCTCTCAGTTTCGTGATAGTACGTTCCGACACAGCCGCGGCTGACTTTTTATGCCAGGTGACCGCGCCACCAGTTCCATAAGAGTACCCCCGCGCAACATCCCGGTTACTCTGGGCGCATGAATGGGGGCTCACCACCACGAGGGCGCTCGGTAAAGCTGTTGATTTCTGACCAACCGCACCTGCCCCCTTCCCGTCCACGAAATGATCGCGACGAAACGCGCGTACCGGGTCTTTTACGGGTACACTCGTCGCGGCCACGAGGGCTTTTGCACGCCCCCGGACTCCGGTTATCTTGGTATCTTTATCTGTTTTTTTCATAAGGTTCCTTTTGTTTCAATGTTTCAATGTTTCTAAAAACGCCATCCTGCCGGTACTTCAAACCTCGACGGGGCGTCTGCTGTACGCGTAACTCGCGCGGCTTCTACGGCATGTGTATGTTCACACGCGGAACAAATTCCCGAAGCGCCGGTGACGAATATGTTTTTGCACACGGAGCAGGTTTTCAAACGTAGCACTGCAACACACTCGTTGCATATAGAATCGCGACTACCGTATAGTGTTTCCACGAGGTTAGTTACCCTGGTTGAAAAATAACGACCACAACGAAGGCATTTTTTATACGCATCGGTATCCGCACATTTTTGGCATATCCGTTTACCGGTATCCCCTATTTCCTGGGACCCGCCGGTACCTATTTTGCGCCCGCAGCAATCGCATTTAACGTTTTCCGTCCGATGACAACTCGGGCAGAGGCACTCTCCCCCCTCCGTAAACATCATTCCCTGGGGGATCTTCATGCGTTTTCCGCAGAGTTCACAGGTACTGTAATAATACCCGTCTGTGTTATCAAAGTTACAGTGGGGTTTATGGATAATTTGTTTACCTTTAAACCGGAATTCCTGCTCCCCCGCCCTAGGGCCCCTGTTCGTCAGCAACATGTGGTCTCCGACCCCCAGTCCCCATCGAAGGGTATCCAGATATGGAATGCATTTATTTTGTGCCATTTTCATAGTAACCTGGAAGACCTCTCCTGGTGGATCAAAGGAAAGTACCCCTTCGGAGTCCGTGCACATCGCTCCTTGACCCTTTCGTACTCGATACCCTTTTCGCTTAGCCCACATAAGTATATCATCTACTCCCGGGCCTGCGTTAGGGTAGATACGGTCCACGAGACGTGTTCCATCCTCTGTTTTCCACAGGATCGCCCGGCTCTGGACTCCATCAAGTCTTGTGTATACGAGCAGTTTACATACCTCCGGGTTCTCCACGTAGAAGTCAATCTGGTATCCACGTCCCTCCCCGGTCATACAGGTACCCATGCCCACGGAGTCCTCGTAGGCTTTTTTGATACGGGGACCGTCGAGTATTTGAAATCTTTTATCAAGATCCCCATAACAACGTACATCTAAATGGGCAAATACCGCCTGAGTTAATATTTGGAGGGCCTCGTCCGCCATGGCAACTCTCGATACCCCGAGTCGGCGTCTAATATACCGCCCGAGAGTGGTATAAGTGCGTTCCCTGTTATTGAATTTCAGGTCGGGGGCGCCTGCGTAACTTACCTTATCGTTATGATCCTGCGAGTACGACAGAAAATGTCCATCTGCGTCCTTGCGTACCAGTCTAATTATCTTCTTATACACAAGTACCCGACCTATTTCCTTTGCTTTAGGCACCACTTCCTCCATACAACGAATGAGCTGTACCCTTTCGTGTAACAATTTGCGCTGCGCGTCGTGGGCACTAAGTATCTGTGGGGACCCCCCCAGATACTTTATAGCCCCGTTGTCACGAGCCTCAAGGTACCAGGAGGCATTCATCCTCTTCATGTCAGGGGATGAAGAACCTCGATGAATCTCCTCCTGGGTGTCGTAACAGACCCAGATGGACCGTATAATTCTCCGGTCCCCCGTACGTGGATCTATTGCGGGTACATGAACAACTGCGTCGTAAGTCACCCTGTTCGGGAAGGTAACAGATACTTTCATCCCGTCGGTGACTTGCTTAATTTTTTCTATTTTCATTTTTAATTTCCTTTAAATCCTAGTGTCTCGATTAACTGAAAGTTACATTATCCGTTTCAGAACATGAAATCAAACGGTTCATATTTTTGTAAGAACGCTTTGAACATGTCCACCCGGACTTTTTTGTCGGTACGCAGTTCAGGTACATGGGGCCATACTTTTCTCATTTCCTTGGTTGCCCACAACCACGGCATTAACTCGATGTGGCTGGAGAACGTAATTAAGTTAATCTGCAAGGTACGACCATCAAAAAAATAGATTTCTAGTACCGTTGACGGTACGCAATCGTAGAACCCCTGGTACGTACCGACTCTTGTCAAGAAGACGTACGGACTCTGAGATACCGTGTATAATAACGGTTTAATCCAGGTTGTGTAACATTGCAGAAAGGATTCGTCCGGATGTACCAGCAGAATATCAAGGTCGGACCCGTCTGGGACAACATCCCCCCAATACCGGGGGTAAATATCCGTATCCCCGGCGTACCCGTAAGCCGCGCTGCCGGTTAACGACAGCGCCCCGTCGGGTTTATTAAACATACACCCGACAAGCCGGACCACATCGTGCACCGTCTGTAGTGTATTCGATCGTCCTGATAGCTCCGAGTACTCCGGAGAGTTTCGCATAATAGGGGTCTCCCATGTAATTTCCATCTAATACCTCCTTAAGTCCTGCTTTAGCTCCTCCGGTTTGGCCGGGGGCAGGGTTTATAATTATTCAATCTCTGCGAATGTAAGCTTTACCCCCGTTTTAGGGTACGGATGGTCCCCGATTATACAGAGTTGTCCATCCGTATAACTCTGTGGAAGATTGAACTTAAACATATCATACGGTTTACCGGATGCCCGGGACAAAGTTTCAGCCATTAAGGTAGTGGTAATAGACCCACCACGTCCGTTAAACAGGAAACAATGGTTCTCTTTAACCGCGAACAAACCTCGACCGATTCCTTTGGTTCTGGAGTCGGCGTAAGCTTCGCGACTTTCAAAAAACTTTACCGCGTAGCCCTCTCCGGACGCGAAAAATAAATTCCGGAATTTAAATGACCTATGATTCTCCTCCCACCAGCAGGAGTCATTATCCCCGAAAGCCCCGGATTCCCAGTCAATATCATTTACTATCTCCAGGAAGGCAGGTTTTTCGGAATAGATATTAGCCGCTCGAAGAGTTTCTCCCATATCCGCAAGTAGCGAAGGGGGTACCGAGGCTCCTGTTTCTTTCCTGTACGCTTTTGCAAATCTGGTTGTCCATTTCCCACATCCGGATACGCTTTCCATGTTTTTCGGGGTCATCCATTGGTACCACCCGTCCCGTTCCGCGTTTCTATCACGGATTAACCCAGACAAAAATCTACTGACGGAGCCGTCTACCCTGCTGGCCCTTGTCAGAACTTTTTGGAAAGACGAAAGAGACCCGGTACTGAGTACTTCTATAAGTTCGTTGAGCGGCAGGTCCATTATCGGAACTCGCCCTACCGGCCTAGGAGCCGCCTTCTTAGGGGCCGCCTTCTTAGGAGCCGCCTTCTTAGGAGCCGCCTTCTTAGGAGCCGCCTTCTTAGGAGCCGCCTTCTTAGGAGCCGCCTTCTTAGGAGCCGCCTTCTTAGGAGCCGCTATCCCTATGCCCTGCACTTCCGTTAAAGCTTCGTGAAAATGAAGCTTCCTCCCTTCTTTCCGCGTCTCAAAATAAAAGAGGTCCGTACCAAACGACAAATGTCGTCCGTGTAAATACAAAAAGGGTGACTCGGTATACTGAACCTTATGGGGATTAGCCCCGTTCCAACCACCACCTCGGGTGAAAACTGCAAGTTGCAACTGTTCGGACTGCTCCGGTGTTACCTGAACTTTAAAACTGATTTTATCGAGATCCATACTTTATTTCCTTTGTTTTTAAAAAACGCCCCGTTTCCGGGGCATTAAAGTATTCTATCTTTTCTGATATCTATTTATGTTAACTCGTGAGAATGGCACCCCCAGTCGGAATCGAACCGAACTTTACTGGCCTGAGAAGCTAGTGTCCTAACATTAGACGATGGGGGCATAAATTAAGAAGGGAGTCGAAGAACCGGTATCGGCGTCCGGAGCTGGGGTTCAGTTCTGCAGACTGGGGCACCCGCACCTCATTTCAAAGGTCTGTATCGTTTTTCAGTGTCGAACCCTGCAAACAAAATCAATGCGTCATGGCGCATCTACTGATATTAACAAGTAACTGTTCTTCTTCTCTCTAATAAAATGGCGCCCCGGTGCGGGCTTCTACCGCATCTAAATATTATTATGAACTCCGGGACAACGGTCCAAAATGCTTTCTTATGGTTTTGGCTGCCACAAGATCCTAGAATAGGAGGGGCCCTTCGGGGGCACCCCTCAAACGTGCCTGTATATTGAAAACCTACGTGGGAGGTACTTGGACTTACGTAAGTCTGTATAGACACTCGGAGAATGAAATGTAAACTGGTATCTCCAGAAGGGTACGCACCTTCGTTGCCGACTTGAGAAGTCGAGGTCCTCTGGGCTTTTAAATGTACTGTTCCTGGTATCGGCGAACCGCTTTTTTTTATAACCCGGTAGCCCAAATAAAAGTACCACTGGAATATCACGAAGGATAAACACTACTAGACGATAGAGATATTGAAAAAACTGGTACCCCCGGAAGGATATGCACCTTCGTTACCGACTTGAGAAGTCGGCGTCCTCGGGAAGAATTATGAAATCATTTTATAGGTCTGAGGGTTCGCATACAGTCTTGTATCTGTATACCTTCCGAAGCAGGGGCAGCACTCAGAGGGGCCACTTAGAAGTCCCGAAGGACTGATAACCGGATTTAACTCTTACGGGTGGTCTTACTTCTCGTTCAGTTTCAATACTTTCACTTCTTCGCGGGCCAAACCGGCACTGCTAGACGACGGGGGCTTAAAAACCTGATGATTTTGTCCAACAGTATGGTTTGATTTGTTTAAGATCCTAAAGGCGTTACGGTTGCCCCCGCCGGGGTCTACTCCAGCGGGGTAATACTCCGGCAGAAAACGGTGCCCCTCGGAGTGTCCATGGTAAAACCTGTTTTGATAAAACCTATGCGGTTTTTAAGCTTCCTCCGCCTTTTAAACTCCACCAGCATCATTTTTACTGTCCAAATTCGCCTAAAATTCCACGACATGTTCGTCACCAGCGGGTGTTTCCGCGTACTTAAGACCGCTATGCATTTAAGCACCCGTCCGTCGTACCCACACCTCTTGAAGAGTTCAGCGGCTAGTCGGGTCCTAAACGCAAACAATGGGAATCTTGAATCCTTCGGTCTGGTTGTTATTCCTTTTCTATAGGAAACCGCCATCTGCCCCTTGATGATCACACTTCGGCGACGGAGGTTTACTACTTTCCATACTGTAGTTGTTTTACTCATACTTCTGTTCCCTTTCTAGTTCCCTTAAGTTCGGTTTATGTTCATCGAAAAGATGTGTTTTCGGCATAATCAATCTCCTTGTTTTAATTTCTTGTTTATCCGGTTACACCGGGGACACTTCCACGGGCGGCGGCAATTAGTCGTAAGATACCCGCAGCCGTCGCATCTCTGCCAGAAAATCCGCCAGACAAACAGTACGGTTATTACAAATAGAGTTGTAATTATCATGGTTTCCTCCCATCCTGGACGCCCTGAGCGAGTTCTTCAAAAAGATCGGGGCTCTGTTTTTCCGGACGTCTGCCGCATTCGAGTGCCGTCAGGCAGGTACAATGGTTACATATAAACGGGTGGTGTTCTCCCCGAACTTTCTGAATTTCCCGCACCCGGTCGTACCGGGCCTTGGACAGCTTCCCGCAACCGGGGCACATCCAGGTTACGTACTCTGTTATAAAGGCTTTAGTCTGCATATGCCCCTCCCTAATTAAGTTAAAGGTTTCGTATTTTTTTCCTGAAGCAGGCCTTTAGCAACCAGCTCAGCCAAGAGCAGTTTAAAGTTCCGCAGATCGCTCTCGGTGTCTTCCGGATCGTCGCTCCATCCCAGGAAGGCGGAGGCGTCTGACTCCGGATTTTCCTCCCGGACGGCTTCCCAGAACTCATTTCCCTCCGGGGTACCCTCCCAGCAATAATCGTCTATAACACGATGGAGGCGTTGAGAGGGTACTAACTGGGAATTCCAGTCGCTCTGCAATAATCGCAGAATGATTAAAAGGTACATATCGGATAAAATCGGTATCCGGTTCGGGTCCCCTCTATAAATCGGTATCGGAGCCGGTTCCAACACAGCGCAGGGCGGGTGCCGGAGGTTGAGTGTACAATTCATTATTGTTCCTCCATTAGTTTCGTGTTTTTTTCCTGGAGTGCCCCGGTAGTAACCAGTTTAGCCAGGAGTATTTTAAAAGCTTCCAAAGCCTCCCGCGACGAGGCCCCCATAGACTCTTTCCCGAACATTTTAACGTCGTCTAAATTTGCCCAGAATTCTTCCGGGGTATCTGCCCAGACAAATAATATGGTTATTCTCGCGGTAGTATATGTGATGCACCCCGGAGCCGTCTCCGAAAATTTTATCTCGGTAGCACTTTTTCTGACTATCTGGTCGTAACACCTACTTTGCAGCGTGCGCAGAACGGCGAGTAGATACATATCGGATAGAGCGGGGATGACCTTTAAGCCCGTGAGGTAAATTGGTATCGGGACGGGTTCCAGCATACATATAGGGGGGTGTACTAATTTTAAATCGTATTCCATATGAGTCTCCTTTGTGGTTAAACCCGCACTTCGAGCGGGCGTCTGTTTATCCGGAGATACTCCGGGTTCGAACATACTAATGGATTTGTTATCAGATTACCCTCCATTAAAATCTTCTTCTATTACGGGTTTTATGTACGCTTCGAATTTTTTCTGAAATGCCCAAATACGCTTCTGATGGGCCTCATACGCAAGTTTCATCGCCTGTTGCGAGGCTGCCAGAGACTCCACCCGTATGTTGAGGGCGGGCTCGGCGCTGACGAACCCGAAGATACCGTCATCTGAGCCCCCGCACTCGGCGTGACAGTCAAACAGGACTGTATCCAACAGACAACGGTTGTTGGGGTCGCAAAATAGGCACCCGAGGCACTCGTCCCTTGAAGTACACGGGATAAGTCTGACAGTTACCCCCTTTATTATTTTTTCTTCTCCGAATATCATAGTTAAGTTCCTTTATTTTTACCTTTGTTTCGGGATTTCAAAGCCAGGAAAGAGCATCCTGCCGGGACAAAAAGAAATGGATGCCATTAGAACACTCCATCCAACGGTCGGGGTTCCAGCGGTCCGCTTTAGTTATTTTATCAACTTCATATACAGTAGGATGCGAATACGCCCAGTGTTCTATTCGGTCAACTGATGATTGACCTCCCTGTATTGTTCCGGTTATACTGAGTACCTTAACTTTGGACGCCCGGCACTTACGGGACGTTGCCGAGGAACGCTTTGCGGATGCGGGGACTCTTAACTTTAAAATATAAGCGCCCTTCGCAGCCCAGGCATCGAAAGATCCGGTTTCAGGGCATGCGAGAGTGTACCCAGCGGTTTTATAGTCGGTTTGTACCCTAAAAAGTTGCGCACCATGGAGGTCCGCACCACGGAGGTCCGCATTCCGGAGGTCCGCACCACGGAGGTCCGCATCCCGGAGGTCCGCACCACGGAGGTCCGCACCATGGAGGTCCGCATTCCGGAGGTTCGCACCACAGAGGTCCGCACCATGGAGGTTCGCATTCCGGAGGTTCGCACCAGGGAGGTCCGCATTCCGGAGGTTCGCACCAGGGAGGTTCGCACCAGGGAGGTCCGCACCAGGGAGGTTCGCACCCCGGAGGTCCGCACGTTTACCAGTAGAGTCCTGGGCCCCCGCAAGCCAAAGGGCGTGATTCGTAATAATTATTTTTAATTCTGAGGTGTTCATTTAAGGGGTTCTCTTTTTAAAGTTATTGAATAGTTTTGTATCTGTCAAAAAAGGGGCTCACACTTCGAGTGAGCTTGATTTTAGCTACAATGCCCGGTACCACACCGATTCGGTGGAGATATCGCAGCTTAATTTAAATGGAAAGAAAATAGAGCAGATAACCTTAACTGCCTGGAGAGGACAAAGGGCAGGGTCTTTAAGGGCCACAACCTACAAGCAGGATTTTTATAGGAATCGTTAATCGTTAATCTATAAGCCTGGTAGTCTTGTATCTTAAGTCATGAGTCTTTCAAGCGCGGGTATTCCCGCAAGCATAGAAGTCCCTATTTATTGTTTTAGACGTTAAGGTTATCTGTTCTATTTTCTTTCCCGTAGTATTTCAACCGGATTAAGCTTTATCAGGTATCTCGGTTTCAAGGGTGGCTACGTCCAGAATTGTGTCGAGTTCATCGATCTCGGACCGTATCTTTTCGATAAGCTCATCACGGTCTTTAGGGTTATACAGCAGGACACACCGCAGCGTGGGTTTATCCTCGCGATAGCGGTCCTCTTTTTTACGTTTCATTTGAGTCAGGGTTTCTATGACCCCTGGCAGGGTAACAGTTTTACGCTGTATCAGAGTGTCGAGGGAGTACACGGCGCCCTGGAAAACCGCCTTCGAAGTGACATTAGCAACATGGAGCCTGGATCGCAGATCCGCACGTTCATCGAGCCATGATCCGATCCGCTGATGCATCTTACGTATATCGGCCTCCTGGTAGACCTGGTCTGTTTTTTCAGCATCATCCGGGGTTATCGGTACCAGGATAGAGGCATATTTTTCGATACGTTCACGTACCGTTTTGATCTTACGATCAATGTGTTTGATGCGCTTAAGCGCGTGTATAATTTTCATTCAGAGTTTCCTTTTAATTTAAATGGAAAGAAAATAGAGCAGATAACCTTAACTGCCTGGAGAGGACAAAGGGCAGGGTCTTTAAGGGCCACAACCTACAAGCAGGATTTTTATAGGAATCGTTAATCG
>Ga0307928_10002118_pt1 | contig 15203 bp, 25 predicted proteins | sample AceLakmetagen232_FD_201815 | JGI IMG/M metagenome (GOLD analysis project Ga0307928, IMG submission 201815) | Saline water microbial communities from Ace Lake, Antarctica - #232 | ecosystem: Environmental > Aquatic > Non-marine Saline and Alkaline > Saline | place: Antarctica: Ace Lake... | reverse complement strand
TACTGTATCATTTCTACCAAAAGCTAATGTTAATGTTTGTGTAAAAAAGTTTGATTGAACAGGTCCGGCTCCAGCTTGGGTTTCACTCCAATTTGAACTTTCACCAGGCATTATAAATTTTGTCCATACTGTTGAGCTTGATGGATCAAAACTTGCATATGCTGAAGAATCAATATTTACACTTACATCAGCATAATTAGCTAATAAAACATAATTTATTCCGCTTGCATTTTTATTATCATCCCTTGGGATAGTTGTTAAACTTGCCATATTATTATATTTTTATTTTTTATAATGTAGAAACAGTAGCTGGAAGGCTTATTACACAAAGTGAAGGATCAACTACTTTTACTCCTAATTTATAAGCTCCGAATAATTCATGTCTTTTTGCAGCTTTATTATACCAAAGTTCTAATTGTTCGTCTTCACCTTTTAAATCATAAGCTACTATAATATTTTCAGGAACTGTTAAAAGAATTTCATTTTTTCCATCAAGTCCAATCATACCTCTAACAGTAATTTTTGAACCAGGAATTTTAATTGTTTGGGTAATTTCTCCATCTGCTCCAATAGTATCCTTAGTTATTTGTCCACTAAGTCCAAATAATGCAGTTGCATATCCATCAAAATTAGCAGGGCTCATTGCCATAATCATATCTTTTTTGATAAGCTTAGGAAGAACTTCATTTCTTTTTAAAACAAGAGATCTTACAAGGTTACGAATAGAACTATCTGCAAGGCCATAAAAAGCTTCTGCATTATCCGCTACTCCCGCACAAACTGAGACTCTTGCTTCTGTACCTGTACCAAGTGCACTTACTTGTGCAAGAATTCCATCTATTTGACCGATTACTTTTCCAGCATCTTGAATTGAAGCATCCTTTTCAGCTTGCCATATTAATTGTTCATTATCATAAAATAAATCCTTACCTTTAAGATCCATTAAAACATCTCCAAAGGGAAGTTCCTCAGGATCTGTACCTCTTTTTTCTAAAGGAGTTGTTATTTTTTGTGCTAATACAGCTTTTGTATAAGATTCAAAAACCTTTAAAGGTGTTGTTTCTAATTCAACATCTTTCATAGTTACTGATCCAGAAGGAGTATTATATCCTTCTATTGCGCCAGTAGAAATATCTGTAGTTACTGCTGAAAAGTTAGGAACTTTAGTTTTATATTTTACACCTGTATGATAATCAAATGTATCCCAAGTACCTCCTTCATTTTCATAAAGTAAAGCTGTTTGTAATGTTTTTGTTGGATCTGCTGCGGTCCATGCTGCTAATCCTGCTACGCTAAAATCTGTTGCCATAATATTTTTTTATTTTTAATTTTTAAAATTCTTCTTGTCTTTCTTTATCAAGACGTTTTAAAACCCTTTCTTTAAGAGTTGAAGTTTTTGCTTTTGTTTCAATAGGGGCTTGAATAACTTTTGAATCTTTTACTCCATTAGTTATTTTTTCAAGCGCAATTTTAAAATTATTTTGTTCTTTTTCTAAATTTGAATCAAATTCTTTTTTATTTGCTTCAATTTTTTTATCAAGATCTTCTTTAGAAAAGGAAACTTCTTCTTCTTTCTTTTCTTCAGTAGTTTTTTCTGAAATTAATACAATTTTACCTTCTGAATCAATTTGCATTTTCCTTCCATCTTCTAAAAAATATTCTCCATCAACTAAAGGTTGAGCTTCCGTTTGTTCATCATATTTTACCATTACGATATCGCCAACTTTAAAATCTTCATTCTCCACTTGTAAAGTCCATTTGCTAATATCAAAAATCTTAGCAAATTCTAATTGTTTTAATTCTTTAACTTCCACTTTCTTTTCTTCAATCTTCTCAACTTCTTCTTTCTTTTCTTCAACTTGTTTTTCGGTTACATTAGAAATTTTACCATCTAATACAATAACTAAATTTGTACCAATTACATATTCACCATCAGGAAGAGGTTCATTTCCTTCTTCTTTTACAATAAAAATAGGTTGATCAACTTCTAAACTTTCATATTCTATAATAACACCATCTTCTAATGTAAATTGTTCAAGTTTGGTTTCTTCAGAAGATTTATCATCTTCTTTATTTGGAAATATTTTATTTATAAAATCAATTAAATCTGATTTATTCATAACTCTCGTATTTTATTTTATATTTACTTTCCTATAATATATAATATATTTTTAAAGAAAATAATTTATTTTTTAATAAGGTTGGTAATTTTTAAAAATTAGGGGGCCATCTGAATGAACCAGCGACCCTAAAAATGGTAAGTAATATGATACTTAAACAAAAGAAAGGGCCCCCTAAAGGGGCCCTAACCTGAATAAAACTGCGCCTGCCGGAGCATCAATATTTTATTTTAATTCATCTTTTTTCATGTTTATTATTTTTTCTAAAATAATTTTTGAAACTTCTTCTAATGTTACTTCTTCTGAAATTTTATCTTTTGCCATATTAATTTTTTCTATAAAATCAAATCCTTGGGCTTCAATAGAAAAACCATTAAATTTTTCAAGTATAATATCATTCCATAATTCATCAGTTAAAATTTTATAGGAATTCATCCAAGTTCCTTTAATAAGATCTTTAAAACCAAGAGCATTTACTTTATCATTTTTAGGATCTGTAATAATCCAAGATTCAATTAATTTAGCATCCTCTGTTTTTACTTCATGGCCTAATGTAATATTATTTGAAAAATCATTTAACATAAATAACTCCTGTAAATTCTTGATAGTATTAGCAGAAAAAAACATATATCCCATTTCTTCCTTACCTAAATCTTCGGCGCTCCTTAAAATCTTGAAGTTCGGAATCATTACGGGTCCGGTTACTATTCTTCGACTCTTATCTAAACTTAAAAATATCTTTTTATCATCCTTTAACTTAGATAATCTTATCCAATCAACAAGGATTCCCGGTTCATTTACATAACTAATATTATAAACACCATTTTTTTTATTTTTTCTAAATTTAACTTCATATGTTTTTAAATTTTCCATATCTTTATTTAATTTTTAATTTTTATCTTGTAAAGGGTGATTCTCTATTATTAACTTTTCTTTGTAATCCAGAATATTCACTTTCTATATTATAAACTGGAATAGATTTAACTACTTGGGCGGCAAGTTCAATAACTCGTTCTTCAGTTAATGGTGTAATTCCAGCATTACCCATTTGATTTGCATTAATAACTGATTGGGCAAGAATTGGATTTGCCATGGATCTTTTATTAACAATAAATTCTCCACCTTCAGCTTCAACATTAATACCACCAGTTGCATGGGATGGACCATTAAGCCAACCACCTAATTCTTTTTTAGGCGAGTGTACTGCATTAGATTCTTGTACTGCTTTAGCTGCTGATGCAACTACTCCTGCAATTGAAATACCAGCTGAAACTGTATTTATAGCTGTCCATGGTAATCCTCCTGTTACAGGAGAAGCTGCAGCAGCTTTAGCATTTGCAATTGCAGTATTTTGAATTATTTGGGCAACGGCCATTATTTTTCCAACCATCATTAAAGCTAATTGAATATCTTTATTTTCTGAAAAAATATTTCCGAGAACGTTTATTGCTTGATTAACTACATCAAGTTTAGCTTGTTCAACTTCATTTTTATTATTAATCTCAATTTGATCTAATACTGCTTGTTTTGCAAGTTGTTCATCTCCTGATTTTTTTCGTTGATTAGCAAACTTTATATCACCTTGTTTTTGTAACTCTCCTGATTTTTTTCGTTGATTAGCAAACTTTATATCACCTTGTTTTTGTAACTCAAGTAATTCAGCTGCAGTTATTTTCCCATTATCTAATCTTCTTTGTAAATCTTCTTCAAATTGTTCTTGTTCTAATTCAATGGCTGCTTCTCTTTTTTCAGCATCAGAATCTAATGATTCAAGATAATTTTCATCTTCTAATGCTTTAATTTCATCTTGATACTTTAGTTTTCTTTCTTTTTCAGCTTCAATTCTTTTTTCTTCATCTTCTATTTCTTTTTCTATTCTTTTCTTTTCATCTTCAGCTTCTTTTTCTATCCTTTTTATTTCTTGTTTACGAAGGGCCGAACCTTTTATTATAAATAACTTTTGTTTATTGGCTCTTTCAGCTTCAAGATTTATTAATGCTGCTTTAAGTTCATATTCTTTATCTAAATCTTTTTCTCCTGATGATGCTAATGCATTTTGTGCCTTTGTTATTTCATATGCTTCTTTTGCAAGTCTTATTTTTTCATCAGATATTTCATTTTGGATTTCAGTAGCTGCTTTTACCGCTTTAAGTCTTTCTATAGTTGTTAATTCAACATCATTCATTTTTGATCGTGCTAAAGCAAGATCTACATTTAATTCTGCTTCTTTAACAAGATTTTTTCTTGTATCTACTCTTAATACATTATCTCTATCAGCTAAAGCTTCGGCGGCTGCTGTAAGACCTTCTGCACCACCATGCATTTTCCAATATGCTGCTTCAACATCACCAGATAATTTAATTATTTCATTTCCAAGGTCTTGTAAATCCGCTTGAATTTTTTCTTTTTTTCCTTTATCAAAAGTAAATACTGACTTTATTTGTAATCCTAATACTTTTGCTGAAGTTTTTAATAAATTAAAATTAGCAATAATATAATCTTTAAAACCCTGAAATCGTTCACCTACTTCTTTCCATCTTTTTTCAAAATAACTTAATTCTTTTTCAGCATTTTTAGTAGAATCTCCAACTTCATCAATACCGTTTTTAAGATCTCCACTTGGTTTTTCAAATATATTTACTATAACTTTCCCTAATTGGATAAAAAACTCCGTTATGTTAGCAACAATTTGGCCAAGCCCAGCCATTATAACTCTAAGTTTTTGAGCACCTGCTTCAGTTTTTGTAAAATATTGGATTAAAGAAATTACAACCACCACTAAAGCTCCTATTCCTGTAGATATAATAGCACCCTTAACAGTTTTAAAGGCCATTACTGCTTTTTTACCAAATGCAATTACTCCGGTAGCCATTTTTCCAATACCAGTTTGCATAATTCCGAAAGTTTCCGTAACTTCGCCACCTTCTTTCTTAACATCCTTCATATTATCAGAAAGTTTTTCAGTATCTTTTATAGCATCACCTTCTATCTTTACATGTATAATGGTTTCTTTTTTAGCCATCTTGATTTTTTATTTGTGTTACTTTATTTGTATATACAAGATATTTTAAAAATTCTTTAATATCTTTGGTCTCCCATAATATTCTTTCACTTAAATCAGGTACTAATTGTATAAAAATATGATACATTCCCCATTTTTCTTCGAAACCGGGTCCGATTTTATGTGTTTTTAAATATTCTTTTTCTTGTTCAGCAAAAGGATCCTCTTCTTTATTTTCTGTTTTAAATAATACTGGAAATTCCTCTTTTAATTGTTCTTTATATAAATTGTATTGAATTAAAGTTGAAATACCCATTGAATAAGTAAATTGTTCTTTAAATAAATTACTATTTTTCCTATGTTTATCAATATAAGATTCTATTTCATAACTTTTAAATAATAGGGGTTTTAAATTCTTAAATAAAAGACCTCTTATTATATTAAATAATATATTTTTAACAAAATTATTTTTAATTTTTATGGGTCTATATAATATACTACATATTTTATCTAAATAAAGAAGAGGATCCTTATCATAAGACAAATAAAATTCCAAATCCATATATTCTTTAACCGTTAAATATTTAAACTTATGTAAACCATAATTTTTCTTATTTAGTTTAAAGGATGGATAATATATAATTTCCATTTTATCATCATTTATAAAATTCAGATTATCAATTATATTATCAAGGGATTCTTCTGTTAAACTGTTCCATAACTGTAAGGGTTTTAATAAATTAAGTACTTCTATTTTGGTTTCTTTATTATGTTCCTGATTAAACCACGCAGAATGGATATTTAAACCCTTTTCAAGATTTATTTCATCAGGATTTGAAGGAATTTTAACAATATGATTATTAAAATTTACATTAATCATTTTCGGGAATTAACTTTTAAAAAGACTCTTTGTTTTTCAGCCACAATAGCAGCCGCTCTTTTAGCTTCTTCTTTTATTCTTAATTTTTCTTTTTGTTTCTCTGTTAAAATTTTAGTTTTTTCTTTCATAGTTTTATTTATTTTTAATAATCATCGTCATCATCATAAGGTTCTTCCATCATTTCTTTTCGTTCAAAATAATTCATTTCTTCAGGTTTTTTATCTTCAGTAATAATTTCTATACCTGGACCGGCCATTTTTATTTCTCTTTGATAATTAGCTATTAACATACTATCAACGGTATCATCATGAAGGCCATTTTCATGCCTATAAGTAAGTAATCCTGTACTTGTGCGGGTTACAATATATGATGTCATTTCATTATCTAATTTTGGATATAAATCTATAGAAGGAAGTATTAAGGTTTTATTAAAAAGGGCTTTCTTAGCTCTTGATACTAAATCATTTTTTGATTGATTAGTCATCCAAAATTTAGTAACATTTTGACATTTTAATTGGAGCATTTCAACAAGGCCTAATCCTAAACCATTACATTCTCCCTTTACAAAGGCATTATTATATCTATTAATATGGGGTGCTAATTCATCTACTTGTTCTGGAATATTACCTGATTTACATTCATATATAAAAACAACCTCAGCTTTTTCATTTATGATAGTTAAAATTGTACTATCATCTCCTCCGCCGGCAACATCAATGGCTCCAAAATATTGTTCATTAGGTTGAGGTTCTATCCAATTCTCAACTAATTGATATTGTTTAAATTCTCCAAATACACTTGAAAATCCAAAAACAAACTCTGCAAGATATTCACTTTTAAAGATGGCATCAACCATTGTTTTTCGTTTTTCATTAACTGAACGTATATCATAATTAGGATTATCAAGATAACTCATTTTATAATGTTTAACAAAGGTTGATCTTTCATTTAATCCTTGCATACAAATTTTATAAAAATCATTTTTACCCATAGGGGTTGAAACAAGAATACCTTTAGAATTTTTTCTGGCATCTAAAACTGGTGTTATAAATTCTAAACTATTTAATGGATAAAGTGCTACTTCATCACATAATAGAAAATCAAATGTATTTCCTTTTATACTTTCATAATTTCTTGCTGTAAAAAATTGAATAGAAGTCCCATTACTAAATGTTAACAAATTTATATATTTATTAATTTCTCTAATAAGGGCTGGTGGCGTTAACTCAATAATATCACGCCATAGTTTATTAAATTGGATAAAGGATGCACTAACCATACATCCTTTTAAATTAGGTTTACTAAATGAAAATTTTAAAAGCAATCTATTAAGAAGAAAGGTTTTTCCTGATTGTCTACTTGCTCGTAAAACAAAAAATTTAGTTTCTGATGGCGGTGTATTAATAATATCTTCAGCTATCTCATATTGTCGTTCATTTAAATCATCTATATTTATATTTACTGGTTCCATGGGGTTACTAAAATTATTCTTCTTTAGGCTTATTAATATTAATTCTATATTCCTTATTCTCAATTATTTGATGAATTTCTTCTGAATATTTATAATTAGTTTTAAGAAGAAATTGGGATGCCCTAAAATTATTAGTATATAATTCGGATACTATAAATTCTTCAATTATAAGTTTAATAACATCAATAAGTTCTTTAAAATCTTTACTATAACCTTTATATCTATCAAGGGAATTTCTTGATGATAAACCCAATTGAAGTATAAGTCCTATATAAGTAAGGGGTTGGCCCGATGTTTCTCTTTGAACAAAATATTCTAAAGCAATTTCAGCCATTATCTTAGGACTTTCTATAATTCGTGGACGGCCAGCACCTGAAGCATCTATTACTTCAAAATCTCCATAAAGCCAAGGTTTTAAATTTTCTGTATATTTTTCTTTATAGGTTTTTATTTTATCCATTTTCTATTAATTTTTTTACGGTTTCTTTTATTAATTCTACGGCAGTCTTATAATCTTTTATAAAAAATGATATACCATAAATTAAAAGCCCAATACTTATAAATATAATAGCTACAAATTGTAGTATAAATATTATAGAATATTTTACCATAAGAAATGGAGCTTTAATTAATTTTACTAAAAATTTTTTCATTTTATTATTATTTTTATTTATTTATTTCCTTTTTTATCTTGTTATACATAATATGTAAATGGTTATAAATACTAAACTCACTTGTTGAATATTTTAATGCTATCTTTTTATAAGAAGTTTTGGGTTTATCCATATATTCATGAAATATTAAAATAAAATATTTCCAATGGGGCCCAAATATTCTTTTTGCATTTTCTGGTTCTAATAATTTATAAACCTTCTTAATTAATATTTTCTTTTCATTACTCATTTCTTCAAATTTTTCTGTATCTGAATCCATTGCGGGTTTTTGTATAAAACCAGTATCTATATTATCATTAAAAGGCAAACCTCTTTTTTTAATATTCTTTTGTAAAAAAGGAGCTTGAAAACTTGAACAATTAATATCAATAGCTTTATAAATATATAAACATAATTTATCCTCTTTTGCCATTAAATAAAAACGATCTAATTTTTTTTCATCCTTAAATTTTTCTATAATTGAATATAAAACATCACTCAATAATTCTTGATGATAAAGATCTTGTTTTATATTTAATATTTTTTTAGATCGTTTTAATTTTATATAAGCTTGTTTCTGAAAATCTTCATAATAATTCTCTATATATAATAATATAAATTGTTGTTTTTCATTTTTATCCATTCATTCTTCGTTATTTAAAGGGGATTAATATCGGAAACGTTCCATTTTCAAGGATTACTGCTGCACTTAAAACGGGTTCTTTAATATAATTTCTGGCATATAAAAATCCTATGGATTCTTTATTAATTCCACAGCCTACAACCATTGAAAATATTTGATTTTTTCCACTTGAATTAAATTGCAATGATCCAAGAGTATGTTGATGGCCACATACAACTGACATTCTTCTATCTAATGCCAATCTCATTGGACCGCTGGTTCCACTTACTCCATCGCCATGGATAAAAAGAATATTACCATAGATATATTTATTTTGAAATTCCCAGTTATTAACTCCTAAAACCTCTGAAAAAGATTTTAACCATTTAGAACTTATACCACCAGTAAACATTTTTTTAATGATACGACCCTCATGGTTTCCAATACAAACTGAAACCTTGGGAAATAATTTATACCATTTTTCTAATGTTTTTTTGGCTCTTTGAAGTTCGTCACCTGCTGAATAATTATCAGGATTTGCATCCCAACGACCAGAGGCAGAGTTATCTATTACATCTCCAATATGTATTATTTTTTTACATTTATATTTTCGTTTTTGTTCATAACAAAATTCCATATATCCTTCTTTCTCGAAAGGAATATGCGTGTCTGAAATTACTAATATGTTTTCTATCATTCATGTTTTTTAATTTTAGTTTTTTACTTTTAATATTTCTTCTGGATTATCATGGAAAAATATTTGTAGCGTTGCTTTATTATTAAGTTTATTAGGTTTATTTAGAAATCTTCTTTTATTTATTTTTATTTTTAAAGAAAAATTTGAATTTTTCTCAGGTTCTTGTAATTCTTTCCATTTCATAATTTATAATAAATTTCATTAAATTTTCTTTTGGATTTATTTTCTTCTTTAATAAATTTTCTTTCTTTTATATCAGATAACTTTCTTTCGATACCATCAATAATTTTCATTAGTTCTATTTTTAGGGCTGATTTGTCTTTATAATAATCCTTAAAAGATCTTTTATAATCATAATCGTAATGGTTTAATACATCGATTATCATTTCTTTCGTATACATTTGGGTCATTCTTGGGGGTTTTATTTTTAGTTATATGATATTATTACTTACTATTTTTAAGGCTGCTGAGACATCCAGGTGACCCCAGATCTTCTATTTATCAAACAACTTGTGGATTTTTTTTAAATCTCCCTTAAATTTAGAAATCCATTCTTCAAGTTCGTTATTCCATTTATCAAATAATTCATCATAAAACTTTTTATCTAAAACTTTTTCTTCTTCTTTATCTCCATCTTCTTTCATAGTTTTTATTTATTTTATTTATTTTTATGGTAATTTCCTACATTTACCAGGATTTTAGGTCTTTTATTTAAATCTAATCCTTTATTTTTTAGTTTTTTAAGAAAAAATGTAACTAAAAATCTCAACATAATTTCATCTATAGGTCTACCATATTTCTTACATTGACTTCTATAATTAGCTATAAGAATTAATCTTTTTTTAACGATTTGAAATTGTAAGGATAGACAACACGAACAATGCTCTTTAATGCCTCGATTTATTGCCATTACAGCTTGTCGGGATGAATTATTTTCTATTAAACTATCTACCGCATCATCAATTTGGTTTAAAATATATTTTTTGTAAAGTGTAAGATCCACATATTTATTATATTTTACAAATGAAAATAAATAAATTGGTTTGTAGCGAATGGAATAATGATAGTTAATTCTCATTTTTATAGGTTTTTAATAATTCTTTAAAGGCATTTTCACATTTCTTTAAATCTCCTTTAAGTTTTTTATGTTTAATAGATAATGTAAAATTTAATATTAATGATAAAATTAATAATATTAATACTCCTGTTAGTTGTTCCATAACTCTTTATTTTTTTTAATTTTACTTTCAAACATTTTTTTATACTGACGTTTTAAGGCATTAAATGTTGAAGTTTGATTTGTAATACGATCTTTTAAACTTTTAAGGGTATCATATAATTCTTTTGCATCATCTGTTATCCAATAACCACCACTATCAGAACAAATCCCCAATACTAAATCATTAACTCTTATATATTGGATTATCTTTCTAAAACGGGCTTCGTTAATAGTAATTCCAATGGATTTTAATTGATTTATAAAATAACCAGCGGTTTGATGATATCGTTTACCATGAGGAAATGTTTTAAGCCCATTTACCATCACCCGAAGGGTGTGTATCTCTTTTTTAGATAATGGTTTTGTTTCTTCGATAAATCCTTTTATCATCGTTTGTTTTATTTATTATATATATTCATCCTCAACGTCCACTCTTGACACTATTAAAATAATGGCACACAATATAACGCTCGTTCAACTTTTATAGGTTTTTTAGATTCATATGGTCCTTCAAATTCAAAATTATCATGTAATTTATTAGCCATCCATATAAAATTCTATATTATGACCTGAAAAAGCTTCTCTTAGGGGTTCTATATAGGCTCCATCACCCGCTGAACCTTCTACTATATCTGTAATATTTTCTAACCCTATAATTTCTATAGTTTTTTTAATATGATATTTAACCAAATTATCCGGTGTATAATATTTATCAAGAGAATTTACCGCCATTATATTCTTTTATTTTTTTATAAAGTATATTTTTATTTTTCTGTATTTTTCTTGGATATTTATACCAAGGATCTTCAACAAAATATTTCAGTTTTTCTCTTGCACTACGTAATTGGTTCTTTACAATTTGTATATTAACACCATATTTTTCAGCGATCTCCTTCATCATTAATCCTTTGAAATATTTTTCTATAATGACAGTTTGGTGTGGTTCATGTAATTTACTAATTGCATTATTAAGTTTACTACTTTGTTCTATAAATAATTCTTCGTCATATTCTTCATCAAAATTATATATAAATAATTGTTCCTCCCAAAAATCTGGGAAATAAACCAATTTGTGTCTTTTATAAAAATTTCCATAAACTTCATTTGTAAATATTCTACCAACCCACGAATGGAATTTTCCTTTTTCTGGGTTATAATTATTAATTTTTTGGAAAACATTTAAATAAAAGGAATTTAGAATATCTTGTAAATTATGGTATTGCTGGTGATAATATTTATACCCTATAGCTCTATAATAGTCAAAGGTCAATTCATAAAACATATTGAAGTATTTTTCTTCTTTTGTTTCTTGAAATTGTTCACCATAATACTGTAATTTATCACTAAATGTCATTTTATTATATTTTATTTAATTTGGAAATGGGGAAAATCCCTAAATCTTTGATCGGTTAAAATTGTATTACTATTCCAATCAATTCCTGAAACTATTTCTTCGTCGATGGCATTATAATCTTTTAACATCCGTGCAATTCCTAAAACATAACCGATGAAAAACCTCATTCGGTCTGTATTTTTCCATTCTATGGGATATGGCACTACATCTACTGCTCGGGATGGTTCAAAATTATGCTGACTTTTTTTACAAAATCCATCTTTGTATGTTACTACCTCATTTTTGTTTTCAGTAATCCATAACTCACCATCTAATATGCGACCTTGTTTATACAATTCAAACTGCTCTGATTGGGAGCGATGACCACATAAAATGGTACAATCGAAATATCGAATTACATAATGGAATAATGTTTGTAAATCGTTATGGCAGGTTTCTAACTTATTTAAAGAATTTATACTAAATTTTGGCATGATTTTTTATTATTTTTGGGGAGTAGTAAATTCAATTTCATAAACCAACGTTATAGATTCATTTGCTGGATTATTTGTAGAATTATGATATCCTTCTGAAATAATCCTATAATCGCCAAATTCCTTTTGCATAGCTTTATAGAGCTGACGTTCAATTCTCTTTTTGAATTCTTCTAAATATCCAATCTCATAATAATAAATTATTTCAAATGACTTAGCACTTTTAATATCATCACACTGAAAATACTTTTTTTTAGGAAGATTTTTGAATATATCATTAATTAATAGTAATTCTTTTTTTGATTTTGTTTTCATAATTTATATCACTTAATTTTATTTATTTATTGTATATATTCATGACTCAACGTTGACTTTTGGCACTTAATGTAATAATCGAAGAAAATCTTCCCATTCTAATACAGCATAGGTTTTACTTCTGTTTCGTTTAAATACAAGTAAAGACGATGTATCTTTGTAACAATTCTTCTCTGCTTGGTTTAAAGCAGACCATATCGATAATGACTCTTGATTTTTACATTCAATACTAAAGGGAAATAATTGTTTAGCTTTAGTAGAAAGTTGAATATCGACACCAGATTCTCCCATAATAGCTGCTTTCACGTCTTCATCTTTTTTTAACGAAGGGAACTTCTTTAATATAGAATCTCTTACTTTATTTTGTAAGTTTCTGGCTTTAGCCTTTCTACTACTTATTGATATTGTTTTTTTCATATTAGTTTATTTATTATATAAAAATGCTTTCACTTTGTTCTCTTTTTATACAAGGAAAATTTTGATTTTATTTCTTTTGATACAAATGAACTGGATCTCAAAGTGCTGGGTCTCTAGGAGGGTGGTGATTTTAATATTAATATAGTTAAATTAAAATTATCACCCAGCTTAATAATTATTATTTAATAATTATAGGGCCATATATAATTGTAAATGAAATCATTACAAGCCTACTTTAAACATCCATTTATCTTTTTTAAACATTCATTTTCTTTTTTTAAACATTCATTTTCTTTTTTTAAACATCCATTTATCTTTCAATTATAAATCTATGTTTAGAAATATTATAATTTGTAATATAATTTATAGATAAAAACTTATCTAAAACTTTTATTATTAATCGTTTTAATCTTGAATTATCACTATCATTAATACATAAAGTCTTCTTTAAATCGGATGTATTAGTTCTTATAATTTTACTTGGTGAACTCATTCGTTCCCATAAAATAAAGAAGAACAATTTATATTCTAACATCACATTATTAAATCTTATAATATCCCAAATATTATCATTAATTTTTTTATAAACACCCTCTTGATAATCACCTCTATCACCATAAGGATTATATTTTTTTTCCTTTTCTCTTTTATAATTCCAATCTTTTTTTCTTATTCCATTTATTTTAAATAAATCACTATTTAGATTAAAAGTAAATTCGTCCATACTTGTATTATAAGTACATATTTTATGTTTTAGTATAAATTCAAATGCTCTTTTAGGATCAAAAAGTTTTATAGTTTTTCCATTTTTTTTATAGCTCCATAAATCATAAATAATATCTTTTCTATTAATAATTAATGAAGTTCCCATCCCATCATTATTTTTCATTAAATACATAAATAATCTTAAATCATTTATAGATGGTTTTTGGGTAGTTCCAAATTCTTGAAGGTTCCATAATAATGAAACATAATTTTTTGTAACATTCATTATTTTTATATTTTATTTTATTTTATTTTAATTTCATAAAAAAAAGATCGTGTGCCACCCGTCAAAGCTTTAATCACGATCCTTTTTAATGAAACAATAAATTTCTTTTTGACGGATATTTTATTTAGTATTTAATATAAAAAGATCTAAATCATTTCTTAATTTAATTACTAATTTTTGTAATTTTTTTAATTTTTTCTCTTCAAAATGTTCTTTTCTTTCTTTTAAAAACTTTAATTTTCTTTTTTCTTTTTTATCTTTCTTTTCTTTAAAGTGTTTTTCTCTTTCTTCTTTTGTTGGTGGCATCTTTTTATTATTTATATTGAATTTTTTAATAAAAGTTTTTTAAAAATTGTTAAGACTTTGTTAAGACTTTCTTTTAATTTTTATCCTTTATTATATATATAAACTGTACAAAGTCCACTTTTTTCCACTTTTTGGTAAAATAAGTGTCCTAATATTTTTATATATCAATAATAATGTTTATATTTGTATAACAATAAAGGTAAAAACTCAACGTTGTATCATGAATATATAAAATAAAGAATAAATCATGGATAAAGAACTTATTATAAAAAAATTAAATAGAAGTTATAAATTAAACTTTGATAATAATCATAATTTTATTAAAAATATAAATTGTTTATTGAATGAAAATAAATATTTAATAGAATATGCTATTGAACTTCAGAATAAAAATAGAAAACTAATGAAACAAAAAGCCATATTAATAAAAAAACAAAAATCATGAAAAAATTACTATTAGCTAAAGCATTAATTTTTATTCTGTATTAAATAGAAACCAATAAAGTAATTACTTTATTAAATAAAATTAAAAATATTCAGGGGGTCACCTGAATGCCCCAGCGGCCTTAAAAAAATAAAGTTATAGTATCATATAACTTTATTTAAAAACCCCAAGAACCCCTTGTTTTTTATTTTATTTTACTTTTAAAATATTTTTCTATTGATCTTCCGGGAAAGTAAAAA
>Ga0307928_10002117_pt1 | contig 15206 bp, 24 predicted proteins | sample AceLakmetagen232_FD_201815 | JGI IMG/M metagenome (GOLD analysis project Ga0307928, IMG submission 201815) | Saline water microbial communities from Ace Lake, Antarctica - #232 | ecosystem: Environmental > Aquatic > Non-marine Saline and Alkaline > Saline | place: Antarctica: Ace Lake... | reverse complement strand
ACCCCCCCCTTTTTTGCAATAATTATACAATAATTTATGCATAATATGAGGGGGGAGCATAGACTTGATACATTTTTGCACGTACATTTATATATAATAATATTCATAATATATTTTACTATGAGGACTACTGTAGATTTAACAGATGAGGAACGCAAGTCATTAAAGCGGAGTGGATTGACTTTAAGGGGGGCAATACGATTGGGGATAGGGAAAACAAGGAGCGCCCAAGCAGACCAATTACGTGACGAGTTTAAGGGAATCAGACGAACAGACATTATAAAACACCTAGCAAGAGTAAGACCCAAAGATAAACGAGCATGGTCTAATCCACCATCTAATATGCACTCAGGGGGAGTGTACTTAAGTAGTTATTGGCTACAGCTAGAGTATCATGCAAGACTATTATATACTACAATGACAGCATTAAACGATAGTGTTAGCGATTATATTAACAGTAAAGAAAGTGATAACTATGCCAAACGAAACAAGTGAAAAGCCAAAGAAATTTAACCCTCCAATCTGGAGCAGTTCTAAAGAAGGATTCCCATTCAGTACGGCAATCTTTGAGAACGAGAAGGGAGATAGTTACAACCTTCAAAAGGGATTCAAGCGAACCCCTGAAGGTGAATGGGAGAAACAAAGTATAAGCGTCTTTCCTCATCAGCTACCCAAATTGAAGATAACCCTTGATGAGTTAATAGAACAAGACAAGGTCAGACAAGCAAAAAGAGAGGAAGACAGTAAAGATAAGACAGTGATACCCGAAGACAAAGGGAGCGTATAAACCTATCAAAGGGGGCAGTATGGGGGATAACGCAACGATAGTATTATAAACCTGTACTGTCCCAATTACATTGCCCTAAAGGGCAGGAGTGATAACATGGAACTAAAATATTTAAAGAACTGGGAGGATGGCAGAGTCCAGATATTTAAGTACCGTATGTTTAAGTACAGTATGTGGACAGTCGAAATAGACGGGTTAGTGGACAGAGATTTTGATGACAAAGACCACGCGATAGACTATGCTAGAAAGTACGGGTTAGTCCGGTGTGACAAAGACGGCGAGCCGATTAAGTTGATAGAAAACCCTTTCAGCGAAGAAGAAGAAGAAGAGGAGGAAGAAGAGCGACCTAAAAGGGCAGAGAGCAGACCAATAACACTAAGGGAGCGAGAAGAAGAAACCCTTGAAGAACTCAAATACCACACCAAAGCACAGTTCAGCGAGGAAGAGGAAGAAGTAAGTGCGGTGGATGGAAAGCCTTTAGTGCGATGTGCTTATTGTGGAAGAGGTTATGGACAATGGCAACTGAAAGGCATTAACAGATTGAAAAACTGTGTGGAATGTGGAAGACCGATAGACCAAGCCAGCGGTGGAGAAGTCGACAGGGGTATTTTGGTTGGGGGTAAGTTCCATGACCATCTTGTGAAAGCAGGGAAGCCAGATTTGAAAGCCGTGAACAAACTAGCGGAACATGCTGTTTCTGAGGAAGAGGAAGAAGAAGAGGTTCCAGACCCCGTCACTATAGTAACCTCTGATAATGTCTATATCAAAAATCCGAAGGGACACCAAGAAGACGAACCTGAATGGTTTATGGAAGCTAAAGAACCTTATTGGGACGAAAATGAGGGGGGCTATTAGCATGACATCCCTTATCGGCTTTGAAGATATGACAGACGAGCAGACAGAGATACTCCACCAAATACATATTCTAGCCCGCGAGTTTGAACATATCGGTAATGATGGGCAAGCACACTATAGAATCGCTCTTATAGAAGAACTAACTAAACAACCTACTAGCATAGAATACATGAAAGAAAAGCTAGAGGGGCTATTCTCTGTACGGATTAATAATGTCTACCATCCCCTATTACAAAAGAACAAGGACGATACGGGAGGGATACCATGATAGAGGAAGACGAGATTATGATATTCGGACAGCGTTACCGCATACGGGTAGAAGCTCGTACAGATACGTGGGATGGATGGCAACCAGTTACGGATAAGAACACTAAGAAAGAAGCATTAGATACATACTGTCGAGCAAAAGAAGAATTAAATGAAGCCAAACAACAAGCAAAAAAAGAATTAAACAAAGCAGTAAACGCGGTGAACCTATGACACCCAACACTAGAAAACGCCCACTTACATGTACCGAATCTATCTTAAACAAAGTGCTTGAAGAAATACGGGACAGAGATATGCTAAACACCCCATCTAAACGGGACAAGCTACAGCGAAATGTGGACATTCTAACAGGACAGAACGAGATGTTAGAAGACAAACTAACAGAGATGGTTAGACGGGACATAACGAGAGGTGCTAAAGCATGACAAGATATAAAGGCAAAGAGGGATACGTAATATATAACCACAGATGGCACAATGAAAACAGACTTAGAGCTAAATTTAGGGAAAACGATATAACCCTAGTTGTTCGTAATCCGTACAGTATGCACACGCGAGAAAGACCGGAGAGAAGACGAATACGAGAGAGAAGACGAATACGAGAGCTAGAACCACTTAGGATAGAAAAACCATCTGTTACTTTTGAATTTGAAGACCCTAACGTTTTCGTACAGGGCAGATGGGAAAGCAGTGACAAAGTAACCGACCTAGTAGAAATAAAACTAAAGCTACGTGGCAGGTTTAAAGACCATGATGCTGTACAGCACAAAGCATACGACACCCTAAAAAACATCTTAGGTCAATCCGTTACAGGCTCATTAATGGATGTAAGCCCTGGGTTCGTAGCACAGGGGATAACCGTTGGCATCCCCACCACTGAGAACGTTAGATACCGTTACACGCCTGAGAGCGGGATGCATGGATTAGGTAACAATGTAAAGAGATGGTAGCATATGGAAACAAAGGTAATCTTAATCAGATTCGACAATGGCAAAACAAGGAGATTGCCCTACGACTTAGTAGCATGGGCTAGACTAACCAGTGCAATGAACCCACCCGACATATACCCACCTACCGACAATCTGGACAACACCCTAGTTATTGACATGACCAAAGTAACAATGATTGAAGTAGTAAATGACACCCGCATAGAACACGAGGGGATATAATGGATAACCTAGATTGGTATTCCAACCCATACGTTCTGCGTAACATGGTTACTCCCTTGTACAACAGAGAATTTAGTTATACAGCACTGCGGGCAAGGGATAACAAACCATTTCACAAAAAGAGCATGACAGCATCCAATTATAAATTCTTACACTCAGTTTTAACCAATCCATCCGAACACATCATAGACGTGTACACCAGCCTATCAGTATATGATTTAAGCCCAATAATGGGATGTACACACACAGCAAAAACAAAGTTTTTCGCTAAGACAATACCCAATTACTGGATTCACGCATACGACTTAGACAGCAAAGATGATATACTTAAATCCGCAGTGCAAACGGGACAGCTTGTATCAAAACTCACAGGCATAAACCCTGAGTGGTTTATCTCAATCAAGTACAGTGGTGAAAAAGGTTTTCACATAGAAACACAACAACGTGGGGTATTCACCCAAGCAGTACAAGAAAACAAATGTACCGCAGACGAATTAAAGTATGCCCTCAATCTTGACACGATAGACCTTGCAATATACACGCCCCGCAGGGAGTGGCGATGCCCGTACTCGATACACCACTCTGGAAAAGTAGCGATGCCATTAACATTAAAAGAGTTTACAATGATATTAAGCCATCTCCCAAGCTCTGTAAACTTCTTTTACCCTGATAAAGCAATAAAGCATTTTGCAGTTAAAGACCAGGGGTATAAATGGTTTTCATTAAGGGGCAATGACTCCCCCCGCCCAAATTCGAGGACAAAAGAAGACCTGGAAAAATTAGTAATAGCTTTAGACCATGCAACAGGATAGCAAGGATACAGGAAAGGGTCATAGTTCCACTCTTTAGAGATGCCCCCCACGGTATCTTTACCTGTGTCCTTGCCCTGAGATTGCAAGAGATACGATAACATGGACGAATTAGAGATATTCCCCACATCAGATGCGTTCTTTTTTATATTAATTGTACTCATCTGTTGGGGCTATCTAGTTATTCGTTCATACCTAAACCTAATAGAAGAAAGAAAGCAAGAGGCGATACTATGACCCATTCTAACAGAGATAAACAAAAACTAGCTGAAACGATAACACGGATAGGCACTGTTCTTGAACAGGCAAACATGGACGGACTAGACCAGTTAATAGCACTGAACATAGCAACCCAGATGCTCCATAAACAAGCAAGTAGGGAACTCATAAAGATTGAAACAGAGGGATAATTATGACCACAACAGTACGCGATGAATTAATCCGTATAAGGACTATATTAGATATAGATGTCCCCAAAGCAAAACAAGCACTAACCATCCTTATCAAAGAAATGCAATATTATCCTACTAAGTGGGAGTAAGGTATATGGCAACCAGGACAAAAGAAAGACGGCAGAGCTTGAACAAGATACGCAGGGACAGGGGACACTATCGAAAATCACAGATTGCACGAACAAGAACCAAGAACAGGCGTTACAATGCAAACGAACCAGGGCAAACGAGATTAAACTATATCAAGGTGTCTAAGTATGAAGCTTAAACTTCATAAAAATGCTACTAAGCACATTTCGGAGTATAAATGTTCGGAGTATAAATGGTATGCAGTCGGGGTGCTAATCTCACACCTGTTTCTCACTCTAGTCTTTTTGCATAACTTTCACTTGGGTGTAACCATAGGTCTCAGCATATCTGTTTTTTCTTTCTTTATTATTATGGTAGCCTTTTTGTGTAATAAGAAGGAGGAGAAGTAAATGAAAGAACCCTTTTCGCGGAAAAGCGTTTACGGAAAAGCAAGAGATTTTGATTTTATACGAAAATACGAACCCATACCAGAATACTGTCCTGTATGTGGTGAAGCTTTATCTATTCGTGATGAACGCGGGGGTTATTGTAGCAAGCATTATTGGGTAGTTGGTAGTTTACCAGAAAGATTAACGGAAAGAGCACTAATAGCGGAGAGAAAGTTAGAGGATTTGCGGGAACTGCTAGAAGGGGCTGCGCCCCTTTTGAAACCCCACCAAAAGGCAATGATAAATTGGACACCTTTGAAATCATATAATAGGGGTTATAATAAACTAAAAGAAGAGTTGCTTGCCGAGCTTGAAAGGGGGGAGAAAAAATGAGATGCTGTACCTGCGCCCAACAAGCAAGCCGGGAAGGATTAGGCAATCTGCCGTTTTGCACTAACTGTTACAGAAAATACATGTTTGCTCCTAAAGACCTAGTTCAAAATGGGGGCTATAAACATTACTTTCTCAGGGAACAACCGCTCACATCAGTAGTAAAAAACCTACTAGGAATTTAAACAGGCGATAACATGAGCATGAAAACCAAGATGCAAGAATTGAACAAGCAAGCAGACGATTACATCCGACTAGAATTAGCTAAAAAAACACCCAAAGAAAGAGAGAACATACACGACACAGGGAATTTTTTGATGGGTATAGCTGTAGCGATTGTAATAATGTTACTAATTATGGGCATGTGTTTTGCAGGGTTAGAACTTACTGGACAAGAACTTCACATAACTGGTAAAGGAGCTTCATGCAGTGATATTAACGATACCTATATAAACCCTTATATGCATAATTATAGTGCCTTAACAGGCAGGAGTGATACAGATGGCAGAGGATACAAAATACCCAATCAAGTCGGATAAGAAAACAATCAAAAGATTCAAGTATTACATAGTCCCCGAAGACACCGAACTTGAAGCTTTCGATAACATGAGACAGGTATTAGCCCATCTCAAAGATGAAGACGCAGAACCTGAAGGACAGGTCATTAGGGGTAAGCTCTTTGAGATAAGTATAGAAGAAACAGTTATCAAAAAGCCAACGCTAACACCCGCAGACTAGATACATGTTACCCCCCTGGCTAAACACCAGGGGCTATTCTCTTTTTTAGGAACCTACTCTCTCTGCTTGAAGTAAGCAAACACCAAACATCCACCAACTACAAACAAGCCGAGAAGGACGAGAGGATTAGAAAAATTAACAAGCCCTGCAATAGTTTGCTTGTTTGCATCGGTTTGCATCATAAGAAACACTGCCACACTTGCAATAGAAATCACTACAAACAGTCCAAGCTCAGGGAACAAACCGACCCTATTTAACCTTAGCATTATCAGAATCACCCCCTCTTACTTTCTTATCAAGCATCGCATATAAAACCTCCGAGCTAGTATTAATCTCCTGATTGGTAAGTTCGGGCATTACTGCCACAATCCAGTTACGAATACGAGAAGGAGATAACACAATCTTAGGCTTAAACGGTTTAAGCCCTTTCCTATCACTCTCAGACCACAGCTTAAACGCATTATGGTACTCTAACTCTTGCTGAAATAGATATTCCATATCAAACGCTTTTTCCACTTTATCATACAACCATGCAAACTCCCATTCCACTATCTGCCCCGTTTCAACCCGTTTGGTAAACTCAAGTTTCTTAACCTGATATTTCTTCCATGCCCATTTTGGGGGACGAGGCAGACCCAACCACCCCATAGGCGTACCTTCTCGTGTCCTAACACAGCAGATTATAGTCTTATGCTTCTCATCTTTTAGGACAATATCTATATAATAATCATGGCTAAACCACTCTGCCCCTCTAGGAGATACGTACCCATTGCAAAACCCCCGTATCCTAGTAGTATCATCAATCCTAAGCATCCGCTTTACGTTAGCCATACTCGACTGTCCGACCATATCCACCTGTTCATCTAACACAAAGAAACGTAAGTATAAATCCCCTGCCTTCTCCCTATGATACTTTAATTTTTCTGGAACAGTAAAAAAATACTCATCAATTAAAAAACCATTGCCCGTTATGTACATATCATAATATAGCTTTATGCTCATAAACACGCTAGACTTACCTATCCCCTTTTGCTTAGACCACGCAGAACGCCCAATAAAATCAAGGTTATCATACTCCCCGTAATCATTCATATGGGTTGTCTGTTCAAGCTCTGAGAATATAGCATCATTCATACAAGGACGGTTAAACCAATCAAGATAACCAGGATTTAATTCTAATTTAGGTATCAACTCTCTTGCTATGATTGGCTTGGATAATAGCGCATCGCGTAGGTCTATCTCTAAATGCTGTAATTGGTACGCACTCTCACGCATATTTTTCAACCTCTGTATTCTGTTCAGTTACACATTTAAACACACATACCACATCCATTGAACCTGCGGGGGGTTTGGGGAAATTGGCAAAACCAAAAGACTTAGAACAGGACATTCTAGGTCTTTTAGCTCTTATTGCTCCCTTTATGAAGCATCATATCCTTATACCCTTTGACGGGTTAGGTCGTGCTTCTAAAAGCAATAAGCATAAGACTCTAAAACAGAGAGTCCTGCCTATATGCTTGTCCCCCCTCCCGTAGGCTCTTTAATCTTTGGAAAGTCAAAAGACTTTTTACCAAGCAATACTAACTGAACATCTAAGATTTCACATAAATCCCCTGTAATCAGTGTTAAGTCATCAAGTATGCCCCGCATGTCTTCTTTTATCTCTACTGCTAATACTAATTCTGAGGGTATGCCATCTTGCCATATCACTATCCGCGAAACATCACGCCTAAGCCATCCGCACACATCGTAAATATTAGCTTTCACTTTAGGACAAGGACGAGATTCATAACCTTTTAGTTCTTCTAAGTACATATCAGTTGGTTTATCAGACTCTAACAATTTATTCCTAACTCCCTTTTGAACAAGCAAGCTCTTTAAAGACCTGAGCATAATATCGCAATTGGCTATATCTCCTTCAACGGAAACAGTAAAAGCCTTTTCTAAAAAAGCCTGCTCAAACGGTTTAGGCTTCTTGCTAGAACTCAAAACAACACCAACACCAACGCCCCCGCTAACGCTAAGAGTAAAAAGACTTGTAAGAACTCTTTATACTCTGCCCCTGTACTACCTAATACGGTGAGAGGGCGTAACCGATGTGTGAATAACTCATCTCTCACCGCAGGAGTAGCACCCACAGTAGGCACATTAGAAGGACTCATTTACTACCCTCTCCGAGAGTATCTGCCTCAGTTTTACCCATCTCTTGACGTTCTACAATCTCAGGGCGGGTCTTAGCATCCATCTTAGCTAATTGCCCCAACCTAATGATGTGCCTCTCTAACAACGCAAGCATAGCAGTAGTCTGTATCCCTGCAATACTCCTTTCTAATTGTTTACCTGTATTCCATAATACCATAAACCGACCTATCTCAATCCAATGACCATAAGCCAACACAGGTGTACCTATCTGTAAATCCCCCGTAGCATCTCTGGATAAAGGGCTTATCTGGGAATCCGTAACGATGGCTAACACTTCTTTAGTGCCGAATATTTGATGGGGTTGTTTCACTCTAAAACACCAGATAATATTATCCTCTGCAATTTCCTCCAGTTTGTTATCTTCCGTGACAGCACTACGCACCACCGCCTTTTTTTCTCCCATAAACTCTAATAACTTATCATCTAATGGGAGCATCGTCCTACCTTGTATCATCCCACCAAACCCCTCAATAGTAGCATTTTCATACTGCTTTATAACCAATGGGACTTCATAGGGTAACACACCTAACCGCGTACCCCTATACAATTTAACAAAAGCATTTTGTAATACATCAACCATCTTATATTTATTCCACGCTTGAAAAAAGAAGTACCCTGCTATACCTAAACCTATTACTACTGCCCCAACAATCACAAAAAGACCGTACCCACTTTGGATTATCAGAAAAGACAACACAGCAAAGACTAACAACGCAAGGATAACAATTATAGTTTTCACTATTGTACCACCCTTACGTAAATAATCCCTAAAATTTACCACTCAAAACACCCCCATACTAGACAGGACGAAATACACCCCAATCACAAAACAGATAAGGACACCCATACCTATCATAAAAGACAAAGCTAAACGCCACAGGGACATTTTAGGTCGTTCTAATTTGTCATTATCAACCTGTTTTTGCAAATTGGATACTTGTTTATCTAACGCCCTCTCCCTTTTAGTCATAGGTGTCCTCTTTGGAAACACACCCATATGCTTTATAAGCTCCTTGTACTTCCAACCGAACACAGTATTAACTATAAACACAGAAAAGCCTAGAACTACAAGAACAAGGATATACATCTCTGCCTTGATAGTCTGCATACGCACCGCTATCCCATTGCTAATATCCCCCATTGAAGAAAGTATATCCTCTTTAGTTTGCACCATCGTGGAATTATACAACATTGATAAATTCTGCACCTCCCCACTTGTAGCCCACGACCTAGCTTGTAACTCATCAAGTTTACGGGCATTGACCTCCAACATACGCCTTACACTTGCCGAATCATCTTGCACTATTTTCATTGCTCGGATTACATCATCCAAGTCCGCAATAGTGATGTAATCACTAGGCACACTTGTGTTAGTCACGTTACCCCCTGCTACCACAGGAGCTATTAGGAACAATAAGATTGCCAATTCTTTCAACACTATACCACCTACTTTTAAACATGAATCTCTTTAACATTTAACACTAACACGATTCCCACTAAACCTATAATAATTATAGCTATTGCTAAGATGATAGACTCGAAAGTAGCCCACGCATTAGCCGTAGAGCCAAGAGTTACAATATTTGAAAGACTTTTCAGTTCGTCATATGGGGCTTGCATAGGAGAGATTAGACCAGGTTCGTGGTGTATAGGTGTTGGGATATATATAGATTCTATGCTCTGCCAATCGTCCAGGGGTACTCTTGGTAAATTAAGTATCTGAACAGCATAATACAAATTAGCAAGTAATGGAGCATTATCCCCTGTATCTAACAACCATTCGGGAGTACTAACATAATACCTTTGTCTTGTTTCTCTGTCCAATATTAAGTAGCAATCTAATTGTACTGTAGCGGGATAAGTTGTTTCATTCCATCCTTTTACAAGGCTTAACACGCCCCAGAATACCCGCGAAACGGATTTTATTGGGGGGAAATTGTATATAAAATAGAACAAACCACCCTCTGCTGTAGGATTAGCAATTTCCCTGCTCATCGCAGATAACGGGGCATCTGCACAGATAGAACCGTTACGCATCATTGCAGATAGATTCGCTACTTGGTCGGTACGAGTTGTTCCTGTAAGGTTAATCTCAGTTGACGGGTCAACTTGCAAGCTATAGCATGATAACCTAGTTTCATGCAATCGCATAGACGGATTATGCACACTCATCTGTAACCGTCCTTTAAGGTCGGGAGAAACAGGTTTTAACACCGCCTCCCATATCGTTTTATTCTTGCCCGATGCATTATAAGCCAACGCCCCACAGTACTCATACTGGATATTATAATATGCCTCTGTACCCTTCTCCCACGACATGATAGTAGAAAAAACAGACATCCCCTCTTCTTGGGGAACACCAAAGTACACTTTGAACATCTCCCTAGCACGTCTTATAGATGAGGCAGAACCATTAGGAACAGATTTAACTAATATAATATTATCCACTAAAGTATCTAATTCAGCATCGGACATCTCAGATAAGAATAGTTCTGTTTCCACTGCCGTAGGTGAATATTCAGTTTTACCATAGATAACATGATTCCAATTAAAATCGTTTCCAGTTATTATAGGGACAACAAAAGGCGTTATTGTGAACAAGAGCAAAAAGCCCCCAATCAATAGACCAAATGCAACAGGTTGGGCTTTTTGGAAAGATAGCATTTCCTTAACACCATCTATGCCAAAATCTAATATCTTAGTCAGTATATCCATGACTACTACAAAAACACTAACTACAGCCTGAGCTAAACCACCTAATACCAATTTTTAAGCCCCCGTATTATACCTATCACAATCTCATTTTGGTTTTAGACCCTAACTTACGAGCAGAATCTAACGCCTTATTTGCTTCACTAACACCCTTAGCAAAAACGACAGTATTAGACCGTCCCCGCTTACCTAAATCGGATGCTTCCGAAAAGAATCTATTTGCCTTATTCCTATGAGTCCTATAACTCCTAGACTCTACCGCATACTGTGTTTTACTGAGATTACATTCCATACTATCGCCTCCATTAACATTATTGGTTACGCTTAGAGTGCATAAACACTATAGCTAACGCCCCTAACAAAGCTAATCCTATCATATAAATAAGCAATAAGATAGCATCAAAATTCCCTTGCTCATCGAACACGCCTATCTTAGAAAAAGCCCATCCAGGCAAGCCTATGAACCAATTAACAGCAAATTCTATCGGCTCATCCGAAGCAAGGAAAGAAGACCAAAAGCTCTGAATCCCTATAAAATCTAACAAATAATCATGCTCATACTGGGTTACCATATCTCCCGAACCAGCCCCATAAACTAAATGTTCCTGGTCAATATACAACTCTGCAAAACATTGAATTGTAGAATCATCAGTTATGCCATACAAACCCGTTTCACCAAGACCCGATACTTCAATAGACGTTACATGAATATGCGTATCCTCATTAAAATCATCTACATAATCCAAAGTAATCAGTTCCCCCCCATCAATCTTTATGCCCATTATTATAAGGGTATACTCCGCTTCAAATTCAGTGGTAATACGGCAATAATAAGTCTGCCCTTTGTACAACATATCAGGGCAATTAGTACCCATGCAATAATCAGGACTTATCTTCTTTGGGGGAGTCCGATAAACCTTAACAAACTGGAAATATTCAGTAATAGGAACAGACAAACCAGTAGGTAATTCAGATAACTGCACTATCCACCTATGTAATCCTTTTGGCATATCATCTGCAAATAAGCTAGAAGTGAATATCCATGTATGGTTTGTATCATAAGAATAGAAAAAAGTACGCTCTTTATTAAGATTTTCATTATCAGAACGGACTACAAGACTGCGTAAGGACACGTTAGTGTACGTCCTAAATTCGCACACATGTTGGAGCATAGCGTTTACTTTGTTCCATTCTAACTTATCCCCCTTATTATCAACAGTGTAACAATTAGCAGTATATAACACATCTGTCCCAACAGTAACAGGAACGATAGTATCCAACCCATCAAAGCCCCACGCCGAACAGTTGAAATGGACACCCACCGTACCAGGTGTTCCCGACAAAGTAGTAAAGTTATTTACAGCTTTGTTACCTATAACTATTGCTGTTTCCCATGCTGTGATATTACTACCATTAACATACTCTAATCTCATCTCACAAGATAGGTTATATACGTCAATAGGGGTATTCGCCTCTTCCGGCATATTATAATAAACATCCCCTAACGCATAAGCCCAACTATACGCAGGAGTAGTATCAACCATAACACCTACGTTGGTTACTCTCATATCATAAGCCTCAAATGTTAAACGGGTCTTCTCTGAGAATCCAGGGGCTTTATAATGAAGCTCAAAGAAATCCCCCTCCTCACAAAAGGTATAAAGCCATGTTACATTAACGCCCCCCACAGTAGCATATAAGATATAACTACCACTACCAAATTCCTGTAAATAATACGCAGTCGGGAGAGTAGCATAAGAACACGTAGTATTTACTTCCACTTGAGAAAAGTTAATGCCTTCTAACGGGTCACGGTTAGCATCTTCTACATACGCAGATATAGACAAAATTAAAGAATCTTTTAAATACGTTTCATTAGGCTTCCATTCAGTAAAAGTATATACCCTCTCATTAGAATCGGTAGTATTAGAGTACACATTCCACGTAGTTTGCACATTTACGGGGAGGATAGATAAACTTAAACACTTGCTCCTATTTTGTGAGGGAGTACTACTATCTAAAACAAGAGACGTTTCGTAACTCTCATATGGACTATAAGTATATGTAATATGAGCTTCAACATTCGCCCAAATACCATCTATAATAAAGTAGCCTGTCGAATCGGTATAAGCTGTACGACTGTTCACATGCGTTGAATTAATTTGAGTTAGATTAATAGCAACACCATCTAATCTTATTGAAGGATTAGCACAATCCCACACAAAACCATCGATATACCAATCCCCACTTACGTTTCCATGTACTACTTTATCGGTGTTTTCTGTCACTAATGTAATCCCCATCTCATCATTAAACGAATCCCACTCCCCTGCACCTGTCAAATTGTACGCCAAACGGTCTCCTGTTCTGCTACCGTACCAATTCCCACTAAATCTAGTGTCATTAGCACAAACGAAATAAGTAGCATCCAATGTTAGAGTTTCAGATGGGTTAGCAGTACAATTAAGCCATGTATCTATAATAGCCCCAGGAACAGAGATAAGGCATGATGCTAAAAAGTTATTAGTATTAGCATAACCCTTGTCATACCTCCGTAAGGTCATATTCAAAACTTTAGCCCCACCTGAATAGTCCAATTCATGTGCATACATAGCCAATTCATCAGTAGATAAAAGCGAGTTAGATTCTAAGTAAACCTTAGAACAAGACAATGTAGCGGAAGTTCCCGCTAGTGTAACATCAAAGGGGCTTACATCTGCATACGTCCCCATCGCTGTAAACGCATTTCCTGTGCTAGAGTGGACGGGAGTTATCCAATTATGGGTATATACTGGAACAGTAGACGAATTATCTACCACATCACTCGAAGTACACTGTACTACAACATTATTCTGCTCATGGTCTGTATTGTTCTCAATAAATGAGGAAACATGCTTTGCCCCTACAAGAGTCATGTAAGTAAACAAACTACCATAAGAAAGACTACAATTAGGATTAAATGGAACAGAACCTATGTCAACATCCCAATATCTCGTTCTATCTTCATTAACTTGGTAAACCCTAGAACCATTAAATAGAAATCCTACATGGGTTGTATTTTGTAACGTAATATTACCGACATGCACACCCGTAGTATCAAATATATAACGCGAATCATACGCTGTGATTCCACTGCCAAGAGCAACATATAAGTACCCATTCGCAGTGTCCATAGTGTGCATTCCATATGGCAAAACATCAGAATACCTAGCAACAAGCGAACAAGTAGCCATATCTATCTTCAATAAGTCAGTCCCATAAACTTGTCCAGAATCCACCCCCCCCCCATAGAAATAACCATCAAACTCAGCAAGACCAGTAAGAAGATAGCCATGACTTGCACTATTCCAAGAACAATGAGTAGAAAAAGACCCATTACTTGGAAACATCTTCACAATGTATGACGGCTCATTATACCAAGGTAGATAGCCAAAATAGTTCAGATAACAAACATTGTTATCATACTCACAAGTTAGACCCTCCGGAACAAAACGTACAGATTGTGTCGAGTTATGGATAAATGTATCAGAAACTAAAGTATTATGAGCAAGAGTATATACCCTAAACCTAATCGTATCGCCAACAAGCCCCAACCACGCCCAATGCGTAGAGTTTATAGCATCTATTACTTGATGTTGGAGAACAGCCATACGTAAAAATGACCCCCCCATAACTTCCCCAGTATATGCATACGTCCCATTAGCATAAGAGGAATCATTACCAAAATAATCTGCTTGTATAGTACGCATAGAGCCATACGTAGCCAATCCTAACGTAGCATCAAAAACCCGCAGAGAAGACCCCCTTTTGATAATATTAAAACTTGCTGTCGGCTCTGGACTAACATACTTTCTCCGCTCATAATAAGATTTTATCTCATCAGCAGATAATGTCCGATTGTAAACTCTAAACTCATCCAGCTTTCCATCCATTCCAGACGTGCCACCACGAGAAATTTTAAAGAGATTACCACTATCAAAAGTAGAAAACGCTAGTGTGTTCGTATCGTTTAATTGTCCGTTTAGGTAAATTCTCGCTATTTTTGTTGAACCGTCAAAAGTCAAGGCGATGTGATACCACACCCCAGTAGTTATCAGTCCAGTATCTGTTCTAACATACTCGGACATAGACCCGTTATAATATTGCACAATCACGCTGCCTTGGTCTAATTGTGTGAAAGCAGTTGGATACCCACCCGCAGCCCATTGATAATCTTTACTGTTCAAATCATCAGAATTCATCCACCACGTTACGCTATAACTGCTGGTCGTGTCATTAAAAACAACCCCGACATCTCCTATCGAAACATAATCACTTACTCCATCAAAATCAAGGCTATCGCCTGTTGAAAAATTGACATCGCCCCTA
>Ga0307928_10002116_pt1 | contig 15207 bp, 18 predicted proteins | sample AceLakmetagen232_FD_201815 | JGI IMG/M metagenome (GOLD analysis project Ga0307928, IMG submission 201815) | Saline water microbial communities from Ace Lake, Antarctica - #232 | ecosystem: Environmental > Aquatic > Non-marine Saline and Alkaline > Saline | place: Antarctica: Ace Lake... | reverse complement strand
GATAACCAAGCACAGTGAGCGCACAACAGGCCGCCTGTAAAAGGCCAAACGGGTTTCAACAGAGACGCGACAACAACCAAAGAACCGGGAATACAAATGCAATATGAAATATCAAATAATGATTTACGCGATTTGTTTTGCGCTCGCAGGGACAGCATCGCTCTGCGGCGGCTCACCGACGAACTCAACAAGCTTAACAAGACCATCGAAAACTATCTCGACGGCAACAGGGATGGCCAGTTGGTATTCGCGGGAGTCCTGCAAAAGGGAGGGTACAGGGGGCCGTCGAATACTCATGGCAAACAACAAGCCGCTCCGAGACGAAGCGTTGACCTGCGCCCTGTGGGTATGCGGAAAGATGGGACGCCCGCGAAGGCCCGACGGCAGGGTTGTAATTGTGAAGAATGTCGAGACTGGAAAGACGATAAAAGTCCGGTGGACGGACAACGGACCGGGAAAGAAGGCGCGAAAGCGCGGCGTGGTCATTGACCTCACGCGAGCGTCCATGCTGGAGCTGGCCGGCGAGGAAGGGATACGCAAGGGGCGGGTGAACGTTGAAATCAAGGAGGAAAGATAATTATGAGAAGATCGCAAGAAAGCCGGAGAATAACGATATGGCTGGATGACGATGTGCAAAATCGCGTATGGCTAAACGCGGAGATCGAAAAGTCAAAACTCCCACGCCGCGCGGCATGGGAAATCATTGAACAGAAGAAGCGCGGAGAACCGACTGGGCTAATCGCAGCGGCGAGGAAGGAGCGGGCAACGCCATGACAGTTGAAAAATTACGACTATCAGCTTAAAAAAATACCTGAAAATAAGTATTGACTATTTTAATATCATGGTGTATTCTGTGCGTATGAAAACAAAAGTAGGTTCTGGACTGCTTCAAAACCCCGAATTAGCGGCACGTTCCCGTTGCGTTGCGCCATTTCCCCAGCCAACGACCAGAACAGCGGGTAACCTCTACCGCTACGGATCGGTCGCAGTACCGCCCTGCCTGACTCCGGCACAGTACATAGAAATCATAACGGCAAGTCCTGGAGATTGACATGAACGCCTTTAAGTTATAAATAAGGCGGTTCGCAAGGAAACAATAAGCCATGAAAACTACAGTTGATTATTGTGTTGAAAAACAATTGAACGACCGTGCCCGAAGCCAAGTTTCTTATTTTAACCAAACGTTTTACGCCAAGGATAGCTTCGATATTCGGAACCAAATACAAAAGCAACATCCTGAGTGGAAAATTGTGTGTTTTAGCTGGATAGAAACAACCAACCAAGGAGACTGTAAAATGAGCTGGAAACTACCATCGACAAAACGTATCGAAAGGAATAATAAGCTAAGACTGGATGAATTTGAGAGAAAGACAAATGAGATTCTCGAGCGTTTAGAATATCGTGAGGCTGAATACGCGTTAAGGCTTTCAGCGTTGGAAAACAGAGAGCGGGAAGAAATGAAATTTATCAAGCAGTTCAACAAATTAGAATATATCAAAAAAGATATCAATATCGAGCGGCTCCACAAATTAGAACATATCGAAAATAATATCGAGCGGTTCGACCAATTTATTGGTGAGCTAAAGGAATACCTCGGAATAGAACATACAGTCATTCCGGCACGTTTGTTCTACCACAAGAAGGGCGAGAAAACCAAATGAGCGACGAAAACCTGACAGACGCGCCACTTGACAAAGCGCGTTGCCGCAAATGCAAGGAGATATACTACGCCGTAGAGTTAATTGGTGGTGTCTGCGACGATTGCAGGGATGAGATTAAACGCAAAGATAGATACGAAAAACGGCAGGAAAGCAACGAATAAGCAAAAGGAAAGTAGCTATGCAACTAACGACAGGTAAAATTCAGAAAGCGCAAAAGATCGTAATTTACGGGCCCGAAGGAATTGGTAAGTCAACGCTTGCGAACCAATTTCCGAACCCCGTTTTCGTGGACACAGAAGATTCTACGAGCTGGATGGATGTAAATCGCCTTACGTGCAATTCGTGGCGGGACGTTCTTGATGCCATAAAGTTCCTCAAGACGGAGAAGCACTCATTCAAGACCGCCGTATTCGATACGGCTGATTGGGCAGAGCGGCTTTGCGTCCAGTTTGTTTGTGGTAACGCCAACAAGAGTAGCATTGAGGACTTCGGTTACGGCAAGGGATACACGTATCTGGCCGAGGAGTTTGGCAAGATGCTTATGTCCTTGAACCCGTTGATTGTCGCCGGTATGAACATCATATTTGTTGCCCATTGCACGGTGAAGAAAATCGAACAGCCTGACGAAAGTGGTAGTTACGACCATTACGAGTTCAAATGCACACGCCACACGTCGCCTCTACTCAAGGAATGGGCAGAGGCCGTGCTATTTGTCAACTACCACGTAATTGTGCGCCAGGACGACAATAAACGATCCAAAGCCATCGGCGGTCGCAAGCGTATAATTCACACGCAGCACACGGCGGCTTATGATGCCAAGAACAGGTCGGATTTGCCCGATCAGATTCCGTTCGAGTTGCCGTTTGACTTCAAGTTGATTGAGAAGATTCTTGGAGACACGACTGTCGCAACCACTCCGCCGGAATCACTTGTAGGAAATCTCACCGCCGCCCTCGAAGGCATTACGGGCGACGCAAACGCTTGGCTCATTGATAAATCATGGGTTAAATCCGGCCGGACCTTCCGTGACCTGCCCGAAGTCAAGATGAAGGAAATCCTTGGGCGGCTGGTGAACTTCAAGGTAGTCATCAAAAAACATAAAAAGGAAAAAGATAATGTCAAATGAACTACGTCCAAAACACCACCCGACCATGCCACCCTCGGCCATGAACGCGCTGGTGAAATGTCCTTTCTACAGGAGCAATCCATCTGGAAGTGATGCCGCACGCAGGGGAACCGACCAACATGCATACGCGGAAGCCTTGTTGCAGGGCGATGACAATAAGGCGAAACGGTGTGGGGCAATTCTTGACGCTGACGGCAGGGCTAATGCCGAATGGTATGCGGATCGCGTAAGGACTGAAGCCGGCGACGACCTTGAAGTGGAGGTTGCCGCAGAATTGCAGGATAAGAACTATGGCACGATCACTTATGGCACGATTGACGCGGCCAGCGGAAACGAAATCTGGGATTACAAGAGCGGTCAGGAACGCAATTACAATTACCAGATGGCCGCTTACGCCCTCATGCGTATGCGACAGAAGGGATTGCCACAAGTCACGGCGCATATCTGTTACGGCAAGACGAAGAAGATCGTGAGCGAAACATACACGGAGGAATCGGCGTGGGATATGGTTGAAACCGTACTGGCTATCATGCACAATCCCGATCGCCAAGAAATGCCTAACGAATACTGCGCTTGGTGCGTGAAATCCCTGTCATGCCCCGCACTTACGCGCCACGTTACGGTAGTAGCCGCCAAGTATGCGCCGAACGATAGCGACAAGATTAGGATGTGGAATCCGAGTGAGATGACCGACCCTACGCAAGTATCTCGTGCTCTGTATATAGCCAGAATAGTCGGGCCGTGGGCTTCCAACGTGGAAAAACGTGCCAAGGAACTGATTGAGAAGGGCGACAATGTTCCCGGATGGTCGCTTATGGAGAAGCGGGGGGCGCGGCAGGTCAAGGACATAACCAAGGCATTTGCCCTAACAGGCTTGCCGGAGGACGTGTTCTTGAAATGTTGTTCTGTAAAAATCGGCGAACTGGAGGAACAATATGCAACAACGAAAGGAATGAAGAAGGCCGTCGCAAAACGTGAGTTAAACGAATTACTGGCGGGTGTTATGAAAAACAAGGCGAATTATAAAACATTAGTGAAAAACAAGGAGTAATGACAATGGGAATCAAGCACACATATTCAGGCGAAGATCAAAAGTTTGATGTATTAGCCGCCGGTACATATCCGGCAACCATCATCAGCGCCGTTGAGAAGGTATCAAAAAGCGGCAACGATATGATCGAACTTATCTTAGAAACTAAAGGAGGCAATCATATTTACGATTACCTTGTATTCGTAGAAAACGCAGCATTCAGAGTAGATGCTTTCATATCCGCCATCGGCAAGGCTCCCCAAAAGGGGAAGGAAGTTGAACTCACAGCGGATGAATTGGTAGGCGTTGAGTTGAACATCGAAGTAGAAATAGAACCGGCTAACGGGTCGTATGCTGCTAAGAACAAAGTTGCACGTTATATAGCGGTTGGCGAGTCTATTCCGAAAGATGATGATGGGAGCGACCTTCCGTTCTAACAAAAGAGGTGATACTAATGGCAAAGAAAAAGCAAGTTAAGAAACGCTGCTACACCTTAGTAATCGCCCCCGCCATAAAACCAGCCGAGCGACACCGAATTGAGAATGCGTTGACGCGGTTGGGATATAAAATTGCTGGCGGCGGAACTACGGCAGATATGTCGGAATGTGATTTCTCGTTTGAGAAGTAAGAAGTAAAGGAGGTGATACTAATGGCACGAGGAAGTAAAGGAGGAGGCGGCGGCGGACGCGGGCAAGGTGGCGGTGGACGCGGCGGACGCGGTTCATGTGGCGGAACCCGCAAGTTTGACGGTAAGGGCCCACGTCCGCAGTCGAAGAGGAAGCGTTAAGACAAAAAATGGTATCTTACAAGTACAAAGGGAGAGACAAGCGCAAGCCCCGCCGCCCAGTCACGGGGGCGGGGGCCATACTTGGGAAACCGGATGATAAGCTCTGCATCACTTACGACACCCGCGAGAAAATACCGTTGGTATTCAATAGCGATTACATATCGGCTAACCGTGGAACTGTGCCGGTGTTTGACTATGCCTTATCGAACGATGAATCTGGCTGGGCCGTGGAACGCAAATCGCTGGCCGACTTCATCCAGTCAGTAGTCCTGTCAAAATCGTGGAAGAGGGAGCTTCAGAAGATCGCCAAGGCTCAAGAGCGGCTGCTTCCAGTTTGCTATGTGCTGGAATTTGGCTTTGACGACATCCAAACTTACGACTACATGCAGTTTCATTCTGGCCGCGTCCAGAGCCAGTTTGTTTATCGGCGCGTAGCCGAAATGATTTACGTCCATAACGTCCACGTGGTATTTGCTGGAAGCCGCGAGGGTGCAAGTTACGTAATTGCATTACTACTCAAACGCCGAAAGGAAGCTATTAAATGCGCGAACGCCTACCAGACAAACGGGAAAGCATAACACGAAAGCTGGTCTTACGTTATGGCCGCACACCGAAGAAGATGGAGCGCGTTCATTTTTACATAACCGTTGGGCTTTATCCCGATGGCCGGCCAGCAGAATTGTTCATCACGGTGAACGGCGGAACGGAAATGATTAAGGGATTCTGCAATGTATGGGCAATCGCTATCAGCTTGTGCCTGCAAGCGGGGATTGGCGTGGATAAGCTGTTCGAGAAATTCGCCTACCAAAATTTTGAGCCCAAGGGGTTTACGGAAAGCGAGGATATAAGAAGCTGCACGAGTGTGGTTGATTACGCTATAAAATTCATGAAGCAGCAGTTTGGCAACCTGTGCGAAAATAACCCGTCTTTAGAAAACCGTGGGGTGATAAGTGACCGCAAATAATGGCCGTCCATGAATACTCAAGAGGAAATTAAGAGGAACCAATGAAAAATATACTTAAAAGAATTTTATTCCGCAAGCCTAAGACCGTTGAACTCGGCTCAATCTGGTGGGACGATACCGGCCACATATCCGGAGGCGATACTAACCGGATTTACGTCGTGCTTGGTAGGAGTAAAGATAATTGTTGGGCATGTGTTGGCTTGCATCTATGGAGAGGCGGAGAAAGCAGGTGGTTGGACGCGTGTAATTCAAAAGACTTAAAGATTCAGTATTCTTTGATAGATGAAGAAGTTTTATCCATGCGATATGTCGGAATGATTCCAAACTGGAAGTTGGTATTGACAACCGGGAACACTTACACATAAGTATCACCTAATCAGGGGAAAAAATGAAACCATATTGCGACGACGGAAAAGGAATAATGATATACCGCGGTGATGTGTTCAAGACGAGCAAGCTTCCTTGCATGATCCGAAAGGAAATTGCAAGTCTTGGAGGAAAAGCTGGTTGTGCTTCTCGTTGGGGTAAGAAATGCGTCATATAGATATTTTTACTGGAATAGGTGGCTGGCCATTAGCGTGTTCATGGGTGTTTAAAAATGATTATAAACCAGTTATGTTTTGCGAGAAGGAATTGTTTTGTCAGGCAGTATTAAAAAAACATTGGCCGGACGTTCCGATTGCCAACGATGTGTTTGAAATGAAAGGATCAGATTATGAATGTGACATACTCACAGCCTCTCCTCCTTGCCAACCTTTCAGTTGTGCCGGGAAGCAACGAGGCAAGGCAGATGACCGCGACCTCTGGCCGGAAGTTATCAGAATTATTACTGAAATGCGGAGACAACCGGCTTATGTGCTTATCGAAAATGTTGCTGGTTTCGTCAAGATGGAACTCGACCGTAGTATTTCTGACTTGGAAAGCGAAGGCTACACCGTCAGGCCGTTTATTATTTCAGCTTGCGCCACGGACGCCAAGCACAGACGAGATAGGGTGTGGATTGTGGCTCACGCCGAGGGCAACGGAAACAGAGGAAAACAATTTGAAGCAGGTTGCGAAGTTACTCCCGACCCCGACCAGCCGAGACCACAAGGACACAGGCGATTGCAAGAATGTGCCGATGAACGGATTGTTGGGCAGAACGGTGAAACCATCAAAAGCATCGGGAAGCCTGAACCCAGCCTGGGTGTCCTGGCTTCAGGGCTACCCTCTGGACTGGCTGGATGGTGTCAGTGGCCCGAAGAACCAGCGGAAGTCCCGCGTGTCGCCGTAGGAGTCAAAGGAAGGGTGAATAAATTGAAGGCGTTGGGCAATAGTATTGTACCGCAGGTAGCCTTTGAACTGATAAGGGCAATCGCGCAAATAGAACTGGCTTTTGCCGAGGCAGGTGGGATTCGCGTAAGACTGGTGAAAAATCCAGCAACGAATATAACGCCCTCTGTCCCTTGTGCGCTGAGCCGGAATACAAAGAGTGGGGAAACGCGAAAGTGGACAGAAAGTGTCCGGGAATGCGGTAAATAACACAGGAGAGCACAAATGAAAATCTATAGAACGCAGGCAGAAGTAGACAATGATATTGTGGATAGAGTTTTGGAGATTGACGATCATGTTCGATTTGAGTTTTCTGTGGTCATTGCGGCGGACATCGTGGCGTGGAACATCATGGCGTGGGACATTACGGCGTGGGACATCGCGGCGAGGAACATCGCGGCGAGGAACATCGCGGCGTGGAACATCACGGCGTGGGACATCGCGGCGGCGGACATCGTGGTGTGGGACATTACGGCGTGGGACATCGCGGCGAGGAACATTACGGCGGGAAACATTCGTTTTTACGCAATTTGCACTGCGTATGAACACCTTTCTTGCAAGTCGATCGCGGCCAAACGTGAAAATGGAAAGTATTTCTGCCTGGATGAGGAAGTAAAAATAACAGGATAGGAGAACAAATGAAAGTAAAACCCTTAGTTGATTTTGTGGAGAAATTGGCTCGGTGCCCGCAGTGCGGGGGAGTAATGGCGTGCCAAGATACTTGTGGCTGCATAATTTCGGCTATAGCAAACGGCGACATGGAAGAAGTCGAGTTAATGTTCGCCGCTCGACAGGCATTGAAGGCATATCATGAAGAGCCAAAATGAACCATGGAACAAAAGCGTTCAAAGGGAGAAGCGAAAATGAACTATGAAATGAAAGAAGCCTTAGACGCTCTTGAGGCGATGGCGCAAGAGCATTGTATATGTGATGGTTTATTTGTTCACAATGACGCGAACGCCAGAAACGCGCAAGCGCTTCGGATGTTAGCAAAGCACAAAAGGTTTGTTATGACGTGCGACGTAGGCTACTGGGTTGATGGACATTGGCCGGAGAACGACCCGGTAGAGAAGGCGGAGAAGCCCGTAGACCGCATTGCCCGCCTGGAACTCCGGGTAGCGCAGTTAGAGGGGGATTTAGCGGGAATTATTTCTGCGAAATGGGCTGATAACGTTGCAAAGAAAATCTACCAAAAGAAGTAAGAAATCAAAAAAGGAGAACAAATGAGCTACGACATCATAAAACTTGAGTGGGAATTTGACGACCCGGATTATTTCGCAGAGGTTGGGAGTTACGATGCGAACATTATCAAAATGAAACACCGATGGGAATGGGATATATCCGGCGGAGGTATTGAAGGAGAAAGTGGACGCGGATACGCCGACACCGTATCCGAAGCGCAGAACGCTGTGCAGGAGGCGTTCGAGGAAGATGTGTTACGGTATCTGGTTGAAATAAAGGAGAAAGTAGTATGACACAAAAGCAAATAACACCGCAAGGGAAAGTGGCAATTAATGCGTTGCGCAGGTTTTATCCGCAGGTTCGTATTAGACGCTTGGCGGAATACCTATGCGAGACGCACAAAGGAATGTTCAACAGTCACAATCAGGCAAGGCAATCACTACGTTGGTATGCCAAGTTAATGCATGACACACAAGGGAATAAATCAAAAAGAGACATTACGCCATACAAGTTGATGCCCAAGCCCCACCACGTGCCACGTGAGGATTTTGTTCTACCCCGTGGCAAGTATGGGATACTTCCCGATGCCCATGTTCCGTTCCACGAGAGGAAGCCGATAGAGGTAGCCTTGCAGTGGTTCCGCGACAAGACTGACAGCCTTCTCGTTTGGTTGCCTCTGTGATAAACAGCCGGATTACAACCCTTACGGGAATGCATGGAATTGGGGCGCGGCGATACTTGATTATGACGGTGAAGATTGGCAAATGGACAATCGTCGGATTCTGCCGACAGGTAGATTGGTGACGTGAATGAAACTCTGCTGTGTATTGAATACGAAAAAAACAACCAACCGAAGGGCAACAAATCATGTTAGTCATGTCAAGATACTGTTCACCATGCAATAGAATGTCATCTGGACACAGTTTTATGCGGAAAGGCCCGAGTATAAATTGGAAAATGATTTACGATAAAAATGATGGCCCGAATCCACGAAGCAATAATCTTCCCGTAGCTCCGCCCCTTGTAGGAAACTTCACCAACCTGTCGCCCATAAGAAAAATGAGTAATATTCCTGTTAAGGCGTTACTTGAGATTTTAACAAACGGGGATTGCGGAGACAGGTGATCTATCTTATTGGTACCACGGGTTTGATATTTTCTTTTTTGTCTGGATTGCTTTTAAGTTTTTTTTGACGATTGTGGAATTTAATACCCCATATCAGTTTATCAATGGCTGTTTTTTGGTTGCGTCGGCGTGCATCGTAGGTCTGGACTCCCCATCCGAGGATTGATAACAGGCTAATAGCCGTGCCACGCGGGACGCCTTGTTCCACCATTGAGTCGAGGATGTCATTCATGGATAATGGTACTGCAAGGCGGGTGGCTACTGAGCCGGGTGTAACTTTCTCGCCAACTACCGTTTCGCCGGCGGCAACGTCAACCATTGTTCCTAACAGTGGAGACAACTTTGACCGTAAAAATCTTGTCATAATGTCTGTCACCCCAGCACCAAATGCACGTTTGTCGCCGCGCAACTTTTCTATGCGGCCACGTTGGGTTTTGGTTTTTCCCGTGCCAACACGTGCAAGGAATGTGGTGGCTTGCGCCAATCCCGCCATTGGGTCAATGCGGGTGTCGCCAATTTTGAGCTTGCCGAAGTCGGATGAGCGCGGGTCTTTTTCAACCGTGGCGCCGGCGGCAATGGCAAAGGCTATGACTATTCCCTGTCCTATCAGGAATCTGGCATATTCACCGGCGATTAGCTTTCGCGTCCTCCAGCTACCATGATAAAATGGTACTCCCGCCAATAGCTGGAAGCGGCTGATGAATAACTTGGGCGACCAGAACACGGTCGACAGGAACTCAGTTGCCATAGCTAGGCGACCGCTCCCTAATTGAGCGCGACCAGAGGCAATATTAATAAAATTTCCAATAGCTTTTAGTTCTACGTCTGTTGGGGAGCCTGTTCTTGCCATAGTCTTAACCAAAGCGTCAAATCCATCGGCTCGCGTAAAATTTGCTCCTGATGTAAAAGAGCGTTCCGACGCTTTGATGCCTGGAATACTTCCTACTACTTTTGACAACTCGGTGGTTTTGGTGGCGAATGGTTCTTCGCCTTTTACCATGCCGCCCTCAGTGCTGGTAAATTCAAGGTCGCCTCTGGAATAGTATGCGTTCTTAGCATTTTCTCGTGTTGATATTTCCTGCTCTGCCTTGTAAGCCTCATGCGGTGATCGCCACGCCTTTAATTGAGTTTTAAGGGTTCTTACTGCTCTGATTGGGTGTCCGGCAAGCAAAAACCAACCTTGGCGACCAATGAACGACTGGTCAAACGATGACAGTATACGTCGTGCCTCATTGAACGGATCAGTTGTACGATCCCATACTTTCTGCGTCCACAGGCGGTTCTTCATCCGTTCTTCTTTAAGTATGCCCTTCCACTCCTGTTTAACCTTGTCGAGTTCCTGCTTTGCTTTGAATGCTTCCTCATCGAGAATGATTTCCTTGCGGACGGGTTTGGTGAAGTCGCGGGTTGCTATTTTGGTTCGTATCTTTTTGATGGCTGTGTAGGTACGCTTCTTAAAGGCGGCAAGTGCAGATTCTTCTGGAGTGAGTTTGGGGAATGCCAGATTGTGCCACCAGTTGACTTCCTTCTTGACGGCCTCACGTTCGCCAATGAGATTCTGCAATCGCTCGCTATCGGGCAACCATTCACTCTTTTGCGCCGTACGGAATATCCCCTTACGTGCATCTTCCACGCGCTCGTTCCAATCTTCAAGACTACGTTCTGTGGTTTGGATAGCACGGTCGAGGCGTTCCTGATCGCTCATAGGCTTGTCTGGGAACAACTCTTTGTAAGCATCCATGCGTGCATCGCGAGTGGTCTCTAACGCTATGGTTTCGGCGTCTTCTACAGGCAACCCTTTATTGCGGACAAGTTCCTTGCGGTTTTCTATAGCTCGGTTTATGTCTTCAATCTGGTTTTTAAGCCGCGTCTTTTTCGCATCCAACGCACTCTTGAGCCGTGCGGCGGGATCGCTGGCCTCAATACCCAGTTCTTTCATCAGCCTGTCTTGCTTTTTCATGGCAGATTGGAGCTGCTTGGTCAGGTCGCGGGTAATGGGGCCGGGGGCGGGTCGCTGAAACCCTGTATGTTTAGCCCCTTCAATGGATGGTTCGGCGTCGGCGCCCTTTTCCACTAGCAATGCAATATTTTTTTGGACAGCTTCAAGCGCTGCAACCTTCTGAAGTTCGGACTTGTGCTGGCTTAATGCAATTTTGGCGGCTTCCTTGGAGGGGTAACGCACCGTGCCGTAACCCGATATGGCGTCGCTGACTTCTCGCGGCGTGGCGGTGGGTATAATTTTCTTGATAACGCCATGCACGCTCTTGACAAGGCCATCGTGGGTAAGCGTGGATACGCCCTTGTTGGCGTTAACGTTCTTCTGCTCAAAGTAAAGTGCGAGTTTTTGGATAGGGTCTTGCAAGTCTGACAGGAGTGGTTTGTCGCCAGATTCAGCGGCGTCCTGTATTCGTTCGATAGCCCTTACCTTATCACCTTCGAGGTCTGGTGCCTTGTCGCCCTTGCGCTCGGCGGCATCCTTGGCGATGGCTTGCTTCTCCAAGTCTTTCATCACCTTGTCGGCTTCGGCTTTTTCGGCAACGTCAACTTTCGCGTCACGTTCAGCTTCCAGCACGGCGACTTTTTTATTCAAAGCCTTAAGCTTTGCGTGGTAATCATCGTGGATACGCTTGATGTCGGCGCGTTGGTCGGAAGTCAACGGCTTCCCTGCGTTCTTTGCTTTCTTTACCACGGTCATCCTTGCCAGCGAGAAGTTCTCCGTCATCATCTTTTGCATAGCGCGACCAGTCCTGCCCCACTCGCGTGATGCGGCTTGCTCGATGTTGAATATTTCTTGCAGGGCATCCTCGGCCCGTGAAATCTCAATTTTGTTTAACGTCTTTTCGTCGCCGGTTAGGGAGGGGTCATTACTTCTGGAAACAGCCTCATTGAGCAATCTTTCCGCCACGACAGTTTCGCGCAGAAGGATCATTCGTTCAACATCGGTTGGGATTCCGCCCTTCGTCTTTAATTTTCGTATCACCTCTGCGCCAGCGTAGGGATTGATTTCAAGTACTCGCCGCGATTCTTCGATTAGGCTTGTGTCTGTTTTGCTGGAATACTCATCGGTGGGTTTTCCAAGTCGGAACTGCATTTCTCTGGTGTAGGCGTTCTTTGTTCCAGTTGCGCCTTCAAATTCATCGAAGTCAGCTTTAGCCGCGCTAAGGCTTTCTGCCTCTGGCTTTCCAGACGGATAAGTTAATGCCCCCTCGCCAGCACCCTTTGTAGGTATTAGGCTTTCGCCTTGTACTGGTATGTTTGATTTGGCGGGTGGGGAGGGGGCAATTGGTTCTAAAGTGGTAGTAGGTTCGGCGGTCGGCTCTCCGGCGACCTTGGCGAGCGCAGGCACCTCTACCGGCTTTGGGGGTGGCTCTGGTATGACTTCCGGCTTTTGAACACCCACAGGGGCAACTGACGCACTCGGTTCGGCTGGTTTGGCCTCTGCAAGCGATGACACCTCAACATTAGCAGCCTTGGCAACCTTCTCAATTTCTCTGACAACGGTAGTATTGCCTGACGCTCTGAACGCTTTTGTCATCATACCAAACACCACGTCGGAACCATACTTTTGGATGGCGTTGAGCATAACATAGAATCCGGCCATTTCCGGTTTGCCTTCAGCTTCAGCGCGAGCGACCCCCTCATCAACTACCTTGCCGAATGTGGCGGTGATGGCGGCGTTGGCGGATACGTCGGCAACCTTGGCAATCCAATCGCTCTTGGCCCACTTACCGATTGTGCCGGACAGGGCAGGCGTGGCTTGATAGGCGAATCCAAGAGCCAGCGATGCAAGTCTTTCTTTGGGAGATAAACCTTCAGCGGAAACAGCCATAACAGTTGCGCGGATAGCTGCGCTCCCTATTGTTGACTTTATTCCAGGTTGTGTGCCATACCCAATACGAAGTACCTTCAGTGTTTTCAGTGTCATCAGGGCGTCAATGATGGTGTTCGTTATTGTGGCAATGGCTACTCCTGGTAACCCGCCTTGCTTCAAAGCCTCTTGTATTAATAGTGCGTCGGCTTCATTCTTAAATTTTCCACTGGCATCGAGTAATTCGTCACCCTTTTTAAGCAGTTGGCCAACCACGGGGATTCTGTAGGAAAGCTGTTCGAGTTCGGCAGTATTCTCTTCGCCAATGATAGCAGACCATACCATACGGCTCGTTTCTTTTGTGCCGCGAATCGTGGAAGGCAGGAAGTCGACAGCGTGTGCCACGATACTTAGTGCTTGTTCGGGGGCGTAACCAAGTGCTTTTCTGACGGGTTGCCAAACCTTTCCAAAACCAGAGGGGGCAGCTTCGGGCGCAGTTATTTCGGGAACAATTGGTCTGGTTGGTTCTTGTGGTGAAGTCGGGGTTATTCCTTTGGACATTCTTCGGGCGTCTTCTAACAATTGCTGAATATCTGACGGCATTTCAGGTTCGACTTCTTTTTTCGCAGGAGCAGCAACCGGAGCAAACTTGTGTGCACTACTCAACAGTTGTTGCAAGCCCATAGGAGAGAGTGCCTTCGGCGTTGATGCCGCAGTCAAATCATTCTCCGCAATGTCTTGTTCGTCGGTTAATGCCATAATGTTTGCACCTTATTCTGATTCTTTTTCCAACTGTTTATTCACCCAATCTTCCCGCATCTTATTTTCCAAGGCCAGCGACAACCTTATCCATGCCGTTCTCCCTATTTTTTTCTCTATATCCCCCACGGCGAGGGGAAGCGTCAAAACAGATTTAATGTGTCTAAATGTGTATTTTAATGTTTCTTCCCCAGCCACATTAACTAAGTCCCAAAAGGTATACACCCCTTTTTTTACACCCTTCTTAATTTCCTTGTAGGCAAATTTTAATATATCTGACTCGCTGAAGGCTGGCGCTTTATCCAATAATTGCATCTTTCTATCTGCTTGCTCGTCTGGCTTAACAGAGGTAGTGGCAACGGCAGTAGGTTCTGCCGGTAGCTTGTCAACCGTCTCAGTTTCGTCTGGCTCAACAGGGGCAGGGGAAACGGCGGCAGGTTTTTCCGGTAGCTCGTCAACCGTCTCAGTTTCACCCAAATCGCCGTACAAGTTTAATACATCCCTGAGTTCCTGCCGCTGATCATCGGTTGTATCAGGCTGTCGTATCGCTTCTCTCAACTGGCCAACTATTTCCTGTTGTATTGGCGTCAGAGCAAGCGGTTCGTCAATAGGAGCTACGGGTTCGGCTTCCGTCTCCGGTTTCTGCGCCGCAATCGCTTCCCATTCAGCGCTTGAAAACAATCCACTAAACAATCCACTAAACAATCCACTTTCTTCCGTTTGCTTAAATACTTTACCCAATCCATGCATCTCGCTAAAGACATTCACGGCCATAGGAAGTGTTTCCATTTTATCAACACCAAGTTCTTTCAAAGTATCTGAAAACACATCATCGGTAGGTTGTTCACCTGTTTCGTTATATTGGTTGAGATACATTTTAGCCAAATTTATTTTTCGATATACTTCGTTCTGATTTTCCGGGGATAATCCTATAAAAAACTTATAACCGGGGGATGCGAGCCGTTCCGCCGTAAGTTTTCCAGCCGCTCTCGCCAGATTAGCCTTGTCTAATTCTGACGGTGCGTTGCGATATGCTGCGGCTCCTTCGGGAGTTGCAAAAAAAACTGGGTCGCCAGTTTTTGGGTCGAACTCCACTGCAAATGCTTTGTCGTCTGCTTCGGCTCTTGCTTCCTTTTCTTTTGCCTTTCGTTCCATCTGTTTCTTCTCGTATTCTTCCCATGTGCTTTTCTTCCCTTTACGGAATTGAATAACTCCAGCATCCAAGAATTGTTCAAGTTCTGGGTCGCGTGTTGTTTTAGTCATCTGGTCGGCAATGTAACTTTGAACAGACGGATTCCCCTCATTGGATTCCATTAAGTTTGTTAGAATTATGGATTTGATAACATCAGCCTTCTGGTCGGCAAACATTATCTCGTCCAAACCAAACGATTTAAGGACTCTGGCTTGAAACTCCGGTGCGCGGCCAGCATATTTTGCGCCCCTTGCCGCCGCCG
>Ga0307928_10002114_pt1 | contig 15210 bp, 28 predicted proteins | sample AceLakmetagen232_FD_201815 | JGI IMG/M metagenome (GOLD analysis project Ga0307928, IMG submission 201815) | Saline water microbial communities from Ace Lake, Antarctica - #232 | ecosystem: Environmental > Aquatic > Non-marine Saline and Alkaline > Saline | place: Antarctica: Ace Lake... | reverse complement strand
GGTCATAAAGAGAAAGTACAGCGTAAGGTTCTGGGTTTATATCAGCACTCTTAGCGTGTTTAAATACAAGTATATCTCTATTAACTCCGTCAGCTTGAATCTTTAATTGTTGAATCCAATCTGTAATTACTAAGTGTTTATGATTTTTAGCTTCAATATTCCAACCAGCGTCAGGGCAGTAAATATCTCCCTTATCAAGTCCAGCACCTGAAGCTCTAGTTTGTCTAGCTTTAGGGTCTAAAAGTTTTCTTACTTCTTGAACTATAAATTTCTCAAAAGCGTCTCCTTTTTTCTTTTTTGTTTTGTTGTTTATCATAGTTTTAATTATATAAATATTCTTCAGTTGAAGGACTTGGTATTCCTGTAAGCCTTTCAATACTTTCAATATACTGGCTAAATTCTCCTTTACTTAATCCAGTTGTGCTATTAGGAACTTTATAATCTATATTAAACATTGTTTTACTAACGGCTGGTAAGAACTTCCTTTTAAATAGCTCGTGCATTTCTTTTGATGTTTCGCCTGTATCATCGCTAATAATATTATAATAAAGCCAAAGGTATCGGTTCTGTTGCGTTGTCCTCTTGTTTTTCTGCTTCTCTACCATAACAGTATAGTTTCCGTCTAAAAGGTTGTCTAAGAGCTGTTTTAAGCGTTCTAGGCTATACTGGTGATTGATTACTTTAATGATTGTTCTAAATGGTTGTTTCATAATAGTTTTAAATCATAGGGCAGAACATAGTCAATGAATGTTTCATAACCGTTCCGCCCTTGTGATTGATTAAAATCCTAAATCTTCATCTACTGGAGTTTCTGGATTAACTTCTTCTTCATTGTTACTTTGTTTCTTTTCTAAGAACTCAAAGTTATTTACTACAATTTCAGTTCTATAATGTTTAACGCCATCTTTTTCCCAATCTCTAGTTTGTAATTCACCTTCTACTAAAACCTTATGTCCTTTCTTTGTATATTGAGATAATACACCTGCTAATTTACCCCATACTACTAGATTGTGAAATTGAGTTTCTTCTATCTTTTCACCTTGTGCATTTTTATAGCTCTTATTAGTTGCGATAGAACCATTAGCTACTTCTTTTCCATTAGGAGTAGTTTTTAATTCCCAGTCTTTTGTTAGATGTCCTACAATGATACATTTATTCATTTTATTTTATATTAGTTATTTAGTTATGCTAATTTTAAGTAGCATATTTCTTAAAGCGGACTCTACTATAAAGGCTAAATCTTCATTAGTTAAAATTATATTTTGTTCGTCCTTGTTAAGAGATACATTTTCATTTCCATAGGCGATTGTTAAATTTTCCATTTTATTTATAGTTAGTTTATTAATTATGATAGTTAGATTTTAAAAGTAAATTCTTTAAAATATTTCTTTTCTGCTTCTCTTCTAGCTTTGATAGCATCTTTTTCGTTTTTAAAATATCCTAAGTGAATACTTTTATTATTTATTTTAATATAAGCCAACCATTTATTAGTAATTTTATACCAACAGTAGCCTTTAACATTCTTTGTATTCATCATATTCTGACTTCTAGTACAGTGTCTTAAATTTTGTTTTCTATTATCTAGCGTGTCGTGATTAATGTGGTCAATATCAAGTCCTTTCTTTTTGTCTAATATTAAATGATGAAGTAATAAGCCTTTACTACCAGTACCACAATATCCTAATGTATTGAAGTGCAATTTATAATTTTTAATTTTTTGTAAATCTTCCTTATCTATTTTGGTTCTAGCTACTTCTTGATTCTGACGGTTATAGAGACAAATTTCACAATACTCACCACAATCTATAATTTCATTAGGGTCGTGCATAGTTCTTTTTAAAATCTTTCCGTGATTTCTTAGTTGAGTATAGTGTTTACCACAATATCCTTTAGAATAATATTTATTATTACAGCTTTCTACTTTGCAAGTTTTCATATAAACTCCTCTAAACTATAAAACCCGCTAAGCGGTCTGGAGAGACAATGCCGAACGGGTTGTATAGTTATTTAAATTTAAATAAAAATGTCTCTCCACTTATAATTTTACAGTATATTTATTTAGTTGTCAATGAATAAATTTTAAAGACCTGCTTTTGTTAATTCTAGCTTACCAATTATCTGGTCGTAGTTCTTTTCTATTAATTCCTCTCCAGTCTTTTTTTCAATCCAATTTTTCATTTCTTTATTAGTTAAATCTGGTTTAGTAGCTTTTGCTAATTCAACGATTTTAGCCTTTTTAATGTCTTTAGGTGATTTAGTAGGAGTAGAGGGATTAACAGGCTTAGGAGGCTCATTTTTAGCTTTCTTTGAGCCATTACAGTCGTCATCTTCTGCTTGTAAGAACAATAATGATTGAATAGCATATCTTCTATAATAAGTTATGATACTTCCCATTTTTTGAGGGTTAGTATCTTCTGGTAAGATTATTGTATCTTCAATCTTTTCTTTAGATTCTATATCAATTAGAATTGTTTTAAGTGCAGGCTTTCCTTCAATATGTGTTAGTGGTTGAATTAATACTAATCCCAAATCATTTAATATAGGTTTAGTAATTTCAATTAGTTTATTAATGTCAAAGTATTTTGATTTAAAGAAAGGATTAGTAGAGTCTTTACTAATAGCTCCTACTTTCTTTTGAAAGTCTAATAATTTTTTCATAGTTTTATTAGTTAGGTTTATTAGCATTAATTAATATTTTTTTGATACATTCATTCCAAGCTATATGATTAACTTTAGGCATTAAACCTTTAACCCATTTCATTCTATCTTCTTTAATTGCTTCGTCATACTTAACGGCATATTTCATAATATCCTCTTTTTCTGTATCTTCAAACCAATCATTAAAAGCATCTGGTAAATTATCATCTAGAACTGTCATTCCATCTTCTTTTATAAATTGTTCCATTAAGTATTCTTCAAAATTGATTTTCATATTATTTATAGTTTAAACTTTTTAAAAATAAATCAGCTTTTTCTCTACTATCAGAATCTATTAAACCTCCTATAAGAAATGATGCTTGTTTTTTATCAAGTGTATTGAACCAAGTATAGGCTTCATCAGCTTCTTTAGAGTTATTACTTACAATATTAAGCCTTACAAATTCAGATAGTAGCTTACTTTTTTGTGAAATTGAGATTAACATATTATTTAAGGATTATTTCTTCAATTTTTTTAACATCTTCTCCCATAGATTTAACATCTTCGGCATATTTATCTACATTCTCGCCAAACTTTTTAACAACTATGGCTAGTTTATCTATTACTTCTTTATTTTGTTTTATAAGTTCTTCTAATTCTTTATTCATATTTATATTAAAGTTAATAATACACTAGCCCATAATAGCCCTAGAGCTATAATCACAGCTATTGATTTAATTTTATTAACTTGCTTTTCATTTTTCTCACACCAAAGTTGTATCTGAGGAGGTTTAATTTTGCTGTTGTAGCAAGAATAGATTTTCATACTTTTATTTATTAATTGTTATCTTATCTCTATGTTTAGGATTATCAGCATTAAATGCTTCTTGAAGTGTTCTGTGTATAACATCTGATAATGTTCTGCCTTCCTTTTTAGCTTGTTTTATTAAGTCATTTCTAAGTTTTGTATCAATCCTTAGAGCTATTCGTTTGTTTTTAGTCATAGTATTTTTCCTTTCCTTTAAAGTATATATCATCTGTTTTACTTTGTCAAACCTTAACAGGGGATAACTCCATTGCCAGAAAAAGAAATTGCCAAAACAAAAACCATTCAGGTCTTAGGCTAAATGGTTCTCGTTGGATAGTCCTTTTTAAAGGAACTATTATATAGAGTATATAGGATTTGACAAAATAATCAAGGTAGTGTATTATTTGAAGTAGAGAGATTAACAAACGAATATATGCAAATTAAAGCTTACAACCGGACCGACAAAATTGCTACATTAGATGAGTCGGCTTTTTTAATGGCTGGAGTTTGTAAGACTCCGTGCGGTTGTTAATAAAAGCCGATTCTTTTAATTAAATAATTATATGGGTAAAGTATTACCAAAAAAAGAGAAATTAAAAGTAATAGAAAAAAATGGTTTATTTTGCTATGAATGTAAACTTGAATTACAAATTATATATAAAAAGAAAACTTTTCAAATAAAAAATGGACATTTTCATCATTTAATTCCACAGATATATAAAGGAGAAAATAACTCATTTAATGCTTGTTTATTATGTAAATCCTGCCATATGTTAATTCATAGTGGAAAAGAAACGAAAGAAAAATATATAAAAATGTTTGAAAATTATTATCAAAATATAAAACTATTATGAAAGAAACATTTTACTTCCAACACGATTATAATCCAACTAGCGACCCTAAAATAGTTTGCCTTTTAGGTAATTACGGTGGTTTAGGTTATGGAGTATTTTGGCGAATAATTGAAATGCTACATCAAGAAGAAAATCATAAATTACCTAAGAAATTATACATCTTTGAAGCAATTGCTAAACAAATGCTAACAGATGCTAATAAAATTGAAGAAATAATTAATGATTGTATAGAAAAGTATGAATTACTTAAATGTGATGATGATTATTTTTGGTCTAGTAGAGTTGATACCAACATTGAAAAAAGAGAAGAGAAGAAAGAAAAAAAGAGTATAGCAGGTAAAAAGGGTATGAAAAGTAGATGGCATAGTAATAATAATGATATAGAAGATGATAACAATGTTATAACAAAAGATAACAGCACTATAACAAACATAACAAAGGAAAGTAAAGTAAAGGAAAGTAAAGTAAAGGAAAGTAAAGTAAAGGAAAGTAAAGTAAAGGAAAGTAAAGTAAAGGAAAGTAAAGTAAATAATAACTTGCCAGCTAAAGCTGACGGAGTAAATAAAATATTTGAAATCTTTTATGAGATTAATCCTAGTATCAACTATGGGAATAAAACAAGTAGAGCTAGTGCTAAATGGTTAATAGATAAAATGGGTCAAGAAAAAGCAGAGAACACGGCTAAATATGCTATATCTTTACACGGAACTAAATATGCTCCAACAATTACCACGCCATATATGCTAAAAGAAAAACTATCAGAATTAATGGCTTATTATAAAAAGCAGAATAATCAAGATAAAAAAATACAAAGCTTATGAATTATATAATTAAAATGATGAGTGGTGATGTTATATTTATTACTACCAAAGAATTTAAAAACTTAGAAGGTAAAACTGGTTTAGTATTTATTCCATCTCAAGATAGAATTATAAACTTAAATTCAGTAGAAACTATTACACCAATAGAAATTGCTTTAGAAGAAAGTAAACTAGCTATTAAAAAAGTAGACAGTAGTGATGGTAGTCCATTATCTTACAAAAACGGCGAATATTTCACTTTAGGTGGATATTGTCCGATGTATGCTCTAAGTATAGTTGAATATAAATATAAATTAGTAAAAGATAAATTAAAAGAATTAAATGCTGATAACAAAATATCACTCCCAACTTCAGGTGACACTTAAACATAAACGCTTTGGTTTTACCCATAAATTATTTGGCTTATATGAATTTGCAGAATTTAATACAAATGATTGGGATATAATTGAAGATGAGAAAAGTAAGCAAGAAAAGCTATTTTAATTAAATACTTAAAAGAATATATGAAAAAAGAACTTAACAAATGGCAGTTTATATTTATATGGGGTAATGATTTTTGTTATCATAGTAGAAGAGAATTAATATTTGGCATTTTAAGTTTTAAAACTCTTCCAGAAATGGGATTTGAAATACAAAAAATAAATTATAAAGGATTTTTAATTAGAAGAAACTGGAAAACAAAACCAAACATTAATATAGGATTTTAAATATATGAAGAACAAAAGAATTATCCTAAACTGTAAAATCTGCAAAAGAGGTGTTAAGGTAGGTGAAACCTTTTTAGACTCTGAAGCTATTACTTTTTGGAAGATAATATCTAAGGTAGGAAACAAGGTTGTATGTATCTGTCTATCGTGCCGTAGGAGCTAATATTTGGGCTTCTAAACCCCTTTATAGGTATTTAATGGATAAAGCCTTAACTTAATTAAAAATAAGTCTATATGGATAAAATTAAAGTAAACGGAACAACAGAAGAATTTAAACAACTAAAGAAAACTTTAGATGATTTAAGTAATAAAAAAACTAGGTTTAGAAGTATGAAATATAGTGGAAAAGGAAGACCAAAGAAATCAGACTATGTTATTTGTAAAATAAGGGATTTAAGAGATGCCCTAGCTTTTGATTTATTAGCTAACGGAAAGTGTGAATTTAAAAGTGAGTATATTAAAAATTAAATAATATTATGAAACAAGGAAAACTAAAATCTTTATTTTGCAAACACGGAGAATGTAATTTTTTTGAAGGTAAAGTATCTTACGGAAATTATACATTTGAAGTTATGTATTGTTCAGAGTGTGGAACTATTTTATTTATGAGAGATGGTGATAAATCTGGTAGAAAGATTGAATTTGTTAAAAATAGTGAAATAGATAAATTAATTAAATGATATATGACAACAACTAAAAAACATTATGAATTATTTAAAAATGAATGTAAGAAATGGATTGATAGATTTGAGCTTAATAATTATACTTTTAGTTTTATTTGGGAAAATTTAGATGATAGAGGTTTTGACAGTTCTTCTTATGAAGCACAACCAAATTATATTGCTAAGGTATTTTTTGATAAAGAAATTGATGAAGAAAATATAGCTCATTATGGAATATTAGAATATATAAAACATTGTGCTAAGCACGAAATAATCCATATATTAATTGCTAGATTAGTAATTAATTCTAAAGCTAGATTTATTGGATTAAATGAAATTAATGAAGCAGAAGAAGAACTTGTAAGAAAATTAGAACATATAATTAAATAATATATGGGGAAGAAAGCACTTACTGGCATATTCTACAATAATAAGAAAGGTGCTATTGATAAGATGAAGCGTAAGGAAAAATACGAACAGAAGTCGTTTAACATAATTGAATTTAATAATGGATATTTAGTCGTGAGTGAAAAACAAGCTGATGAGTTTGACAAAAATTACTAATCTATGGTAAACTATCTGTAGAAAGAAAAGCCTTACAATTAAATAAAAGCCTTACAACTAAATATAAGCCTTTGTAGCTTTGTCGCGATGGCTATAAAGATTAAAAACTTAAAGTCGTATAGATACTAATTTTTTTGGTGTCTTTTTTTATTGCAAACCAACCTGATATTAGCCGTAATGACTAATAATCAGCAGGTAGAGAATTTATACAAAATCCTTATAAAGAGATAGTAAATTATATTAAAGTATCTTCTTAAAGGATTTAAATAAGTTCTTTATTAGTAAATTTTAAAAAACAGTATGGCTAAAGGAAACAAAGCACGTAGAAAAGAAGTTAAGAAACCAAAGAAGAATAAGAATTAATAAATAGTAGTTTAAATAATATGGAAGAAGAAGAGAAACGAATAGAAGCAGTTGAGGAGATAGTGGAAGATGAAAAGAAGTTAAATTTAAAAAGAGAGGCATTTTGTCAATCATATGTTAATGGAGATAAGGAACTATTTGGTAATGGAGTTCAATGTTATATAGAGGTTTATGAACCAGACCAGAGTAAACCTAACTGGTATAAGACAGCATCAGCCTCTTCTTCAAGGATGTTAGCTAATGTTAAGATAATCAATAGAATAACAGAATTACTAGAAGAGAAAGGATTCAACGATGAGAATGTATCTAAGCAACATCTATTTTTAATAAATCAATTCGTAGATTTAAAAACTAAGAAGGGAGCTATTGATAGTTATTATAAAGTTAAGGGAAAGTTTATAGACCATATAGATATTAAGAGTGGTGGAAAGGTGATAGAAGGATTTAATTTTATTAAACCAAATGGAGAAGATAATAAAAAAGATAACTCCCACAATTCAACCTCTTCCTAAACAATATCTTGGTTGGAAACTTCTTTGGGATAAGGTAACTAAGTATATATTATTCGGCGGAGGAGCTGGTGGAGGTAAAGCACAGCCTTTAAGTAGTCTTATATTGACTAGGAATGGATTTGTAAGAATGGGAGATTTAAAAGTTGGTGATAAGGTAATTTCTTCAAATAATAAAGAAGAAACAATTTTAAATATTTATCCTCAAGGTAAGCAAGATATTTATGAAATAACATTTATAGATGGGGCTAAAATCAAAACAACAGATGAACATTTGTTTGATTGTTGGGTAGCTGGTAGAGGACAAAAAAATAGAAAAATACGCACTTTAAAAGAAATAATGCAATTACAAGGTAATGTTATTATTCCTTTAGCTGATAAATTAGAATTTGGAAAACATTATAATAATATTGATAGTTATTTAGTAGGAGCTTTGCTCGGAGATGGTGGCTTAACTGGTAAAGGAATTACATTTACAACCGCAGATGAAGAAATATTAAAATATTTAAAAGTTGAAGATAATAAAATTGTTTTTAAATATAATTATAATTATTCAATAGTTAGTAATAGAAGAAATAAAAACGGACATTGTGTTAATCAATTAATGGATAAGTTACGCACTTTAAAGATTTATCCAATTAAGTGTGAAAATAGATTTATTCCAGATGTTATTAAAAACGGTTCTATTAAAAACAGATTAGAAGTTCTAAGAGGTTTAATGGATACTGATGGTTATATTGATACTAGAGGACATTGTTCATTCACCAGTAAAAGTAAACAATTAGCCCTAGATGTTCAATATATTGTTAGAAGTTTAGGTGGTAAAGCAACTTTAAAAAGTAAAATTAAATTTTGTTATTATAAAGGTGAGAGAAAAGATTGTCTTTGTTATGAAGTTTATATAAATACAAAAGATAATAGTGAGTTATTTAAACTAAAAAGAAAGAAAGCTAGAGTTACAAAGTTTAATGGTGGAGCTTCGGAACTAGGTAGAAGAATAATTGATATTCAATTAGTAAGTAAAGAAAAAGCACAATGTATTCTGATAACAGGAAATCATTTATATATATCAGATGATTTCGTAGTAACACATAATACTTGGCTTGGATGTGAATGGCTTATGACAATGTGCTATCAATACCCTGGCACTAAATGGTTTATCGGAAGAAAGGAATTGAAGAGATTAATGCAATCCAGTTATGAAACTTTTAAAAAGGTTTGTAAATATCACGATATACCGCCAGATGATTGGAAGCTTAATGGACAGTATAATTACATAGAGTTTATCAACCCTGAAACTGGAAAGTTTGATGGCTTAGGCTCAAGGATTGACCTATTAGACCTTAGTTTTCAGCCTTCAGACCCTTTATTTGAGAGATTTGGTTCAACTGAGTATACAGGAGGATGGATTGAAGAAGCAGGAGAGGTAGTATTTAAAGCCTTTGATGTATTAAAAACAAGAATAGGAAGACATTTAAATAAAGAATACGACTTACATCCTAAAATGTTACTTACGGCTAACCCTAAGAAGAATTGGTTAAAGAGAATAATTTGGAAGCCTTGGAAGTTAAAAGTATTAGACAAAGCTTATGCTTATGTTCAATCTCTTTATTCAGATAATCATTACACAGCTGATACCTATGGTGAACAATTAAGTGAAATAACTGATAAAGTTACTAAGCAAAGATTAAAAGGTGGTAACTGGGATTATGATGATGATGATAATTGTTTAATAGACGGAGGAGCTATACAAGATATTTGGACTAACACAGTTGATGATGGAGATAAGTATGCTGTAATTGATGTAGCCCGTAAAGGTAAAGATAAAACTAAACTATATTTATTTAAAGGATTTAAAGTTTACAAGATAGTAGAATGGGAAAAGAAAGATACTAATATTACTTCAACAGAGGTAAAAGAAATATTAGCTAATGAACAAATACCATATAGTCATACAATAGCAGATGAAGTTGGAGTTGGAGGAGGCTTTATAGACCAGATGAAAGGTATAAATGGCTTTATAGCTAATTCTAGTGTCTTAGAACGTAAGGATGCACAGCAAATATTAGTTATGAAGGAAGGAAAAGAGGTTTTAAGGACAGAGAAGGAAAACTTTGCTTCATTAAAAGACCAATGTGGATGGATGTTAGCTAAGATAGTAAACAATCATAAACTAAGAGTTGAAACAGATAAGGAAGAATTAAAAGAAGCTATTGAAGAAGAGTTAAGTGAGTTAAAAGATGCTTATCCTGACGAAGATAGAAAGAAAAGACTTGTTCCAAAAGATGAAATAAAAGAGAACATAGGTAGAAGTCCAGATGATTTAGACTGCTTATTAATGAGAATGTGGTTCGAACTTTCACCTGTAGTAGATAATAAACCAATTACATTTACTAATTTAGAAACATATAATAATTTACACGCTAGTATATGACACTAGATACAATAATTATTCCAGATGACCCATTAATAAAACATACTATTGAAAAAGTTTTAAAGGTTACAAAAGATATTAATACTTTAGGAGTTAGAAAAATAAAGAGTAAGAAGTGGTATCAATTTTGGAAAAAGAAACCAATATATAATCTTATAACATTACCAAGTTTAAATAATTAATATGTTAAAAAGCGAAGGACTCAAAAATCAAACAGCATTAGAAGTAATTAAAAATCAACCTGAAAACGCTGTAAAGGCAGAGGTTAAGGCTTTTATGATTAAAAGAGCTAATAATGCTAGAGATAACAGAAATCAAACTAGAGAAGAATTTGATGGTCTTAGCTATGAAGAAGATTATATTTTAAATAAAAGAGCTGGAAACTCTTTTCTTAGAACTAAAATAAATGATAGTGAGGTTAGAGTAAACTCAGGAACTACCGAAAAGAAGATAGAAACAGTCTATAATGAGCTACTATCACTCAATCTAAAGCCTGAAATAAGAGCCTTTGATCAATTTGATAGAGAAGCTACTGATTTTGGGCAACAAATGACTGATATAGTAGTTAGAACTAATGAAATTGAAAGAGATGATGATGTATGGATGGAAGCAGTCCACGAATTACTAACTCAAAGAGCCTTATTCTTACAGGAAGTTTATGTTGATAAAGAGGTTAGGGATAAACAAGGTAAGAGAAGAATGGCTGAGAAAAGTAGAGCTATACATTTTATTAAGAATAGAGAAAGTATAACTAATATAAAAGCTACAACTCATAGAATACAAAGAGCTGAAAAAAGAGTTCTAGACGGAAGACAAGTATTCTTAGGAGATATTAGAATACCAGCTCATAGATTGAACGACCAACCCTATATTATACTTTATGAAAAGATGACCTATTGGGAAGCCCAGACTTTGTATGGACATCTACCTAATTGGAAGTATGTTAAGCCCGGCAATGCTAATGATAGTTGGTATGGTGGCTCTTTTGCCTTTAGAATGATGAAAGTAGAGAATGAAGAAGTAGAGATACTTCACTATATGTCTTATCCTGATGATGAAAAACAAGATATTATCAATGGAGTAATGATGGATGAAGTAGGAACTAAGCTCCCTTGGGAATCAGAAGGTTATAATATGTCTATGACAGTTATTAAACCTATGGGAAGAGACTTTGCCTATGGTAAGCCATTAACAGCTTCTGCTAAGTTCTTACAAGGATTAAATGATGAAATGATAAGATTAGTAGTTAGAAAAGCACAGCAAGCCTTAGCTCCTCCTAGTGGTAACTCTACGGGAACTGTCCTGTCTAAAGATATATGGAATCCTGCTAGTATGGTTAATGGATTAAAGAAAGATGATATATTCAGTTTAATAGACCATAGAGGAATGGACGCAGGTGATATTAATATCCTTAACTATTTAGAAGGTTTAACTTCTGAATTTGTAGGAGCAAGTAAACTAGTTCAAGGAACAGAAGAAAAGAAACTTACAGCTACTCAAACAGTTCAACAACTACAACAATCCATTAAACAACTAGGCTTATCAGTTCTAGCCTTAATGAGAGCTAAGAGGGATATGACATATTTAAGAATAGATACAGTATTTGAAAACTATATGTTCCCAGTAGAGAAACAAAAGAACAAATTTACTAACAAGATAGAAGATGTTTATAGACAGTTTACTTTACTTAACACTCCATTATCTTCTGGAAATGTAGGAACTAAGATTATTAAGTTTACTGATAGAGGATTTGAGAAAAACGAAAGAGAAGAGTTAAGAGATTTTGAAGATAGACAAACAGAACTAGGTAAACCTTTTGAAATTAAGACTGTTAATATTAAAAGTTTAAGAGATTTTAATATAATGTGGCACGTAGTAGTTAATCAGAAAGAGAAACAAGGAACTGCTTTAGATAAGATTATGTTCCAAGATGAACTTAATCAAGCTAATGCTATCTCACAACTTACACAAACACCACTTAATGCTGGAAGATTGATTGAAAGCTTTGAGAGTAAATGGCAATCTAAAGGACTATTCCAAACTGATGCTCCTAAACCAGAAGGAAATGTAGAGGGAGAAGCTAAGAAACTCTTAGGAGATATAGAAGGATTAGGTGGAGGTAATGATTTATTAAAGAAAGGTCAAGAAGCTTCTATAAATACTTTAGCTTCACAACCTGTTTAATATGATAAAAACAATTAAAAAACTATTAAGAGTTCATAAGCTAAACAAAGAGCTATCCTTAACCATAGTAAAGCAAGGTAAGATAATCAGAAAGCTAGAAGAACACTCAACTAACCCTGAAATGGTAATAGCTCATATACTAGATAGAGGGATACAATGGTTTGATTATCAAGAACTCCCTAAAGACGGACAGATAATATATTACAATGAAGCTAAACAGATACTAAGAACACAAGTATTTAATAATGAAACTAATAGAGCAATACAAGATTTAATCTCTGATATAGCTGGAGCTATGAGAGAAGGAGATGAAGCTAAAGATAGAAAGAGAAGAGATTTAGCTTTTATAATAGTAGGTATGGAAGCTGTAAAAGTAAGATTAAATGGAATAATTAAACCACAAGAAGAACCTACAACAGATAATTTAAACAAATCAATTTAAAAACTATATAGTCTAATTAACTAAAAAAAACAGCTTCGCCTAGCTCGCAAGTAGGCAGAGTGAAAGGACAAAACATATGACAGAAACATTGGTGCTAGAAGATGGCACTGAAAAAGAGGTTATGACTGATGATGAAGTACAAGAGCTTAAAACTAAAGCAGAAGGCTCTGAAACTATCTCTCAACAGTTTGAAACCTTAAAAACAGAACTTGATATTAAGGAAGGAGACAACCTTGAAGACAAGATTAAAGAGCTTAAAGAAAGCTCAAACCCTAATTGGAAAGAAGCTAGAGGTAAGATTAAAACCCTAGAAACAGTAGTAGAAAATCTAAAGAAAGATGGTAAACAAATAGCAGATGATGGAACAATTACAGAAGTTGCTCCAACATTAACTAATGAAGAGATTACTAAGACAGCTACTGATGCTACTAATCAAACACTCTACAATAATGAAAGAACTAGACTACTTAGTAGATACACAGATGAGAAGCAGAAAGAAGTTGTAGAACACTACCTAGATAAACTTATGAATGGAGAAACACAATCAACAGCTAATCTTAATAAGTTTATTACAGAAGCTGATAGACTATCAGTCCCAGCAGGACAAGCTCCTAAAGATTCAAGACCATTATCAAGCTATCCTAATGATGGGATAAATGATAATAAAGATGATTGGTCTGAAACACCAGAGGGTAAGGCTAGTGCTAATGCTATGGGCTTATCACACGCTAAAGAACAACCTAAGAAATAATATATATGGATAATGAAAAAAAAGAGGTAATACCTCAAGAAACAACACCTGAAACAGGAAAAGGTGAACAAATGGTAGAGATACCTAAGAAACAACTTGATAATATTCTTTCTAGGTTAAGTGCTATGGAAAAAGGCGGAGTAAGCATTGTTCCCAAAAGAATTACAGAGAATATGGCTAGTATCAGACTTGTTAATGGAAACCCTATTGTTAAATGGGGAAAGATTTATAACAAGCTAGATGCTGTAGGAGAAAAAGAAATGTGGGCTGAGGTATATATTCAAGATGAAGAAGAAAAACAAGTAGTAAAATACCTAGATTTCTTAAATGAACCTAACACACATACAGTTAAGATTGTTAAGAAGACAGCAGATGAAATTAAAGATGTAGTAGGATATATTACTCCAACATCAACAGACCCTGCTGAAATAAGTGGTAAACAATTTACTGACCCTAATACTATTGAACAAGTAGTAGAAAGTGTAGTTTATACATATGAAGTAGAAGTAATTGGTGGAGAGTATGAAGGTAAAAAGTTTACTGTAGGCGAAGTATCATTAAATACATAACTATGAATCCAGATAAAAAAGCTCTAAAAGAGCAATTAAAAGTAGAAGAGGATAGAGTAAAGAAACAAGAAGATGCTACAAAAGCAAGAGATGAAAGATGTATCCCTGTAGCAAGAGAGATTATTAACATTATTGCTAGTGGAGATATAACTTTAGACAATGTAACAGCCCCCGACGGAGGCTATACCTTGGAAGCAGGCGATAAATATGATATAATTAATAAGAAGGTATTAGAATTGATGTTAGAAAATGATGTAAACTTCCTAGATAGAGACCATATCTTTCAATTAGTAGCATTACCATTTAGTATTGTTCAAGGAGAAATACAAAAAGCTTTAGGTAAAAGTTTTGACCTAGCCTTAGAGAATGTATTTGGTAAGGATATGATGGATTTAAAGATGAGTGATATAGATAAAGCACTTGGTAATTAAGATGATTAGCATAATAATCCCAGCTATAAGACCAACAGTTAAAGATTGTATTAAAGCAATACAGGAAAACTCAGATGGAATAGATTATGAGATTATAACAGAAGAAGACAAAGATAGAATAGGTGTAGCTAAAATGGTTGATAAGCTCCTTAAAAAAGTAAATGGTGAAATGGTAATGTTTTTAGGTGATGATACTATCCCTCAAAAAGGATTTATGACAGAAGCTTTAAAGGCTATGGCTATGCTTCCTAATGGTTGGGGAATGGTAGGGCTAGATGATGGTAGAGCTGTAAGGCACGAAGCTACTCATTTCTTACTAGACAGACGAATGATACCCTTAATTGGTGGTGAGATATTTCATACTGGATATAAGCATTGCTTCTGTGATAGTGAACTTGCTTTAAGAGCAAGACTACTTAAACGCTACGCATACGCTGAGAGGGCTAAAATAGCCCATAACCACCCTTTACTGG
>Ga0307928_10002113_pt1 | contig 15216 bp, 12 predicted proteins | sample AceLakmetagen232_FD_201815 | JGI IMG/M metagenome (GOLD analysis project Ga0307928, IMG submission 201815) | Saline water microbial communities from Ace Lake, Antarctica - #232 | ecosystem: Environmental > Aquatic > Non-marine Saline and Alkaline > Saline | place: Antarctica: Ace Lake... | reverse complement strand
ATATAGTAGCAAAGTTACCACCAGCTAATCCATCTAAACCATCGATTACTCCTCCAGAATAAACAGCCAACATAGCAATAATAAAAAAAGGAATATACCAGAAATTCATAATTAACTCCCCCATTCCTGGGACGTGTAATGTTCTCCAGTCTAGTTTAAAATAGAACCATAAAGCTCCAATCAACCCAATTAAGAATACAGATCCAATTCTATACTTTAGACTTAATCCTTTCCCAGAATATTCTCCTTTATCCTTAACTGTTAAAAAATCATCAATTAAACCTACAATAGCTGCTGCTAGCATAGCAAATAATGGCAACCATGTTTGAGAACGAGACAAGAAGTTTAATTTATCAAAAATTGCACCATCAATCTCAGAAAGAATAAAGAACAATATTGCCATTAGTGTAGGTATAACCCAAATTAAAATTCCACCAAATCGTGGAGTTTTAGTTTCAGTATCAGAATGGAATTTATTAAAAACAGGCATTGCTCCTCCATCCAAAGACTTATTCCTAGAAGTTTTTTTCCACAATTTATGCTTAAACAAATAATGTGTAAGTATTGGAGTCAATGCAATTCCTAAGATAAAAGCAATTGCACCATGAGTTAGTATTTTAATAAAACTTATTGTTTCTACCATATAAATGCTATTTTTTGCCAATTAAGTATTTTTTCCATATCACCAAATCTATCAGAAGATCCAAGGATTATATTAATAACATATCCGTCTTTATGTTTAGGATGAGGCATAACAACTAATAAGCATTCCCCTGCCATGTCAGTATTACCTGTTTTACCTCCAAGCATATCTGGATAATTATCTAATATTAAATTAGTATTTTCAGCCTTATGATGAAATCTTCCATCTGCATAGTATAAATCAACTTCTTCATTTCTAGTGATTTCAAATATCTCTGGTTTTTCTTGTAAAATCTTATGAGCCAATAATCCTAAATCATGAGCAGTTGAATAATTATGAGATAACAGTTCAAATTCTGGGTCTAATCCTATTGGGTTAACAAAATGAGTATAATCTAATCCTAAATCCTTAGCGGTTTTATTCATTTCAAACACAAAACTATCAAGTCCCATATCAGAAGCTAACGCATAGGCAGCATCATTGCTTGATTCTACAAGCATTGAATAAAGCAAATCTTTTACTTTAATTTGTTCTCCAGCTGTTAATGTCCCACTTATCTCCGGAACATCAACTGCCTCTTGAGTGATAACAATAACGTCATTTAAGAGATAATTATCTAATACAACATATGCTGTCATTAATTTAGTTAAACTAGCGATAGGAACAATCCTATCTTTGTTTAATTCATAAACAATAGTATCTTTTCCATTGGCTACAATAGATATCGCTGATCTAGCACTCAAATCTTGTAAATCAGATACATTCCAATTTCTAAATGGTTTAAAATGTGAATAGTCAATAATATTAGCTGAATACAAATCTTTTGTTCTATTGTAATAAACATATGTACTAGCCATTTTTCCTACAAATAAAGAAGTAAAAAGCATTACAACAATAAAACAAACTAATATAATATGTTTTAATTCAACATTTTTTAGATTAAGTTTAGATAGTTTAAACTTAGAAGGTTTTTGATATTTCATTTCTCTTTAATAACCTTAATGCCTAATTCTTTAAGTTGATCATCAGAAACTTTTGATGGAGCATCCATAACAGATGTTACTCCTGCAGTGTTAGTTGGAAATGCCACTACGTCTCTAATGTTTTTTTCTCCCAAAAAGGCTTGCATCATTCTATCGAACCCAGCAGCAATTCCTCCGTGAGGTGGAACACCGTAATCAAAAGCTTCTAAAAGATGACCGAATTTTTCTTCTACTCCTTCTGGGCTATGTCCTAATACTTCAAATGTTCTTTTTAATACATTTCTATCGTGAGTTCTAATAGAACCACCCATGATTTCAGAACCATTTAATACAAGATCATATTGTTTGGCTTTCATGTTTAGAAGTTTTTCTTCATCGAAATCTTCCATTTTCTTAAACTCTTCTAAGTCCTTATCTTGTAATGATGTAAATGGATGATGAACTGCATCTAAATTACCTTTTTGTTGTCTCTCAAACATAGGAAAGTCTACTACCCAACAAAAAGCTAATTCATCCCCTTCTTCTCTTAAATCAGGTCTATCGTTATTGTACTTTTCCATTGCCTCAGCATAGGTAATCCTAGGAAATGGAATTTCTTTTATTTTCTTATTAAATACTTTTTCAGATATTTCAATCATCATTGGTTCAATAAGACTAAGAATATCTTCTTGATCAACAAAGCTCATTTCTAAATCCATTTGAGTTAATTCAAATAATCTATCTGATCTTAAATCTTCATCTCTAAAACATCTAGCAAGCTGAAAGTATTTTTCAAAACCCGCGATCATTAATAATTGCTTATATTGCTGAGGACTTTGAGGTAATGCATAAAATTCTCCTGTTTGTAATCTTGATGGAACTAAGAAATCTCTAGCTCCTTCAGGAGTAGATTTAGTCATTATTGGAGTCTCTATTTCAAAGAATCCTTTCTCAGATAAATAGTTTCTTATAAAAATACTTAATGCTTGACGCATTTTAATATTGTTATTAAGTCTTTTTCTTCTTAAATCTAAATATCTATATTTTAATCTTTTTTCTTCGTTAATATCATAGCCATCTCCATCAATAGGAATTGGTAATGGTTTGCATTTAGAAATAATTTTTATTTCCAATGCTTCCATTTCAATAGTTCCGGTAACCATATCTTCTTTAATATTATTATCTGGTCTTTTATTTATCTTTCCCTTTATCTCAATAACATATTCTTCTGCTAGAGATTTTGCAATATTCAAGATTTCTTCGTCTAAATTAGATAAGAAAACTACTTGTAATATTCCTGAAACATCTCTTAAATCTAAAAAAACCATTTTTCCATGGGATCTATATTTATCAACCCACCCTTTAACAATTACTTCTTTGTCAATGTTTTCAGGCGTGTCTTTGATTAAAGTTCTTTTCATAATTAATAGTTTAAAATATTGTGATATTATAACAAATATTAGAAATAATGCACAGTGTTAGCCTAATATATATTGTTTTAAAATGGAAGAGGCAGTGGTTAAACTGCCTCTCAATCAAAGTTCATGCGATATGAATATTGATTGCCTGCCAGAACGGATGAAATCTGGCGCACAGGTTTTTATGCTTAATAGAGCAAGTTTCTCTGACTGACGTCAATGATGAGATTCTTATTCTATCGAAATCTCTTACTCGTCGCAAGGTAGGTCTTTGTGTTTTGAACAAAAGAACTACATATTGGAGTGGTACCGTCTCGTGATGGTATTGACCAGACCTTGCTACTATCCGGGAAGACAGATACCAATACAATAATATAATCAGAATAAAATGTCAAATATTATTAATTGCTAAACTCATATAATCTGTTAATATATTTAAATATGGAAAAAGATTACAATTTTAAAGAATCAGAATCTAAATGGCAAGATTTTTGGATTCAAGATCAAATATTTGAGAATAAAGGGAAGGCTACATATTCTATTGATACTCCCCCTCCTACTGTTAGTGGAAAAATGCATATTGGTCATGCTTTTTCATATATTCATCAAGATATTATAGCTAGATTCAAAAGAATGAATGGATATAATGTATTTTATCCTTTTGGAACTGATGATAATGGCTTACCTACTGCTAAATTAGTAGAAAAAATGAATAATGTTAGATTCTTTGATCTAACAAGACCCGAATTTATTGAATTAGCAGAAAAAACAGTAAAAACACTATTACCTGAATTTATAGAAGGATGGAAGAACATTGGAATGTCTTGTGATTTTTCTAAGCCGTATTCTACTATCTCAAAAGATGTTCAAAAAATAGCTCAAGAATCATTTGCTGATTTATACAAGAAAAAAAGAGTTTATAGAAAAGAATCTCCTGTTTTGTGGTGTCCAGAATGCCAAACAGCTATTGCTCAAGCTGAATTAGAAGATAAAGAAAAGAATGCTTTATTCAGTGACATTGATTTTAAATTAAAAGATGGTGGCACGATAACGATAGCAACAACAAGACCAGAACTATTGCCTGGATGTGTTGCTCTATTAATCAATCCAAAAGACACAAGGGCTAAAGATTTAGTTGGTAAAATAGCCATCACTCCCCTATTTAATCAAGAAATTCCCATTATAGAAGACGAATCAGTTGATTTAGAAAAAGGAACGGGAATTGTCATGTGTTGTACATTTGGAGATGTTATGGATATAGAATGGCAAAAAAAACATGATCTTCCATTACATATTTGTATAAATAAAGACGGAACTTTAAATGAATTAGGAAAAGAATTCAAAGGACTATCTACTAAAGAAGCTAGAAAACAAATATTGAATAAATTAGAAGTTAAAAATCAAAAACAAATCGTTCACAGTGTTAATGTTCATGAAAGATGTGGAACACCTATTGAGATTATAGTAATGACACAATGGTTTGTTGAATATTTAGATTTAAAGAAGGAATTCCTCAAACAATCTGAAAAACTAAATTGGCACCCTGACTACATGCAGAATAGACTAGATAATTGGATTAAAGGATTAAAATGGGACTGGAATATATCTAGACAAAGATTCTTTGGTATTCCTATTCCTGTTTGGTATTGTTGCGGGGAAACAATCTTAGCTAAAGACTTCCCTATTGATCCAACAACCACTGAAATGATTTGTCCTAAATGTGGAAAACCAGCTCAACCAGAAAAAGATGTATTTGATACTTGGTTTACAAGTTCTTTAACTCCACAAATAACCGGAGAAAAAATTCCAATGAGCCTAAGACCACAAGCTCATGATATTATAAATTTTTGGTTATTTTACACAATGGTTAAATCATATTTACATAGTAAAAAACTTCCTTTTAAGGATGTTGCTATTTCAGGATTTGTTTTAGACCCAAAAGGAGAGAAGATGTCTAAGTCCAAAGGAAATATAGTTGAACCAAAGGACATCATTGAGCAATACGGAGCTGATTCGATACGTTTTTGGGCTTCTCAGGCCGCTCTAGGGGTTGATTTAAGATTCTCAGAAGATCAAATAAAACAAGGAAAAAGAACTATAACAAAACTATGGAATGCTTCTAAATTTAGCTTGATGCATTTAGAAGGATATGACCCTAAAAACAAAGGAGAGTTACAAGACGAAGATAAATGGTTATTCTCAAAGCTATATTCAACAACTAAAGAATATATCGAAAGAATGAATAAATATGAATATAATAAAGCTAGAGATTTAATTGATAAATTCTTTTGGAATGATTTTTGTGACTATTATTTAGAAATAGTTAAACACAGAGTTTACGATACAAAAGATACAGGAGCTCAATATACAATCTATAATGCACTGTTCTCTATTTTAAAACTCTATTCCCCTATTCTTCCTCATATAACAGAAGAAATATATCAAGACTATTTCAAACAATTTGAAAAAACAGAATCTATTCATTTAACTCAAATCGAAATACTAAAAGATTATAAAACAGATTTTAATTTAGCTATTGATGCTATTGCTCAGATTAGAAAATATAAATCTGAAAATCAGATGTCTATGAAAGCAGAAGTAGAATCTATTACCTTAAAAAGTGATAAGAAAGTAGAAAAATACTTTGATTTAATAAAAAATCTCCTATATATAAAAGAGATTAAGATTGACGAAGAGTAATAGACACTGTAGGCTATAGAAAATCTCGTTTGGAGGTGTACGCAATGTTGCTCAATCGTGCAGGCGAAAGATTGAAGTTGGCGTTCCAGAGTAAAGAAGAAATGCTTAATCCCGATATTGTCCAGAGACTTGGAACAAAAGGGTTGAGTGCATCTGGATGTGAATTCGTCTTCGCCGAGGAGAAAGACGATAAGCCAGAACAGGTTGGAATCAAAACCGGAAAGAATTCGTTTTGGTTCTGTACTGATTTCTTGGTCGAACACAATCTGTTTAAAACTCTGTCAGAGTTTGCAGAGTGTACCGATATTTCCTAACTTCCCAAAAACGAGAAAGGCGCCACATGATTTTACATCTGTGGCGCCTTTTCATGCATAAACACCTATAATTGATGTTTCTCTTGAGATTCAAATACCATATTATCTGCAGATCTTTCTATTCCAGTTGTTTGAGATAGCTCTTTATACATCATATATGTAAATACTATTCCGAATGGAATTATGGCTATATTGATAAGCCCACCTAACATAGGTATAAAACTTAAAATAAAATTTATTAATGCCAAGAAAATACCGATTACAAGTAATCTCCAAAATATCTTCCCGAAATTACCTTTTACTAATTCTCTACTTCTTTTTAATGCAGACATCCCCTTGATTCCTTCTTTAAAAAATAGGAATGGTGACAAAGAGAACCAAACTCCAAATAAAACTACTGGTATTATTATCAGCGGAAATAAAAATATATAACTTTCCATTCCTGCATAATTGCCTATTATAGCTATAACAATACTTACGATTATAGGTATTGACATTGTTATTAGCCCAGCTAAAAAATTAATCCATAAAAGAGAAAGAAACTTACTTTTACTATTTTTTAGTGATTCTTTAATTCCTATTTTAGAATCATTAATAATTACTTCATACAAAGCTGCTTGTAACCAATAGCCGATTGTACAAAATAATAGAATAGCAACCAAACCAATAAATATAGCTGGTATTAAAGATGTAAAAGCCAGAAGGAAAAGAGCTGTCATCATTGATACCATTGCAATAGCAGAAAGTCCTGGCAACAAAGCTATTCCAAAAATATTCCAAAATCTTTCCTTATAAAGATTCCATGAACTTTTAAATAACGAATTAATATAAAAATCATTCATAATTTTTTCTTTAATTATCAAATATTATCCTTTATTTTTTAAATCTATTTTACTAATACCCGCTTCTCTTAAAATATTCATTAACGTTCCTTTTGGCAAATCTTTTATATGACATGGAATAACTGCTCTTCTCTTAGTCGTTGGATGATAAAAAATAAAATGACTTCCCGTACTATGATCTAGCTGGAAGCCAAGTCTTTGATAATTCGTATTAATTTTTTAGAAGTAATGGTAGGAAGCTTAGGCATGAGCTGTAACTCTTTTAATTTCTACAGAAGTAAAAAAACTTTCCTTATCAGTAGGTATAGATTCTCGATGTTTTTTAAGAGATGCGATATATCCCTTGATAGCATCCACTGCCATCTTTTTTGCTTCTTGAAGAGTGCGACCATAAGTAACGCAACCAGGCAAACTAGGAACAATTACCGTAAATCCACCTTCTGGCTCTGGTTTAAAAACTATATTATAATTGAGATTTCCATTCATATCTTAATATTAATAGAACTATACCTCACTGTCAAATATTAAAATCTATATTCTATTCTCATTGCTTGTTTAACAAGTTCTAATGTTTCTTTTGACCTTTTCGAAGTCTTTCTTCTTCCTTCTTCTAATATAGACTCCACTAATCCTTTTTCTTTTGCAAATTTATTTCTTTTCTCTCTGATCGGATCTAAGAATTCATTAATGAGTTTACTAATATCTTTTTTACAAGCTACGCATCCTAATTCCCCCTTTCTACACTTCTCTGAAATATCTTTTGCAACCTCCGGATAAAAAGCTTCATAATATTTATATATATTACAAACATTAGGTCTACCAGGATCATCTATTCTAATCTTTTTAGGATCCGTAATCGCTTTCATCAATTTTTCTCCAACAACTTTAGGTGAGTCAGTCAAAAATATAGCATTACCACGAGATTTACTCATTTTTTGGCCATCTAACCCTGGCAATGTTGGAAAATCTCCTAGTTTAGGTTCTGGTAAGTTAAATACATTATCGAATGTATTATTAAATTTATGAGCTATTTCTCTAGTCATTTCAATATGTGGTAATTGATCCTTGCCTACTGGAACTAAATCTGCTCTTACGCTTAAGATATCGGCAGCTTGAGTAACTGGCCATGAAATATATCCTAGGCTTTCATTCTTAATCCCCATAGCTTGAATTTGTTCTTTTATCGTAGGGTTTCTTTTAACTCTAGCAAATGTAGTCAACATTGAAAAAATTAATGATAATTGTGGAATTTCAGGTATTTGAGATTCTACAAATATTGAACATTTTTTAGGATCAATTCCTAAAGATAAATAATCTAAAACAATGTTATGAATATTATCTTTAATGTTTTTAGTTTCTTCTACTTTGTCTGTTAATACTTGATAGTCTGCAATAATGAAATAACAATCATATTTATCTTGTAATTCCACTCTATTTTTAATAGAACCAACATAATGACCTAAATGTAATGGTCCAGTTGGCCTATCGCCTGTTAATATAACTTTTTTCATATACTTCTTTTTACCATAAAAAACCATTTAATAGAACAATATTTATTGACATTATGGTTAATCTATCTAAGATATACCATAAGGAGGTTCACATGACCGGGATAGGAATTTTGCTGATTCTGCTTTCTGTGTTCCTGTTGGTTTTTCTGGGTCCTAGAATTGCATCTATTGTTCTTGCAACTCTAGTATGTTGGAGCTTTATAGTCCTTTTCCCTTGGACTAATCAAGTGTTGCCTATCCTTATTGGCTTTACATGGCTAATATTGACTGGTCGGCTGCTTACCCAGCGAAAAGACAAAGGGCCACTCATTTATTGAGAGGCCCTTTTATCATGAATAAATATCTATTTCAGATTCATTAAAGTCTTGATAACAGCATCAGGACTTAAGCTCATAGTTTCAATCCCCTGTTTAGATAAGAATTGAGCAAAGTCTGGAAAAGTTGATGGGGCTTCTCCGCAAATGCCCACATATTTCTTTCTTCTCTGACAAGCCTTAATAACAATCTTTAATGATTTCTTTATTGCTTCATTTCTCTCGTCAGCAATATGTATAAGATTAGCATTATCTCTATCAATACCCATAGTTAATTGAGTTAAATCATTTGTACCAATACTCATACCATCAAATATATCTAAAAATTGATCTGCAAGAATAATGTTAGAAGGTATTTCACACATGACGTATGCTTTTAATCCATTTTTTCCCTTTTCAATTCCATACTTCTTCATTAGTTTAAGAACTTTCTCTCCTTCTTCTGGTGTTCTACAGAACGGAACCATAACAGCTACGTTAGTTAAACCAAAGGTATCTCTAACTCTTTTAATAGCCTTGCATTCCATACCAAAAGCTGGTTCATATTTAGGATCATAGTATCTTGATGCTCCTCTCCATCCAATCATTGGATTTTCTTCATTAGGTTCGTACTCTGAACCACCAACTAATTGAGCATATTCGTTTGTCTTAAAATCAGAGAATCTAACAATAACTTGCTGTGGAAAAAAAGCTGCTCCAATTTGTCCAATCCCCTCTGCCAACTCTTTAATAAAGAATTCTTTTTTATCTTTATGCTCAATAGTTATTTCAGCAATTTGTTTTTTAACTTTTTTATCTTTGATTTTATTAAAATGATACAAAGCTAAAGGATGAACCTTGATCTTTTGAGCAATGATAAACTCTTCTCTAGCTAGACCAACTCCTTTAACTGGTAAAGCTGCTGTTTTAAATGCTAATTCAGGTGCTCCAATATTAACGGAGATTTTTGTTTTTGTTTTAGGAATTTTTAATAAATTAGTTTCCTTAACCTTGAAATCAATTAATCCCTTATATACCTTTCCATTCTGTCCTTGAGTACAATCAACTGTTACTAAGTCCCCTGTTTTAAGAGTCTTACTACCAGTTTTAGTTCCGACAATACATGGAATTCCTAATTCTCTAGAAACAATAGCTGCATGAGCTGTTTTACTTCCTTCGTCTGTAACAATAGCAGATGCTATCTGCATAATAGGAACCCAATCCGGATCAGTCATTTTAGTAACTAAAACTTCTCCTTTTTTAAAATCCTTAATATTCTTAACATTAGGAATAACTCTTACTTTCCCTTGCCCAATCTTATCTCCAACAGCCGTTCCTGTAATAATTGGCTCGTCTTTAGTATTTAGCTTATATTCTCTATAAACATGGCCCTTAGCAACACTATGAATAGTTTCTGGTCTTGCTTGAACTATAAATAATTTTCCTGTTTTACCATCTTTAGCCCATTCAATATCTTGAGGAGTCCATTTCTTACGTAACTTAGTATAATATTCTTCAATTTGAACACCCCATTTAGCTAAAATTAATACTTCCTTATCAGTTAAAGAAAACTTTAACTGTTGTTTATCATTTACTTTAACTTCTTTTAAACCTCCGCTCTTAGCGTAAATTAACTTTCTATCTTTTCTTCCTAAATTTTTAACGATAATTGATTTATATCCTTGAGCTAAGGTAGGTTTAAATACAAAAAATTCATCTGAAGTAATTTTTCCTTGAACAATTAGTTCTCCAATGCCCCAAATAGAGCTGATGGCTACAACATCTTTAAATCCTGATTCTGTATCTAAAGTAAACATAATACCACTAGACCCGACATCACTTCTCACCATCTTCTGAATACATACTGATAACCCAATTTCTAAATGATTGAATCCTTTTTGTTCTCTATATGAAATTGCTCTATCTGTAAATAAAGATGCGATGCATTCCCTAGAATAAATTAAAACATCTTCTTCTCCAGAAACGTTTAAAAATGTTTCTTGTTGTCCTGCAAAAGAAGCATCTGGTAAATCTTCAGCTGTTGCAGAACTTCTAACTGCTACGCTAAGATCTCTAGTTTTATAATTTTGTCCTAACTTTTTATATGCTTTTAGGATTCCCTTTTCTATTCTTTTAGGAAATTCGGTTTTTAGAATTAATTCCCTAGCTGCTTTTCCAGTCTTTTGTAAAGATACAATATCTTTAGGATCAAACTCTTTGAAAATAGATTCTAATTCTTTATCAATTCCCGTTTCTTTTAAAAATGTAAAGTATGCATAAGCTGTTAATGCAAAACCATTGGGAACATTTATTCCTTTAGGAACTAAATGTCTATACATTTCACCTAGGGATGCATTCTTTCCTCCAACGATGGGAACGTCTGTTACGCTAATTTCTTTAAACCAAAGTATGTGTCTTTTTTTCTTAAACATATTGTAAATTAATTAATTTGTTGTATAATAATAATCGAGGTGGTGAAAGTGAGTGCAAGAATGAGATTCTATACTCTATTGTCCATCCCAATTCTTCTAACAATCTTGGTAACTGTTCTTTACCTTATGGGATATATCTCATAGAAGAATTGTAAACTATTTGAGATTTGACTAAAGTCAAAACTCTAACGCGCTCAAACATATGGGCGCGTTTTACTTTATTAAGCCTTTCATTGCCCTAACCGCCCTAATTGGATCTGAATAATTAGGGATTTTATTTTTCTCTAAATGTTCTATAGATTTTTGTGTAATTTTCCCTCCCAAGAAAGCACATACAATTGCTTTCTTGGGATACTTTGCTTTCGCTTGTACGACAATTTTAGCATTTTCTAAACAATCCGTCATTATCTGCAATGTCTGAATAACTATTAATCCATTAATATTTTTTTGTTTTAATATAGCGTTGATTGCATCTCTATATCTCTTTGAATCTGCGTCTCCTATAATATCAACTGGATTAGAGGCTGAATAAGTTTTAAGCATTTTGTGTCTTAAATTCCACAATGTTCCTGTGGATAAGTCTGGAAGATTGATTTTTAAATCATTACAATAATCTGCAGTTAATATTCCAGCTCCTCCGCCATTTGTTATAATAGCAATTCCATTTTTAATTTTTGGTTCCCAGGCTAATGCTTTAGAAACATCTAAAAGCTCTTCTATCGAATTAACTTCAATTGCTCCTGATTGTTTAAATGCTTGTGAATATATTTTAGAATCACCAGCTAATGCTGCAGTATGGCTTGATACTGCCTTTTTTCCTAAATCGGTTTTTCCTCCTTTTAGAATAACAATTGGTTTATTGATTTGTTTTAAAACATTAAACAATCTTCTTCCGTCTTCCACTCCTTCGATATACAAACTAATGACTTTTGTTTTTTTATCTTTATCTGCGAATTCTAAAAAATCTTCTATTTTTAAACCCGCTTGATTGCCTAAAGATACAATGAAAGAAAAACCATATAATTTGTCTAAAGACTTATCTATGATTGAATCTATAAGGGCTCCTGACTGCGAAATTAAGGCTATGGAGCCTGTTTTAGGTGTTGCTGGAGCAAAGGACGCATTAAGGTTCCCTCTAATAATACCAAGGCAATTTGGACCTATTAGATTAATATTATTTTCTTTGACTATTTTTTCTAATTCTTTTTGTCGTCTCTCCCCTATTCCTCCTATTTCTTTAAATCCTGCTGAAATTATTATTAAATTATTTATTTCTTCTTTTGCTTGATTTACTATTTCAATTACATATTTTGCAGGAACTGCAATAATACATAAATCAATATTCTCTGGAATATCTTGAATTCTTTTATATGATTTTTTATTTAAAATCTTTTCTTTCTTTGGATTAACAAAATATATCTTCTTTTTGCTTTGTAAAAGATTTTTAACAATTCCAAAACCAACTGATCCAGGACGATCAGTCGCTCCAACTAAACAAATGGTTTTAGGATTGAATAATTTTTGCATCTGTTACAAATATTTCTTTATTATTAACAATAACTGGATTAAAATCTATTTCTTGAATATCTTCTTTTTCTATTAGATTAGAAAGATTTAATATTAATTCTTGTATTTTTTTAATATTAACTAGTTTTCCTCTATATCCTTGTAATATTTTATATGATTTAATCTCTTTAATCATTGAATCTATCTCTTGTTTATTCACAGGAGCTAAACGCATAGAAGTATCATTTAATACTTCTGTGAATATTCCTCCTAAACCAAAGATAATAATATTACCAAATGTTAAATCTTTCTTAGCTCCGATTATTAGATTAATTCCATTAATATGTTTTTGTATAATAATATTTGATTTATATTTTCTAGATATTTTTTTAATATCTTTAAAAGATTTTAAAAGTGTTTTTTTATCTTTTATATCTAAAATAACCCCTCCTATTTCTGTTTTATGTAATATCTTTTTAGAATCTATTTTTAAAACTAAAGGATATTTATTTTTTTTAGAAAATTTTATTAAATCAGATTCTGTTCTAATAATCTCTGACTTAATATAAGGAATGTTATACTTAGATAAAAGTTTTTGTGTTTGAGAATAATCTAAAAGCATATTATATATATTTTAACAATAAAAAAGAACTTTAGAAAGTTCTTGTTTGTTAATAAGTTTTTAATACTCTATTTACAACAACGAAACGCATGAAAATTATCAGAAGCACTTATAAAATTTTCAACGTTATCACATGAATCTTCTCCTACTATATTGACATCTTCATGTTCACACCAATTATCAACCCATTCATAATTGTTAATACTATTACTTAAAACATTCTTATTACAAGCACTATACCATTCTCCAAATGTACATAGTCTAGCTTCATTGTAATTATTTACACAATAATCCCAAGCAGAATACCAATCTAAAGATTCTTCTAAACTTACTTCATCTTCTTGAATACAATATGTTTCCATATTAATAAATCCTTGATCACAAACCATTTCTTCTATGATAGGATCATCATTTACAATAGGATCATTATCTACAACTTCTTTTTTAAAAGATAATACATCTGTTAATAAAAAAAGAATCAACAATGTTATTGCTATTCCTATACAGAAACTAATTATACTATTTCTCATCAATTTTTCAGAAGAGTTTAAATTCATTAATCTTTTTTACAAAGTATAATTGTGGCGTAGGCTGGGCGGTTATCAAATGCGGTGCCACTACCAGTAGACGCAGTTGTAAATGTGTGAGTGTGAGATCCACTGCTTCCAGTGTTCTTTGTTCCATTACCCCCAGAAGGAGCTGTTTTCACATATGTAGTCCCAACGTTTGAGTTAGACACTGTAACCATAGAATGCGTATGCGCACCATCGCTACTAGTCGTCCCTGTATGCGTATGTGCCGGCATATTAGTCGTAGTAAGTGTTATAGAATCTGCCCCCCCCGCTGCTGCGCTATATGTTGAACTAGCAACCAAAAACTTTCCATCCAAAGCAGTTACTCTTGTCCATCCCGAAGGACATTCAACGTCAAACATAATAATACTTCCCGCTGGCATAATTTGGGGCAAACCTCCATTTGCATCTGAAACATATATTGTTGAACTTGTAGCTGTTAAACTAGTTGCATATCCATCATGATACTTAGCATTAATATCAGGTGCTCCTGTACCTACTCCTGCTGCACGCATAAATGGTAAGTCGTTAGTAAACAAGAACAAAAACATTAAAGTAATTGTTATCCCAAAACAAAACTAACCATACTGCTTCTAACAATATTCTTTAATGAATAATTTTTAGAAAAATTTAAATCCATATTATAAATATATTATACATGATTATAATAATAAAAAAATAAGATATATCTGTGGATAACTATATTAATTATTTAAAAGAATAATAAAAGATATCAAAACAACAAAAATACTTAAAAACCCTTTGTTTTAAAAGAAAAACAAGGTATAAAAAACTAGTGTTAAGTGGACTTGACACTGAATCACTAACGTTCGTTTCATATTAATAAGATAAATATTTTTTACTCGCATAATAAAAAAAGCGGCTAGCGAAGGATCATCTCGCTAGCCCTATATTTTTCGAACGATAGCTGATCGAATAGACATCTACCATGGTTTTTTTGATCCTAGAACCTTATGCTATCGCCCTAATCAGGCGTCAAACAATAGAGATGTTTGACACCGGACGGTGGTTTGGTTATCAACCCGAGGATTCTCTGAACAAAGAGTTCCTTGAAAAATCATTGGATGAAACCTCCACTTCCGATTCCGCACCCGATTGTACGTAGGAATATACTATAACAATCAATATTCTTTGTCAAACAAAAAACCGCCTCAAGAGACGGCTTCTTTATTCTTAGTCTTTGATTCCCAATACTTGGCTAATCTTTGCTCTATCAAATCCTACTATCACTTCCCCATCAATTTCTGTAACAGGTACTGCCATCTTTCCTGTTTTCTCCATAATATATTGAGCGGCTTTTTCATCTTGACTTAGATCAACTACTTCAAATTCTATATTGTTATCTTTTAAATAATCTTTTAAAAGATCACAGTAAGGACA
>Ga0307928_10002112_pt1 | contig 15217 bp, 17 predicted proteins | sample AceLakmetagen232_FD_201815 | JGI IMG/M metagenome (GOLD analysis project Ga0307928, IMG submission 201815) | Saline water microbial communities from Ace Lake, Antarctica - #232 | ecosystem: Environmental > Aquatic > Non-marine Saline and Alkaline > Saline | place: Antarctica: Ace Lake... | reverse complement strand
GTAGAGTGGTTTTTCTACATGGGGTTGGTACAGGTAAGACCTTAAGTTCTCTTTTTACAGCTCAGCTTTGGAAATGTAAGAAAATTCTTGTAGTATGTCCTTCTTTAGCATTTAGTGCATGGGAACGGGATATTCCTTTAGGAACCAATTATTCTTATACATTTTTGATTGGATCAAAGAAAGAGCGATTAAAAGAATTAAAAAAAGAAATGGATATTAGTATAATCAATTTTGAGGGACTGAAATCTATATACTGTAAATTGATAAAAAAGAAGAAGGGTGTAGGTAAAGAATGGAAGATAGCTTCCACTTTTCTCGATAATTTTGATTGTATAATTTTTGATGAAGTCCATCGATGTAATAATTATAAATCATTGCAGACTAAAATCTGCTACGAATTGTCGAAAAGGGCAAATTATGTAATTGGAATGACAGGTACAGCTGTTGATAAATCTATGCTTGAGCTTTTCAATATGTATAAGACAGTAGATTTGGGGAGAAGTTTAGGCACTAACTTTTTTATATATCGTACTACTCATTTTCATCCTGGGTGGTATGATTGGTTATTGAATAAAGGAGCTAAAGAGAAGATATTATCAGCTATTTCAGGTAATTCAATCTCTTTTGAAAGAGAAGAATGTTTTGATCTTCCTGATTTACAAACAATCAGTCTTCCAGTTCCAGCATCGAAAGAATTTTGCGATCTACAAGAACAGGTAATCAATAATGAATCTGTAAATGTTAAAGATATCGAATTAGGGGAGTTTGATATAAAAGCAAAAGCGAATTTTCTTCGAGAGCTTTCTGGAGGATTTTTTTATTATGATATTGATGGACAGAAATATTCATATCATTTGAAAAGCAATCCAAAGTTAGATGCAGTAAGAGATGTTATTCAAGATAGTGATTGTAAAGTTCTTGTTTTTTACTGGTATAAGGAAGAGAAAGTACTTATTGAAGAAATGCTTAAGAAGAATAAGATAAAGTTTGTTTCTATATATGGAGGACAAGATCATGTTGAAAGAAAGGATATAGTTAAATCATTTTCTAGTGATTCTAATATTCGGGTGATGACAGCTCAATCGAGAATTTCAGAAGGATATGATGCTTCTACAGCTCAGATAGCAATGTTCTATTTACCTTTAGGTTCTCCTCGAATGAGAACACAATGCATAGGCCGAATTTATAGAAGTGGTCAGAAGAAGAAATGTATAATATATGATGTAGTATTGAAAAATTCTGTTGATGGTAATATTATTGTTGATAGGGGTGAGAGATTTAATCTAGTAAATTCTGTTAAAAAATATATTCAAGAGTATAATCAAGAAAGTAGTGAGGTATGAAAATGGGTAAGAACACTGATCAAAAAGGTAAGAATAATCCAAATTGGCGAGGTGGAAAGAAGAAGTATACTTGTCTTAGATGTGGAAAGCTTTTTTATTCTTATACTGAATCTAAATATTGCTCTTGTGAATGTTATTATGAAGTGAAAAAATTGGGAAATATTTTAAAACAATGCTTAACTTGTGGAAAAGAATTTGAAACTTCTAAGGTTGGCGGTAGGGTATATTGTGATAAGGTTTGTTTAAAAAATGATAAGGAAGGATGTCGTACTCGGGCTATTAAGGCTAGTAAGGCTTCGCATAAAAAGCAGAAAGAAAATGTAGAAGATTGGAAAACATGTAGAGAAAGGGCTCTAGAACACTATGCTTTGACGTGTATGAGATGTGGCAATAATTTTCCAAGAAAAAAACTTGTTGTACATCATAGAGATGGTAAAAATATATGTTCTGAACTTGCGGATCATTCACTTAAAAATTTAATGGTGTTATGTAGAAAATGTCATAATCAACTTCATAAAGAGTTAAGAAGTGTAATTGGAAAATTTGTTGGTTTATCAAATGTAGAGAAGGGAATGCATTATATGCTTAGGGGGTTGAAAGAAGAATATGGATTGAAGATTGAAGATCAACACTTTAAGGATACTCCCAAGAGAGTAGCTAGATCTTTTGCGGAAATTTTTGAGGGTGTGAAAGATACGGAGAAACAAATAGAGAAGATTTTGTCTACTGCATTTACATCTGATATGGATCAGATGATTGTAATAAAAGATATGCATGTTTTTTCTATGTGTCCACACCATTTCTTGCCGGTTGAAATGTATGTAGATGTAGCATATATTCCCAGTGGATTCGTTTTGGGTCTTTCTAAGATACCTCGATTAGTTGAAGTATTAGCAAAGCGACCCGTTATTCAAGAACAGGTTACGGAAGAAATAACAAAATATCTAATGGATATAAAAGCTCTTGGAGCTGCTGCTAGGATTAGGGGTCAGCATTTCTGTATGCGTATGCGCGGAGTAAAAAAACCTGAATCCATTGCAATAACAACTTCTGTTACAGGAGCTTTTAAGGATGATCTTTCTACAAGGCAGGAATTTTTAACCTATCTTCAAGATAGTAAAACTTTTTAGTTACATTTCTAAGTAGAATAGCTTATAATATATATAGAAACAAATGAATAAGTTATTCGAATAGGAGTAATGAAATGTCCAGACAAGAAACAATTGTAATTTATTTAATTCAAAAAGGGTGCACTGAAGTAATGCCGCCAAAGTCACGAAAATATCGTCAGCTCATTTCTCCAAAAGGAGTTACTTACTGGATAGGTCGTGCTGGGGCAATTCGAAAAGGTCGAACAATTAGTGGATCAATTAGTTTAACTGATCGTATCAATTTCAAGCAGATTGCTGAGAAAGTGAGAGAATTATAATGAGACAATCGTATCTTATTCAACGTTTGAAAGCTCCTCTTAAACTTGAAGGAAGGCTTGACATAGCATTCGGAGGTGGGTTAAAAAATGGAGGGTTATCAAAGGAGGCTATGAAGCTAATCAAGGAAATATGGTCTTTTGACTACATGGGTTCTTCTGAATTTGAGTGGGGAGCAGTTCCGGAAGCATTAGAAAAGATAGGAGTAATAGCTAATGATCTTGTAAGTGGTTCTTTCAAACCTCATTACAAATATCATAGCTGGGGGTTTGGCGGTGAACCTTCAAAAGATTTTTCGGGGGAGATAGAGGTTTATTATCTTTGTCCTAAAGAGATGGAAAATGAAGTTAAGGAGCGCATTGCAGTATGGGCAATAGGGGGAGGCAAGGGAGAGACAACAAAAGAACGCATTCAACTTGATCAGTATATGTCTCCTTACAGGAGCAAGTATGACAAAGAAGTGCAAGGATGGTTAGAGATGGATAATGGTTTTATGTTCTTCATAGATGAAACAATGTGGAGAAAAACCTGCAAACTCTTTGGTATTAACGTGTCATTCAAAAAGAAAGTGCAGAAGGCAAAATGAATGTAGTTGAATTTTTTGATCCGACTAATCGTACGCATTGTGAAGCTTTTATGCACCTTCGAGATACAGGCATTTGGCCGAAAAACTTTTTGCCTGTAGATATCCGATTTCCAGAAGTTTGGGAGTCGCGAATTGAAGGTAGGATTGTTGATCAGTATTTGAAAGAAAAACTTACTGGGAAATTGAAGAAAGCTAGCTGGTTACTTTATAGATCTATACTTGGATACTAAGGGATTGAAAATGTATTTATTGATAGATGATATACGCAATATTGGTTGTGATATAATTGCTCGAACACCTGAGGCTGGGAAATTGATATTGAGTGAGATGAGAGACTCTATTTCTTGTTTAGGTATAGATCATGATCTTGGAACATCTGAAAGTGGATATGATGTAATTCAATGGGCTGTAAAGAATAATTGTCATCCAAAAAGAAAGTGCAGAAGGCAAAATGAGCTATGAATTTGTAGATGATGATGGTCGGGTTGTTACGCTTCAAAGGCGAGTGGCATGTGAATGGTGTAACGAATGGATTGAAAAAGGTGAGAAAGCAGTTGTTCGTGTATATAAATGGGATAATGTTTTTCACTCGTATCGGCAACATCTTGAGTGTTATAAAGCTATGAAAGACACACCTACTTTTGAAAGTAGATTTGAGTTTGTACCGGGCGATCAGGGTCGAGGATGTTTTGCAGGTGAAATAGCTGATGGAAAGTAATAAACAAAAAATTATAAACATCTTAAAGCATTTTGAAATTGAGTACTGGACTCATGGTAATAATGTTTCTGTAGGCAGTGTAAATGTCCAATGTCCTTTTTGTTCTGACACATCAAATCATTGCGGCGTTTTTCAAGATACTATGTTGTTTAATTGCTGGAGATGTTCTACTAGAGGATCTTTTGAATATCTACTTTCAGAATTGACTCATTTTTCTGAAGCTGAATGTACGAAAATTGTCGAAGATTTTGATTCAGTTTTTAGAGAAAGCACCATCAATCAAATTAGGGATATTTTTAATAAAGAAGAAGCAATTAGAAAATGTATAGGTGTTGAAGTAGTTGATTTGCCGGAATTTTTTGAGAAGATAACATTAGATATCAAATTCCCTTTACTATTTAACTATTTGAAAAGACGGTGTATTTCTTTAGATATTGTCATAAAAGCAAGATGTGGTATCTGCCGCGTAGGAGATTATGCGAACCGAATGATCATACCCATATTCTTAGGAGACGCAGTTGTAGCATATCAAGCAGCAGATCTTACAGGACGGGCAGAGGTTAAGTACCGGACTGGTCCGAAAGATATTCATATCAATGATTATCTGTACAACTATGATTACATTAGTAAGAAAATGAGAGTCGTAGAGGGAATTCTCGATGCATGGGCAATGGGAGAAGATACGGTAGCTACTTTTGGAACTCATGTTACAGAACGACAAAGGCAGTTGATTTTGAATAAGGATTTGGATGAATTGATTTTTGCATGGGATGGAGGTACTTGGTTTGATGCAAGGAGAGAGAGTGAGTTTTTTGCACCATTTATAGAAACGATTAAAATAGTTGAATTACCTGGCGATCGTGATCCAGATGAGATAGGTAGAGAAGTAGTCTTAGAATTAGAAAAGGATATATAATGGATGCTAGATTAAATGTCCAGTCTATTTTTGAAAGTTTTGATGGTGAAGAAAATGGATTTAAGGGGGCAGGTCAACTTACCACCTTTATCCGTTTGAAGGGATGTAACTTAAATTGTGCATTCTGTGACACCCTCTATGCTCAAAATTCTAAACCTGAGAATTGGATGACAATAGCCGAGATAATAGCTGCAATAGGTGATGCGAAGAAAGTCACGGTTACGGGGGGCGAACCAATGCTCCAATCAGAAAATCTAGGTTTTCTTTTAGCAAGATTGCTTGATTATAAGATTGATATTAGTATTGAAACAAATGGGTCTCAAGATATAAATCCCTGGATGGATGGATGTATATATAATTATGCGTGGAGACATGAAAATCTTCGTTGGATAGTAGATTATAAACTTCCATCTTCTAAGATGGAATCTATGATGAAAACTGATTGTCTTCTTCGTAAAGTAGATGTAATCAAATTTGTCATATCTGATGAAATAGATTATAATAGAGCATTAGAGGTTATTCGAATGCATTCGGATTGGGTTGCTCAGAAAGTTTTTAGTCCCGGGATTAAAATTGAAGATCCCACATCGTATACGCTTGGTTTATCCCGCGTTGTTGAAATACCAGCAAGAATTGATAATGAATGGCCTCGACAGCTTGCGGAAATGATGATAAGAGATAGATTACAGGACATTCAATTGTCTATACAAATTCATAAGGTTTTGTGGCCCAATCCTGATCAGGAGAGGTAGCCAAGGAGAAACAGATGATCTACAAAAAAGATTTGGATGATGAAAAAGCAATAGTTTTACATTTTCGAGATCTTATTCTATTTTCAAAGCTTCTTGATTATGATGTTGAAATGGGAAAATTTATTGTAATGTTGAAAGAGTATGGATATTCTGAAGAAAAACTTCGGGTGTTTATTAAAAGAGCTGGAGAAGGAACTTTTTTTGAAAAACTGATAGATTATGCTATTCCGGAGATAGGAGATCGCACCGAATTTGAAAAAAATCGAGATAGGTATCAAAAATAATTGAATTTCTCGGATTTTCTTGTTGCATAACTAAGTAGAATAGCTTATAATATATATATATAGAGACAAATGAATAAGTTATTTGAATTGAAATTAAAGGAGTAGAAAGATGGAAAAGTACAAAATTTATAATCGAAAAGGTGATGTAATCGTAGAAGGAGAAGTGGTTTCTTTCAAGGAATTTGTTGAGAAGCATAAGGAGAATCTTCGCAATGCATATCTTCAATATGCAGATCTTCAAGGAGCAAATCTTGAAGGAGCAAATCTTACAGGTGTAGATCTTGAAGGAGCAAATCTTTCTGGAGCAGATCTTGAAGGGGCAGATCTTGAAGGGGCAGATCTTCGATATGCAAATCTTCATGGAGCTAATCTTTGGTGGGCAAATCTTCGATATGCAAATCTTTCTGATGCAGATCTTCAAGAAGCAAATCTTGAAGGAGCAGATCTTCGAGGAGCAGATCTTCAAGGAGCAAATCTTCGAGGGGCAAATCTTATTAGAGCAAATCTTCGAGGAGCAGATCTTCAAGGAGCAAATCTTCGATATGCAAATCTTTTCGATGCAGATCTTCAAGAAGCAAATCTTCAAGGTACTAAATTCTAGATCGAAAGGCATTTTTATTAGTGGAGTAACAATATGGTCCAAGGAGTTAAAAATTTGTTGTTGCGGATGACTGAAGGCGATGAATTTGGAGTATATCGGGCTACACATGAAAAACAGAGATATCTATTGTTAGCTTTTGATAATCGAAAGGATGCTATCAAATTTGGTAAAGCTGTTGCTAAATGTATTCGTCGTAAATTGGTAAATCATTTTCCAGCTGAAATGTTAAGTTCAGGGATTGTATCACAGCAAGATGTAAAGAAAGCTCCCATATCGAAACCCAAACCTAGAAATGTTAAGGGGGTTTCAAAACTTTGTGAGAAGCTTCTTTATGCGAATACACCTATTCATGAGATACTTGAGATTGTTTCTGCGAAATACTTGGATGCCGGTCGAAATGAAATCTATGCAAGAGAAGCAGCAGCTTGGGCTTTGCGGGAAGTAAAAAAGAAAATATCATGAACGAAGAGATTTTTATTCGATATCTCGATGATTATTCCAAAGTAAAATTATTGAATAATCTAGGTTGCCATGGGCTAGCAGTACAGGTACTTGAATCCTATTTTCATCTTCGTATAGATTTTGCAAAATATAATGTTTGTATGGTAAAAAATGGTATCCTTTATCTTAGGAGAAGGAAGAGAGTTTTTATATATTCTTTTAAGAAAGAAGATTTAGATATCATCAAATCTCTTCAGAGTCATTCAATGATATATTCTGTTTCGAAGATAGAAGGTTTAGAAAATGAATCCAATTTTTATGAAATTGTATATGATTTAGACAAAGTATTTGATCCGAATAGCTATTCTTGTAGGAAAAAAAGATACAATCGACTTATATATCCCTTTGCATGGATGAAAAAGAATAAAGTAGTGGTAAAGCAACCTTCTATTCTTGAAGTAGAAGTATTGCATCAGGCTTGGGTGGAGTTTAAGTTAGCACAACCAAGTACTTTCCGGATAATGTTTCCGACTGCTCGGTATCTTACTTGTTACAAAGAAGCAGATCATAATGGATTCATAGATTATAATGTATATGGTTTTTATTTGAATGAAAAATTAGTCTCTGTGCGTGTACTAGGAGTGGATGGAGATGAGAAGGCAGTGTATGACTTAGCTAATTTTACGAATACTTGGGATACACCTTCTCAGATAGCAAATTACTTTGATGTATATGTATTGAAAGATTTGTATGAAAAAGGATATCAAGTTTTCAACTGCGGGGCGTTATTGAATAAGGGTTTGAAAGCTTTCAAATGTCATTATCCACATCGCAAGTTAAAGGTTTATTCCTATAGTAAATTGAAAAAGAAGAAGAGTGAAAGTCTTAAACCAATTTTTTAAAGAGGTATTATTATGGAAAAATACAAAATTTTCAATCGAAAAGGTGATGTAATCGTAGAAGGAGAAGCGGTTTCTTTCAAGGAATTTGTTGAGAGGAATAAGAAGAATCTTGTAGGAGCAGATCTTTACAAAGCAAATCTTCGAAAAGCAGATCTTCAAGGAGCAGATCTTGAAGGGGCAGATCTTTCAGGAGCAAATCTTTCTGGAGCAAATTTTAGAGAAGAGATTTCTCAGGATTTGGAACAAAAATTACTTGAAGATTCAAAAGCAATGGAACCAGGAAGCGGAGTTTCTTTTCATCAGTTTAAAGAACCGGATGCTCGGATATTGAAAACTTTCGATTCTCCAGAGCAGACACTTTCATTCATAGTTACTTTTAGTACAAAGGAATTAACTGCTCTTTGTCCACTAACTTCGATGCCGGATTATTATATGCTTGAGATTGAATATATGCCGAATCAGCTGTGTATAGAATCAAAAAGTGCGAAGTTTTATTTCCACAGTTTCAGAGATGCAGGCATGTTCATAGAAGCACTTACCAATAAGATTGCAGATGATTGGAATAAGATTTGTAAGCCTAAGTATTTAAAGGTTACAAATACAATGGCAGCTCGAGGAGGTATTCCTATCACAGTTGTTGTAGAAAGAGGGTGTAAGAAGTAATTGTAGAAAGAGGTTCGAAGAACGCCGTCGAAGTTAGGTATAACTCGAGAAGCAACTGTCTGGTGTAGTCGTTGTGAGAAGTGGTATCAAGACAGTGGTCATTGCTTAAGTTGTTTTGAGGATCTTATAAAGCGTATAGGATGGAAAAAAATTAAGAATAACTGGGTTTGTCCTGAATGTTTAGGAAAGGACTAAAATGAATAAAAAAGTAGTCGTAGTATATTCTGGCGGACTTGATAGTACAGTCCTTCTAACTAAATGTAAGAGAGAATTTGATGAAGTCCTTGCATTGAATTTTAGCTATGGAAGTAAACATAACTGGAATGAACGTAGGGCTGCAAGATATGTTGCGAAAAAATTAGGTGTATCTCTATATGAATATGATATCCCTGTCAATGTAGAAGAAAGACATCCTGATAATTCATTACCTCGTGCAGTTGATTTTCTCAAATCAGATCTTCTTAAATCGGGAGGTACTATTCCTGAAAGTATCTATGATAAGAAGAGTATGAAGTCAACCGTTGTTCCATTCCGTAATGGAATCATGCTAGCACTTGCAGCAGGGTTTGCAGAGAGCAGAGGATTTACTTCAATTGCAATTGCAAATCATGCTGGGGATCATACGATATACCCCGATTGTCGACCTAAGTTTATTTTCAATTGTGCACAATCAATTTATGAAGGAACAGATGGGCGAGTAATGTTGTATACTCCTTTTACTGAGTTAACTAAGGGAAAAATTGTAGCCCTTGGTCTTACATTGATGGCTCCTTTAGAAGATACTTGGAGTTGTTATAAAGGGGAAACAGTCCACTGCGGCAAGTGCGGCACATGTATTGAAAGAATTGCTGCATTTAAGGAGAATGGTTTAATAGATCCTCGTGCGTATAAAATTGATATTGATTGGACTGGGTGTGTAGAATGGTATCCAGAGTAGGGGATCTCTGAGCAGATCGTCGTAGACTAATGAGAAACCATAGAAGATAGAAAGTAATAACATGTCAGTAAAAATGATTCATCTAGCAAATTTTCTTACAACCGGCCGAAAGTGTGAGAGAAGCTACTTCATAGACCAGGTAAGAACAGGTCGAGTTACAACTTTGGAAACTTTCTGGAAGAAAAGGGAGCTGGTAAAACTTCTTGATGAAAATCCTGATATTAAAATCTTCTTGGATAGTGGTGCCCATTCTCTATTAAATGCACAGGTGGGTCTAATAAACACAGGGACGACTGTTGAAACTGAAAAGAAAGACTGCATAGAATTTTCAGGAGCAGAATATGCAGATAGACTTACTGTAAATCAACAAATTGCTTATGCTTCTAAAAAGAGTGGAGCAATTCAGTTTTTTGCAGATTGGTCTTTCAATAAGAATCCCGATGTGCGAAAATATCTAGATGAATATATTGAATTCATTCACAAATATAAAGATCAATTAACAGGATATGTAAATCTAGATATCATTTACAATGCAGAGGAGTCATGGGAGAATCAAAGGTATATGGAAGAAAATGGACTTCGGCCTATACCTGTGTATCATTATGGTGAGGATTTTAAGTGGTTGAAGAAATACGTAAATGAATATGAATACATAGGAATTGGTGGTGTAGCAGGAGGGCTCACGCTTCAACAGTTTATTACATCTATTGGAAATAGAGCATTTGAATATATCGCCAAAGCGAATCCTCATATAAAGATACATGGATTTGCAGTGACTTCCTACAATTTGATAAAGCAATATTCATGGACAAGTGTTGATTCGACAACATGGTTAAAACATCCAGCTTATGGAAATGTAATGTTGCCAAGGTACAATGTTCGGAAAGGAGGGTTTGATTATGGATCTACACCTTTTGTGGTATCTGTATCCGATGTTTCATTAATCAAGTCTTCTAAAAATCCTCACTATACAATAGCATTTCCTCCCGAGGTGATTGAAAGAATAGAGGAATATTTTCAATTAGCTGGAGTGGATTTGATGAAATTACAAACATCATTGTTTGAAAGACAGAAGGTTAATATATTCTATTATGAAAATCTTCTTAAAGATCCATCTGTTTCTCAATTTACAAAGTACAGAGGAGATAGATCATTTTTCTGAAAGGAAATGTTATGAAAGTGAATAGAAGTAATTTAGTAAAATCTCTTGAAAAGGTAGTTCATGCTCTTGGAATTAACGTTTTAGTTCCAGAGTTTCAGTTTTTTCAAATTTCTGGTAACAGGATTCAAACTACTGATGGGGCCTTATTGATTGATTCTCCACTTCCTGAGGGTGAAGCTTTTGATGATTTTGCTGTACCTGGAAAGGGATTTTTTGATCTTCTAAGAAATTTAAGTGAAGAAGAAGTCGATTTGATTTTCAAAGAAGATAAACTTAAGGTAAAAACAAACAAGGTTGTAGGTACTTTTGCTATATTAAACAAAGTAAACTTCAAGGTTCTGAATTCTATAGATGAAGAAATATCCGCAGAGGTGCTTCCTGATTTTCTTAAGGGTCTCAGTTTTTGTAGATTTGGAGTTTCGAAAGATGAAACTGCTGGTCCTCTTTGTGGAGTATATGTCGATGGAAATACATTTTTTAGCACAGATAAGTACCGCATTGTAAGATGGACTTTGGCAGAAGAAATGAAATTTACCTGTTCTTTACCTGTCAAGTTTATTGAAGTTCTTTTACGATACAAAAATGAAATTCAGCATATCGGGTATTCAAAGAAAGGTTTCTTCGTCGCAGTACTTCAAGATAGTACGGTAATTATGTCACCTGTTCTGTCTGGAGATTATCCGGAGTTGTTGCAGTATTTTCCTACATCTGAATATAAAGAGATTGAATTTGTTGAAAAACCTCTCGATGTTCTTGAAAAGCATATTGATTTTCTTAAAAAAGTTACCTTTGTGGATAAAGAGATTCTTGTTGAGATAGTTGATAATAAATGTACGTTTATTTCAACGGATAAAGAATTGGGTGTATTGTCTGAAGATATTGAAATATCCAATAAGATAGACTCTAAAATTGAATTCAATATTAACCCTCTTTTCTTAAAGGATATTATGAAGATTTGTTCAGGATTTAAGTATTATGATACAGAAGGTTTAGTTTTGTTTGAGACTGATATTTTAACATATCTTGTTCAGATTAGGAGATAGTAGTATGAAAAAGTTTATTGTTGCAGCTATTGTTGCTTTTACAATTGGAGTATTGTTAGCTTTTTCTCTCGCGGCGTGTGGTTGTTATCCCTGGGGAGTAGATTTGTTTGTAAAGGGATAAGTTAAGGGTTACTGGTTGACAATATCTAGGTATTTATAAATATTTACTAAGATTTTGTCAACTGTTAATGCGGCCCTATCGTCTAGTGGACTAGGATATTAGGCTTTCAACCTGAAGACAGGGGTTCAATTCCCCTTGGGGCTATATTTTAGGAATCAAAATGTCTATACAAAAATCATTTTTTCTAGATAAGTGGGAGATATATCAAAAGGAGAATCCCGCTAAGAAAAGATCTTCTTCTGGTAGTCGTAAATCTACTCCTAAAATCTACGATTGTACTACTTGTGGTCTAGAAAGTAAATGTAGAAATCCCAAAATGAAGATTTCTGGGAAAGGACAAAAAAAGATTCTCTTTGTAGGATCATGTCCTGGAAGTATAGAAGATAGATCCGGAGAATTATTTACAGGGGGAGCAGGACGTCTTCTTAAAAGAATGTGTGGACTTATAGGTCTTGATTTCAATGAAGATTGCAATGCTACTAATATAATTAGCTGTTTCCCCGGAATGGATAGTAAGGGGCATGAAAAGAAACCTACTAAGGATCAAATTAAATGCTGTTATGATAATCTTGAAAAGGTAATTCAAGAAATTCAACCTAAAATGATTATATGTCTTGGAAGTCCTGCTATAAAAAGAATCATTCAAGTAGATGGTTCTATGCAGTTTTCCGATGATGTTTGTCATGGAAAAGTATTTCCTTACCATAAATACAATTGTTGGGTCGGCTGTTTACATTCCCCTTCTTTTTTCTTATACCGGAAAGACTCCGATAAAAATCCAGATGATGGATCAATTTTTGCATATGATCTTGCTAACATAGTAAACTATTTAGATGATCCTCTTCCTCAACCTCTATCTATAGAAGGAAATGAATGTATAACAGATGCTGATGAAGCTATTGCAATTATAGAACATATAGTTGATGTTAACAAACCTACAGCCTTTGATTATGAAGCTACTGCTCTTTCATCTCATTCAGAAGGGGCTAGAATTTTGTCAATTTCTATAACGAATGAGGTAGATTCAGCAATATTTATACCTCTAGGTCTTAAATATGATGATGGAAAAGATGTATTTACTTCAGAAGAGCAAGCACGTATCGGTTTAACTTTTGGAGATTTTTTGAAAAGTGATGTTCCGAAAGTTGTACAGAATTTTAACATGGAAGAATTGTGGAGTAGGAATCTTTTTGGACAACAGATGAATAATTTTATTCATGATACAATGGTAACAGCCCATGTTATCAATTGTCATCCTCGGACTACTGGGTTAGCATTCCAAACGTTTGAGATGACAGGGCATATATATAAAGGAATGGTAGATGTAACACAATTAGAAAAAGAACCTCTTGAAAAGGTATGCGATTACAATTGTTGGGACAGTAGATATACTCTGAAGAGTTATTATAATCAAATATCTATACTGGAGGCAGCAGATGAGAATCTCAGGAGATTTAATCAATTTTTTACTGATTCTCTTCCAGTATTAGCAAATCTTAAAGACAGAGGTGTGAAGATAGATTTGAATCAATTAGATGATCTTTATACCGAGTTTACTTCTGAGATGAAAAATTGCTCAAATACAATTCTTAATACAGAAGCTGCTAAGAAATTTGAGGAAATAGAAGGTAAGAAGTTAGAAGTTACATCTCCAGCTCAATTAGGTAAAGTGATTTATAATATCTGTAAGGTAGAGAAGACCAAAAAGAGACAGACTGCTACACATAAAGGAGCTACAAGTGAATTGATTCTTCAAGAAATTCTTGCTCATTGCAGTATCCCAGATGTAAAAACGATCATTTCTTCTCTTTTTACCTATCGTAAAAATACAAAAGTAATCGAAAGAATTGCAGAGTATAAACGTTTAATAGATTCTGATGGATATGTACATCCTTCTTTCAATTTGAATATAGCTCGTTCATATAGGTCTTCTGCTGATAGACCCAACATACAGAATGTTTTTCAACGAGATAAGAAGCAAAGAGAATTCAGAAGGTGTATCATACCTCTGCCTGGGAATATCTTTCTTGAAGTTGACTACGATGGTCTTGAAGTTCGAGTTGTGGGAATGATATCAGGTGATCCAGAACTTATTCGACAGTTGAAAGAATTTAAGGAATGGGCAGATTTACATCCGGAAGGTGGTCCCAATCCTTGGGATACTCATCGAAGGTGGGCTGCAAAATTATATGAAGTAGACTATACTGTTATCACAAAAGAACAAAGGTATAACAGTAAGAATAAGTTTGTTTTCCCATCTATTTATGGAGCTGTACCTAATTCTATTGCAAGAGAATTTCCCGATAAACCTTCTGGATTTATCAAAAATCTACAGGAAGAATTTTGGAAGGAATACCATTTCATTAAAGAATGGCAATTACGTACTATCCATGATTACAAAGTAAATGGCTATATAGAACTTGTAACTGGAGCAAGAAGGCCTGGACCTCTTTCTATCAACAAAATTTATAATACTCCTATTCAGGGTCCAGCTTTTCATCTATTGTTGAATAGTTTAAGATTATCAGATGCTGAAATAATTAAAAGAGGATTGAAATCAAGACCTAGATTCGAGGTTCACGATAGTATAACAACTGATACGGTACCAGAAGAAGCAGAGGAAATTATAGATATTGAAGGTTCATTGATGATATCAAAACAGTTTGAGTGGCAAAGAGATATACCTATATCTGTGTCTTGGGAAATGGGTCCAAATTGGTTTGATATGGAGCCGTTATAGAGAAGAATTTTTTAGAAAAAGATATTCAGGTAAGTATAATAATAATGAAGAAGGTTGTGAAAATCAGAATAATTATAGGGTAAAATAATGTCACTTTATCAATTAGTTCGTCCTGTAAAGCTTGAAGAGATAGTAGGTAATTCAGCTACTGTAGGTGCTTTAAAAGGTATGGTTAGGAAATCTGCAGATAGGCATTCTCATACTATATTACTTTATGGATCTAGTGGTTGTGGAAAAACTACTATTGCCCGAATATTAGCAAAAGAATTCGGTTCAAATGATCAGAGTATTTTTGAATTGAATGCAGCAAATACTCGAGGTATAGATACTATTAGGGATATTACAAAGAACGCTCATTTACTTGGAATGGGAAGTTCTATCAAGACATATATTTTTGATGAGTCTCACCAATTAACTGGTGCTGCACAGGAAGCTCTTTTAAAGATCATAGAAGATAATCCTCCCCATTGTTATTTTATTCTATGTACAACTGAGCCACAAAATCTTATCAAGACAATTCGAACTCGGTGTGCAGAATATAAAGTTGATTTGTTGAATTCAAATGATATACTTTTGCTTCT